>Ga0194035_1000524_pt1 | contig 21923 bp, 17 predicted proteins | sample JunL2320m_MetaG_FD_148680 | JGI IMG/M metagenome (GOLD analysis project Ga0194035, IMG submission 148680) | Anoxic zone freshwater microbial communities from boreal shield lake in IISD Experimental Lakes Area, Ontario, Canada - Jun2016-L239-20m | ecosystem: Environmental > Aquatic > Freshwater >...
GCGTGAGGTATCCCATGGGTTGCGCGTAGGGCCCCACGCCAATGGTTCAGTGACGGGGACGCTGCCGAGTTCGGGGCTGTTGGTGCGTCCAGCGATGACGAGTCCGGCGGCGCGATAGCGCGACACAAGCGTTACATCGATCGTCGAAATGGTGTTCGCGTTCTTCAGCGCGACGTTGCCGTTGCTGATGCGCTGGCCGGCGTAGGTGGCCCAAAGATCTTTGAGCAGAAACGGCACACCACGAAACGGGCCGTCGGGAAGGTCAGGACTTGCTGCGACATCGCGAGCATGTTCGAACCAACGAATCACCACCGCGTTGAGGGCGGGATCGATTCGTTCGATTCGTTCGATGGCGGCATCGAGCAACTCAAGTGGGGTCGCGTCGCTCCGGGCGACAAGCGCCGCCTGATCGGTGGCATCCATCCATTGTGTTTCGTCGGCGAAAGAAGTCATTCGGCTTGTGTAACACAAACGGGTAGCCGGAATGCACAGCGCGTTTCTGTAGGGTCGTCATTCTGTGAATGAGACCGCCGCGCTGACCTCTGTCCCTTCGGGTCGTGAGGTGCTTGCAGATCGCGATGTGCGCATTCTGCTTGGCTCGTACACGCTGATCTCGCTTGGCGTGGCGCTGCAGGCGGCCGTGCTTGGGAAGCAAATCTTTGACATCACTGGTCGCTCAATCGACTTGGCCTGGCTTGGCCTTGCCGAGTTTGCTCCGGCACCGGTGTTGGTGTTGCTCACCGGCTCGCTCGCCGATCGTTTCAACCGGAAGAAGATCGCTGGCCTCGGGCTCACTGGCGAGCTCGCATGTGCCATTGGTCTGTTGCTGTATTCGCTGAGCAACCCCACGGCTGTCTGGCCATTCTTCGCGATCGCGATCGCGTTCGGCGTGTGTAGAGCATTCACCAATCCGTCGATCCGTGCGTTGCCGCAAATGGTGGCGCCCGATGGAGCGTTGCCACGAGTGGTCGCACTGTTTAGCGCCACGTGGACCGGAGCAATCATTGTCGGCCCGGCGTTGTCGGGATGGTTGTACTCAATCGATACATGGGTGCCCTACGCGATAGTGAGTGCATCGATCTTTGTGGGTCTGGTTTGGCTGCTCGGCTTACGGTTCAAGCGTGCACCAATCGCCCCAACTGCCGACGACAAGCCCACTCTGCGCAGTGCTGTCGAGGGGTTGCGCTTTATCCGCCACACGCCCATCGTGCTTGGCGCGATCACGCTCGATCTGTTTGCAGTGTTGTTTGGCGGCGCCGTTGCCTTGCTTCCAGTGATCGCCAAAGACCGCTTGCACGTTGGCGATGTGGCCTACGGGTGGCTGCGAGCAGCTGGCGGTATGGGGGCAGCGTCGATGGCGATCTTCTTGTCGATCAGACCATTACGTCGCTACGTGGGCCGCATCTTGCTGTGCGCCGTTGGCGTGTTCGGCGCAGCCACGATTGTGCTCGGTCTCACGCACAGCTATGTGGTCGCGTTTATTGCGCTGACAACGTTGGCCGGGGCCGACATGGTCAGTGTCTTCGTGCGTGGCTCGCTCATTCCGCTGGTCACTCCCGATGAGAAACTGGGTCGAGTGTTCGCCGTCGAGAATGTGTTTATCGGTGCCTCAAACGAACTCGGCGCCTTCGAGAGCGGCATGGCGGCGCAGTATCTCGGGCTGCCGTTCGCCGTGATTGGTGGGGGAATCGCAACCATCGCCATCGTGGGCTTGTGTGCGTTCGTGTTCCCGTCGTTGCGCGATATCGACAAGTTCGAAGACCTCGAACCCGCCCGCGGTTAGCAGGACCTCAGCTCTCGCCAACGATGGTTAGCGACGAACCAGCCAGCGCAGTTTTTGCGCTCGCTCGTACAAACTCTCTGAGGCCACTTGGCCAATGCTTGTGGCATACGTGGGGTAGATGTGCACGAGGCTGGCGATGTCGCCGATCTTCATGTCGTGGCGGATGGCGAGCGCCAGTTCGTGAATCATCTCGCCTGCGGCCGGTGCCAAAATGTGTGCCCCGACGATTCGGCTCTTGCTGGTAATCACCACGATGGTGCCTTCGGTGGCACTGTCTGTTCGAGCACGATCATTGTGGATGAGGTCGAGCTTCCAAACGTCGACATCGTTACCGAATGCCGTTTCTGCCTCAGCGATGGTGAGGCCGGCATGGGCAAGTTCGGGGTCGGTAAACGTGCACCAAGGGACCAGTAAATCGCCGCTGCCTTTACCGGGGAAGAACATGTCGCGGATAGCGCGAACGCTGTAGTTGCCCGCCGAATGGGCAAAGCGAAAACCTGCAGCCACATCGCCTGCGGCGTAGATCGTTTTCACGCTGGTTCTGCCACGGCTATCGACGCGTACTCCAGTAGGCCCAATGTCGATACCGAGCGCCTCGAGTCCGAGGCCGTCGGTGTTTGCACGCCGACCCGCGGCGAGAAGGATCGCTTCGGCAGTGAACGTGTGCTTGACGCCTTTGATGGTGGCGTGAACAGTCTTGGTCGACTCGTCGAAGGTGACGCGAGTTGCCTCGGCGCTGAGGTGAAGGTCGACACCTTCGGTTCGCAGTGTTGCGGCCAGAACCTGAGCGAGCGCGGGTTCATCGCGGGGCAGAAGGCTTGCGCCATGGTGCAGCAAGGTGGTCGTGATGCCGAGGCGGTTCAACGCTTGGGCCATCTCGACGCCGACGGGTCCACCGCCAAGGATGATGATGCTCGATGGCGGTGAGTCGAGTTCGAACAGGGTTTCGCTGGTAAGAAATCCAGCGTCGAGGAGTCCTTCGATGTCGGGCACTCGCGGGCTGCTGCCAGTGCACGCCATGATGAATCGTCCCTCAAGCGTGATCGGTTCGCCATCGTCGCTCAACACGTTCACGTGATTGGGGCCGGTGATTGTTGCGTCGCCTTCGACAATGGTGATGCCCATGTCGCGGTATCGGTCGGCGTCGTTGTCGGTCTGCGCGATCTCGGCCTGTACTGCCCGCATGCGCCGCCACACCATCGGTAAATCGATAGTGGGCTCAACCGCTGCGATGCCAAAGAGGTCGGCGGTGCGCATCGTGTGTGCTGCCTTGGCCGACGCCAGTAGCGCCTTCGATGGGACGCTGCCGGTCCAGAGACTGTCGCCTCCGATGCGGTCGCGCTCGACCACCGCAACGCTGAGATCGAGGGTGACTGCGAACTCGGCGGCTTCCATGCCACCGGCGCCCATGCCGATGATGACGAGGTCGTAGCGTTCGATGATCATTTCGGCCAACACCGTAGTAGAGGAATCGTTGGCGGCGAGGGTGTATGCAGGTCAGACTGCTGTCATGCGTCAAGTGCTCACAACGGCCTGCCCGCTCGATTGCCCCGACACGTGCTCGCTGGCGGTCACGGTTGACGATGGTCGAATTGTGGCAATCGATGCCGATACCAGTGACTCGGCGAACCCGTTCACGCAAGGGTTCATATGCCAAAAGGTGAAGCACCACGCCAAGCGCGTGTACGCCCCCGAACGGGTGCTTACTCCGCTTATCCGCAGCGGTCCCCGAGGCTCCGGCGAATTCACGGAAGCAACCTGGGCTGAGGCGAACGACCTGATCGCCTCCAAGATCACCAGCACCATCGCCCAGTCGGGGCCGAACAGTGTCATTCCCTACTTGTACACATCGTCGGGTGGGGTGCTGTCCGGTGCGGCCCTCGCTCCTGCGTTGTTTGAGCGACTCGGATGTCCCGAGGTGCAGCACACAATCTGCGCCTCAACCGTGAGCGCCGCGTGGGATCAGGTGTTTGGATCGATGCTCGGCGCCGATCCGTTCGACCTCGAGCACTCCGAGCTCATCGTTGTTTGGGGTGCCAACCCGATGGCATCGAACACTCACCTGCTGCCGCTGCTCACGGCGGCTACCAAGCGCGGTGCGAAGTTGATCGTGGTCGATCCGCGGAGAACAGCGGTTGCCGCTCGCGCCGATCTGCATCTGGCAATTCGACCCGGCACCGACGTAGTACTTGCATATGCAACTACTCGGCTGCTGAACGAACGTGGGCTTATCGCCACCGAGTTCTTGGCAGCCAATACCGAGGGTGCACAAGATTTCATTGCCGCTGCCGATGAGTGGACACTCGAACGCGCCGGCGCGGAATGTGGCATCGACCAAGCCGACATCGAGTTGTTTGCCACAATGATCGCTTCAGCGGGCCCGGCGATGATGCGTCTCGGCTACGGGCTTGAACGAAATCGAAATGGTGGTGCCGGATGCGTCGCTGCGCTCAACCTTTGGCTGGCCGCTGGTCATTTCGGAGTACGTGGAAGCGGCGTCATTGCGTCTACTTCGTCGGGTGCTCCGTTGTCGTATGACGCGCTGCGGCCACAGGGCCAGCCAACTGCTGAGCGATCCGATATCAGTATGAATGATGTTGGCCTAGCGCTCAACGGCGAGCTCCCCGGTTGGCCGCGTACCCGACTGCTGTTCGTGCAGGGCGCCAACCCTGCAGTCACGGCAATGGACCAAGAAGCGATGCTGCGCGGTTTATCGAACGCTGACTTGTTCACCGTGGTCCACGAGCAGGTGATGACCGACACGGCCATGTATGCCGATGTGATCCTTCCGGCCACCACCCATTTTGAGGTGCACGACATTGCGAGTTCGTATGGGTCGTATTCGACGCAGACATTCGCACCCGTTATCGGCCGTGTTGGTGACAGCCGCTCGAACGATGAAGTGGCTGCGGGCTTGGCGGCCGAGTTGGGCTTTCCCGTTGACGACTTCAACCCTGATCCATTGCGCCTGACCACGCTGGCACGCACCGATGACAACGCATCGCTGGTGCCGTTCCTTCGTGAGCCGGGAAACACGGTGCAGTTTGTTCACACACATCCCGAGTTCGCCGATGGGTCCCGCCGGGCGCGTCTTGTTGATGCCTCAAGCGAGATGCCATTGCCCGCCTTTGCACCGCTGGCCTCGCCAGATGGCGGCCTCACGCTGCTCACGCCAGCGACGAACCGCACCATCAACTCGATGTTCGCTGAGTTTGAGCCACCCGACGTGGTGATCTCAATCAGCCCGCTTGATGCGGCGACCCGTGGCGTGACCGACGGCCAACTTGTGCGCGTATCGAACGAACTCGGAACCATCTCGCTGCGCGCTCACGTTGACGCAACGATGCGCCCCGGTGTGGTCTCGATCCCCAAGGGGCTGTGGTTGCGGCACTTCGACAACAGCAGAACTGCCAATGTGTTGATCCCGCGTGGGGTCAACGATCTCGGCTCGGGCGCGTGCTTTAATGACGCTGTTGTATTCGTCACACCCAGTTAAGGATCACATTCATGAGTGAGAAAAAGGGACTCGTTCAGGAGTTCAAGGAATTCATCGCTACGGGCGATCTGATGTCGGTGGCAGTTGCCTTCATCATGGGTCTCGCTATCAAGGCCGTCATTGACTCGTTCGTCAAAGATATTTTCACTGGCGCCATCGGGCTGTTCGTGAAGTGCACGCCCATCCTCGATCCGGCCACCGGGAAGCCTTCTGGAAAGCAAGACTGCTCGGGTCTTGCCGGCAAGGCCTACAAGACGCTCTTGTGGGGCAACTTCGTGAACCAGCTCTTCACATTCTTGCTCACCGCCATCGTGGTGTTCATGTTGGTCAAGGCGTATAAGAAGATCACCAAGCGCGGTCTCGCTCAAGACGGACCGTCGGACAACGACTTGCTCCAGGGCATCCTCGCCGAACTGAAAGCCAACAAGTAGCAGCGTTTCGTAACATCTGACCGGCGCGGCGCCAACGAGCGACTTGCTTGTTGGCGCCGCGCCGCATCAAATAGTGCAATGACCTTGGCAGCCACGCATGTGTTTCGGCGCGCCGGCGCCGCCATCGTGGTTGGTCTTGCACTGGTGAGCGGATGCAGCAAGCAGAGCGCGTCGAGCACCGATGGATCAGCGCCGATCACTGTCGGTGGTGTCGGTGTATTGCCCGGTTCGCTGCCGTCGGCACCATTAACCGCAGACCCTTCACCGTTGGGCGCAGTCACCGTGTCGTTGCCTCATGCATCCTCGGGCCAAGTGGGCTCTCGCGTGCGGGGCAACAAGGTCATTCTCATTGGCGACTCGGTGATGACCTCGATCTCACGCCGCTACGGCGATCAAGCGTGCAGTGAACTTGTGCCGCTTGGTTGGCGGGTAGAGGTAGATGCCGAGACGGGGCGCTTCATTGAGTTCGGCAACAAGGTGCTCGACAAGCGCCTCGGCGCCGGATGGGATGCGGCAGTCATTCTGCTTGGCAATAACTTTCTCTACGACAAGGTCAAGTACTCCGATCAGCTGCGCATGCTGCTCACTCGCTTGGCGCCACGTCCCACAGTGCTGTTGAACACCACGATGTTCCGGCCGGCTCAGGCCAACGTGAACAAGGCCATCGTCGCTGAAGCAAGTGCGTTCGACAATGTCACTGTTGTTGATTGGGCATCAATCACAGAAGAGTCGCGCCTCACGGGTCCCGATGGATTACATCTCACCGAAGCTGGCCGATCGAAGCTGGCGAAGACCATAGCGATGGTTCTTGGGCCTGTTTCTGGCACCGGCGCCGATTGCTTGAAGAGTGATTTCAAAGACGACTCGATGGGCAGTCCAACCGGCCCGAACGGCTCTACCGACACCAAGCCGAGTACGTCGACTTCCGATTCGGGCGCCACCACCGATGGTTCGTCGCCGTCGCCGTCGGCTACGTCGACCAAAGCCACGACGCCTCCGTCTCCGTCTTCGTCTGCGCCAACATCGTCGTCAGCGAAGCCACCTACAACAAACGGTTAACACGGTTAACACGGTTCACCCGGCGAACACGGATTACGGGGCAAGCGCTTCGAGTCCGGGCATGTTGCGCGCGACGCCAAAGGCGATCACCCCAACGCCAGCAGCGATGGTGAGCCACAGGGGCAGCTTGACCAACCATGCAATCGGTGGGTGGCCGCGCGCACTTCGCATCCACGCAAACCAGCCAACGACGATGGCACCGAGAAACAGTGGGAACAGTGCGTTGAACCCAAAAGCCGTTGCGATGTGACCGTTCAGCAACGCATGGGTGGCGCGGGTGAGCCCACAACCGGGGCACCACAGTCCAGTGCTCGCAAAGAATGGGCACGCTGGCAGGTGCGCTGCAGGGGCAGCGGGGTCGTTGAGGGCGAGGTATGTAGCAGTGCCCACGATGCCTACCCCACACGCAACAGGTGCGGCGGCTGTGAGATTCATGTGACGCATATTAGGCAGCAATGACCTCGGGCGGTTGCGGTTGGCGGGCGCCGCTGCCACCCTAGACAGATGCTTCAAGTGCAGGGTGTTTCGGTGGAGATTGGCGGTCGCCTTGTTGTCGACCAGGCCTCGTTCACCATCATGCCTCGCGACAAAGTTGGTCTCGTTGGCCGCAACGGCGCCGGCAAGACAACGTTCTTCAGGGTTCTGGGTGGTGAGACCGAACCCATCGGCGGCAAGATTCTGCGCAAAGGTGGCTTCGGCTACTTGCCTCAGGACCCACGCATCGCAGGTGTGCTCGACGGTCGCACTGCAATAACCCATGTGCTGTCAGGGCGCGGCATCGACGATCAACTCACTCGCATCGAGAAGTTGCGCATCGCGATGGAAGAAGAAACCAGCGATCGCAATGTGGCGCGCTACAGCAAGGCGCAAGACGAGTTCGCCAGTTCGGGTGGTTACGCCGCCGACAGCGAGGCCCGTTCCATTGCTGCCGGCCTCGGCCTGAAAGCCGACCGCCTCGATCTGCCGCTTGGCGTGCTCTCGGGTGGCGAGCGTCGTCGCGTCGAGTTGTCGAGAATTCTGTTTGCCGGCAGCGACGCGTTGTTGCTCGACGAACCCACCAACCACCTCGACATCGACGCCAAGAACTGGCTGCTCGATTTCCTTCGCAAGTACCGCGGCGCGATGTTGGTCATCAGCCACGACCTCGACCTACTTGACGAAGCCATCACCCGAGTGCTGCACCTCGATCGTCCCGCCGAAGATGCCACCGGCCACCTCGTCGAATACCGCGGCACATACAGCCAATACCAGTTGGCGCGTGCTGCCGACGAAGAACGCTTGGCACGTCAGTCGATCTTGCAGACCAAAGAGATTGCTCGGCTGCAATCAGTTGTCGATCGCTTCGGCGCCAAGGCCACCAAGGCCTCCATGGCGCACAGCAAAGAAAAGCAGATCGCTCGTCTCGAGTCGCAACGCGTTCATGTGGGCGCTGGCGACAAGGTGATGAAGGTCAAGTTTCCCGAGCCGCCACCCTCGGGTGCCACGGTGATTACTGCGACACGTTTATCGAAGGGCTACGGCGCGGGTTCGCCCGTGTTCGAAGATGTCACATTCGACATCGGCCGCGGCGAGCGTCTGTTGGTGCTCGGGCTCAACGGCGCTGGAAAGACCAGTTTGCTGCGCATCCTCGCGGGCGAGGCTCAACCCACACTCGGCGATTTCAAGTTTGGCCACAGCGTTAATGTTGGCTACTACGCACAAGAGCACGACAACCTGCGCACCAACGAGAGCTTGCTGTACAACATCCGCTCCGAGGTTCCTTCAAACGTGATGCTTACCGAGACCCAGCTGCGCGGCATGCTCGGCATGTTCGGGCTGATGGGCGAAAAGGTCTTTCAAGACAGCGGCACGCTCAGCGGCGGCGAGAAGACAAAGCTTGCACTCGCGATGTTGATGGTGGGTCGCAACAACCTGTTGCTGCTCGACGAGCCCACCAACAACCTTGACCCAGCAAGCCGTCAGGCCGTAGCCGATGCGCTCAGCACGTGGAAGGGCACCATCGTGTTCGTGAGCCACGACGCCGAATTTGTTGAGCAACTCAAGCCCACCAAGGTGCTGCTTATGCCCGACGGTCAGGTCGATTTCTTCAGCCCCGACTGGCTCGAACTCGTCAGCCTCGCCTAGTAGCCATGACTGACCCCGTCGCTGTTGGCCCGCTGGCGGGTGTGCGTGTACTCGATTTGTCGTCGGCGGTAATGGGCCCATATGCCACTCAGATCTTGGGCGACCTCGGCGCCGAGGTCATTGCGGTCGAAGAAGCCAGCGGCGATACCAATCGCATCATGGGCCCCGGACCGAGCCGCGGAATGTCGGGTATCTCGCTGAACCTATTGCGCAACAAGCGCAACGTTTGCCTCAATCTGAAGAGCGAGGCCGGACGCGATGCGTTCTTGCGCATTGCGGCGACGTGCGATGTGCTGGTGACGAACCTGCGTCCCGCTCCGCTCGCTCGGCTAAGGCTTGACTACGCGGCGATACGCGAGGTGCGCGCCGACATCGTGATGTGTCAGGCGCATGGTTGGCCGTCTGACGGAGCCGACGCGAACAAGCCGGCTTACGACGACGTGATCCAGGCGAGTGCAGGCATCGCCGATGCGTTCGAGCGCCAAAGCGGCACCTTTGCGCTGGCCCCAACTCTGGTGGCCGACAAGGTGGGTGGGCTCACCATTGTGTACGCAGTGCTCGCCGCGATGTTTCATCGCGAGCGCACCGGTGAAGGGCAGTTTGTTGAGGTGCCGATGATCGACGCGCTCACGTCGTTCACGCTGGTCGAGCATGGCTGCGCGGCGATACCCGAGCCGCCTCTGGGCCCCGCCGGATATCCACGTGTGCTCGCCGCCGAGCGTCGTCCGTATGCAACCACCGACGGTTGGGTAGCGGTGCTGCCGTACTCGGCAAGCAACTACAACGATCTGTTCCGCGAGGGCGGACGACTCGATCTCATTGATGATCCGCGAGTGCTCTCAGCGGCGGCACGCGTTGCCAATGCCGCCGATCTGTACGCGCTGATCGACCCCATCATTGCTACCCGATCGAGTGAGTTCTGGATCGAGTACTGCAGCCGCCACGACATCCCGGCGGGTGCGGTGCGCAGCCTCGACGATCTGGTTGCAGAACTGCCGGTAGAGCAACACCCGACGCTGGGTGCCTACCGTCAGATTCCGCCGCCGGTGCGGTTTGCAGCGACGCCTGCAAGCGTGCGCAGGCATGCTCCTATGCTCGGCGAGCACGGCCGCGAGGTCTTGCTCGAGGTGGGCCTGAGCGACGATGCAATTGACGCTCTCATTGGCGAGTCGACGACCACCGAATAACTCGGTGTTCGCGGCCTTCAGCGTTGAGGCCGCTAGCTGAGTCGACCGCACGATACGGTGCCACCATGCGTATTGGAATCTTCAGCGGTACTACAAATGACGGCACTATTGATCAGGTGGTGGCCGAGGCCGGCGCTGCACAGGGAGCTGGGTTCGCCAGCTTCTGGGTGCCACAGATCTTCGGACACGATGCACTCACCGTGCTCGCAGTGGTGGGTCGCGAGGTGGCCGACATCGAGCTCGGCACCAGCGTTGTGCCCACCTTCCCACGTCACCCGATGATGATGGCCCAGCAGGCGCTCACGGTAAACGAAGCGGCATCGGGCCGTTTGTGCCTCGGCATTGGCCTGAGCCACAAGATGGTTGTTGAGCACATGTGGGGCATGTCGTTCGACAAGCCTGTGCGCCACCTGCGTGAGTACCTCAGTGTGTTGATGCCGTTACTCGAAGGTAAGCCCGCCGCATTGCAGGGTGAGGCCTACAACGTGGCCGGTGGCCTGTCGATCTCGGCCGCCAAGCGCCCCAGCGTTGTTGTGGCTGCGCTCGGTGAGCAGATGCTTCGCGTTACTGCAGCGCTCGCCGACGGCACGCTCACGTGGTGCACCGGCCCAGCGACATTGCGCGATCACACCGTGCCAACACTTCGTGCCGCGGCCGAAGCTGCGGGCCGTCCCGATCAGCGCGTCATCGCCGCGCTGCCGGTTTGTGTCACCGACGACAAGGCCGGTTCGGTCACGCGCGCTGCAGCCATCTTCCAGATGTACGGCCACTTGCCTAGCTATCGCGCAATGCTCGATCTCGAGGGCGTCAAGGGTCCCGAAGAGATTGCCATTGTTGGCAGCGAGGCCGAAGTTGCCGACCGCATCAGTGCTCTCGCCGACATCGGTGTCACCGACTTTGCCGCAGCAGAGTTCGGCGGTAACCCCGACGAAGTTGCGCGTACACGGGCAGTGCTCACCACCCTGTTGTGAGCTACGACGGCTACACCACGTTCAGCGTTGCCGTGGCTCACGGCATCGCTCACGTGGTCATCGACAACGGTGACATCAACCTGTTTGACGGGAAGATGTTCGGCGAGATGGCGCGTGTTGCTGGTGTCCTGGCCATCGATGACAACGTGCGCGTCGTGGTCCTGTCGTCGGCGAATCCCGATTTCTTTATCGCCCATTTCGACGTGTCGCTGATCTTGCAGTTCCCTACGGGGCAACAGGTTTCGCCAACCGAGCTCAATGCGTTTCATGTGATGTGCGAGGCATTCCGCACAATGCCTAAGGCCACCATTGCGGTCATCGAAGGACGCGTTGGTGGCGGTGGCAGCGAGCTTGCGCTGAGCTGCGATATGCGGTTCGCGCTCAGTGGCAAAGCGGTCTTCAACCAGCCCGAGGTGGCGCTGGGCATTATTCCTGGCGGCTCCGGCACGGTGCGCTTGTCGCGTCTCATTGGTCGTTCGCGCTCGCTTGAAGTGGTGCTCGGATGCGACGACATATCGGCAGATCTTGCCGAGTCATGGGGTTGGGTCAACCGCTCTATGTCGGCGGCCGAGTTGTGGCCGCACGTCAACACTTTGGCGGCACGCATCGCGTCGTTTCCTCCGCACGCCGTAGCAGCGGCCAAGGCGTCGGTCTTGCGATCCGACAAAGAGATCGTGCCCGACCTCATTGCTGAGGGAGCAGCGTTTCAGGCAACCCTTGGTGGCCCTGGGGCCCGCGAAGCAATGCAACGGTTCATGTCGTCTGGTGGTCAGACTCCGCAAGGCGAATTACGTCTGGGCGCACTGGCCGGCGAGCTCGGTGAGCCCACAGCCTGAGCGTGTTGCTTAGTGCAGATGAACAGGGGTGCCCGGCATCGGCTTGTTCACGAGATCGAAGAAGTCGTTGCCCTTGTCGTCGACCACGATGAACGCGGGGAAGTCTTGAACCTCGATCTTCCAGATCGCTTCCATGCCGAGCTCGGCGTACTCGAGCACTTCGACCTTGGTGATGCAGTCTTGGGCGAGTCGCGCCGCTGGGCCACCAATTGAGCCGAGATAGAAGCCGCCGTGGGCCTTGCATGCGTCGGTCACTTGGCGGCTGCGATTGCCCTTGGCGAGCATGATCATGCTGCCTCCGGCGGCCTGGAACTCGTCGACGTAGCTATCCATGCGACCCGCCGTTGTTGGGCCAAACGAGCCGGAGGCGTAGCCAGCGGGTGTCTTGGCTGGACCTGCGTAGTACACGCAGAAGTCCTTCATGTATTGCGGCATCGGCTGACCGGAGTCGAGCAGATCTTTGAGCTTTGCGTGGGCGATGTCGCGGGCCACGACCATTGGTCCGTTGAGCATGACGCGAGTCTTCACGGGGTACTTGGTGAGCTCTGCGCGGATCTCGTGCATTGGCCGGTTGAGGTCGATGTGCACCACATTTTCGTCGAGATCATCGTGGGTGACCTCGGGCAGATATTGCGCCGGATCGGTCTCGAGTTGCTCGAGAAAGATGCCGTCTTTGGTGATCTTGCCCAGCGCCTGGCGGTCGGCCGAGCAGCTCACGGCCATTGCTACCGGACAGCTCGCGCCGTGGCGCGGCAGACGAACGATGCGCACGTCGTGGCAGAAGTACTTGCCGCCGAACTGAGCGCCGATGCCGGTGTCTTGCGACAGCTTGAGCACCTTTGCCTCCAGCTCGATGTCGCGAAACGCGTGACCGGTCTTGCTGCCGCTGGTGGGCAAGCTGTCGAGGTACTTGGTGCTGGCGATCTTGGCGGTCTCTACCGCGAACTCGGCCGAGGTGCCGCCGATGACTACGGCAAGGTGATACGGCGGGCACGCAGCAGTGCCGAGGGTCTTCATCTTTTCGAACAGCCATGGCAGCAAGGTCTTTTCGTTGAGCAGTGCCTTGGTCTCTTGAAACAGGTAGCTCTTGTTGGCGCTGCCGCCGCCCTTGGCAATGAACAAGAACTTGTATGCGTCGCCATCGACTGCGCTGATCTTGATCTCGGCGGGCAAGTTGTTGCCGGTGTTCACCTCGTCGTACATATTCAGCGGCGCCATCTGGCTGTAGCGCAAGTTGCTGGTGAGGTAGGTGTTGAACACGCCGCGGGCGATGGCCTTTTCGTCGCCGCCACCGGTGAATACGTATTGGCCCTTCTTGGCCTTCACGATTGCAGTGCCCGTGTCTTGGCACATCGGCAGCACGCCACCGGCGGCGATGTTTGCGTTCTTGAGCAGATCGAGCGCAACGAAGCGGTCGTTGCTGCTGGCCTCTGGGTCGTCGAGGATGCTAGCCAACTGCTTGAGATGGGCGGGCCGTAGCAGATGGGCGATGTCTTTCATCGCCTGCTCGGTGAGCTGCGTGATGGCCTCGGGGGACACCTGCAAGAACGTGCCTTGTGGTGTCTCGAAGGTGGATACGCCCTCGGTGCCGATGAGGCGATATGTGGTCTCGTCAGCGCCCAAGGGCAGCAACTCGGTGAACTCGAAATCAGCCATGGCCCAACCGTACCGGCGCGCTGAAGCGGGGTGAAACTCAGCGGCCGGTGGTGGAGGGGCGTTGATCCGCGATCAGAACTGTTGGGCGAGCAGAATCAGCGCGCTGGCCGTTGACATTGCCAAAATCGCGGGGCGCGAATAGCGAGATCCCATCAAACCAACCAGCCATCGTGAGGCCACGATTCCGACCACAACACCCGGCAATAAGAACGCCGACAGCGTGACTTGTCGCCCTCCGAGTTTGTCGGTGAACGCCAGCACGCAAACGCTAATGACCGATCCCACTCCGAAGAACGCTGCAAGCGTGGCTTGCCGTTCGCGAGGGTCAGCATGTTGGTACGCAATAGCCATCGGGGGCCCGCCGACCGAGGTGATTGTGCCCATGAAGCCACTGCCAAGACCAGCAACGGCGAGGTTGGGATACGTGGGGTGGATACGCCAACTCGTGAGCGACACCGCAACGGCAACGAGCACGGCGGAACCGACGGCGATGGAGAGGCCGCGTTCGCTGAGGTATGCCAAGGCCGCCGATGCGGCGAAGATGCCGGGGATGCGGCCGGCGATTGCCCATCCGAAGCCACGCCAATTGATGCACTGCCGTTCGCGAATAGCCACCCCAGCCGAGAGCGGAATGACGGCAATCAAGACAGCGCCCGGCACAAAGCCGTGATCGATCATCTTGAGAATCGGTGAGATGAGCATGCCCATGCCGAAGCCCATTGCGCCCTGTACCGAGGCGCCGATGGCCGCCAAGACAAAGCATGCAAGGACGATCCAGATCGAGAATCCGAAGATCATGCGTGACGCCGCATCATCGATCTTTCATTCGCTTTGGCGCCGCGTTGGCTGGGTCGGTGGGCCACTGATGCTTGGGATAGCGGCCTGCCATTTCTTTGCGAACCTCGGTCCATGACCCGGCCCAGAAGCCCACAATGTCGGCGGTGATCTGAATGGGTCGATCGGCAGGCGATAACAGATGCAGCACCACGGCGACTCCGGCGGCGGTGGGGTGCACGTTGGTGCCAAACAGGTCTTGAACCCGAACCGATGCAGCAGGCTGATCGCCGCTGTAATCAAGCATCAGTGATCGTCCCGATGCGAGTTCAAGGTGAGTTGGCGCGAGCTCGTCGAGTTGTGCCCCGAGTGGCCACTGCAAGCCTGCGCGCAGCACGGTCGCAAGATTGAGCGAGGCAACATCGGTGATGCTGGTCATGCCGTTGAGATAGGGAGCCAGCCATTCGTCGAGCGACCGCACCAGGCCCGAGTCGGACCAATCGGGCCACACGTGAGTGCTCTCGTCGGTGGTGTGCTTGGCGCGACGAACGAACTCGACACGCTGGCGTAGTTGCGTCGCGGTGTCGCTCCACGAAAGGGGACCAAGCCGGGTGATTCGAACGCGGTCGATGAGCGCAGCCGTGGTCTCTGCCGAGGCCCCTGGGCGCCGTACGCGCTCGTCGAGCTTCATGTTGCCGAGTCGGCGCTCGAGACGCTCGACGATGTCGCCACGATCTCGGTCCCATACGAGAATGTGTCGGGTCTCTACTGCGGCACCGAGTGTTGCTGCTACTTCGTCGGCGTCGATGCCTGCCGCAAGGCGCAAGCGGGTGTTCTTGCGATCGCCATCTACATCGGCCGCCACGACGAACGCTTCGTTGGCCAACGGATCGTCTTTGGCAACCCAAGCACCCACACCCGTGCGCAGCTGAAACTGACCGGGTTGGGTGCGGCGCACAGCAAGCCGGTCGGGATAGGCCAGCACCAACACTGCTCCTGCGCGATCGGGGTTGATTGCATCGAGGTCGAAGCTGATGCCCACGCGTTGCGCGATGTCTCGTGCCCGACGGATCAAGCGATCGACGGCGCCGCGGTCGGCTCGCTCGTGGCGCTCGCGCCCCATCACCACGCGTATGCGCAACGACATATCGCTGGGCAGTTCGTCGGCGCGCCCACGCAAAATGTCGCGGTCGTCGAGCAACGCGGCGATGACACAGGCCAACGATTGGTCGGCCGCGCCAACGGCGTCGACAACCATTCGTGCGAGGCGAGGGTGCGCCGGAACCTTGAGCATTGCGCGACCCACTTCGGTGATGCGTTGGTTGGCATCGAACGCGCCCAGTAGCTCGAGCAGTTCGGCGCCTTGCGCCAACGTGCGTGGCGGGGGAGCATCGGGAAAGGTGAGCTCGGCTGCAGAGGTTCCCCACGCAGCGAGTTCGAGCGCAAGCCCGGCAAGGTCGACCTGGGTGATCTCGGCCTCGAGGTGGGCGCGGCGAGTGGATTGTTCGAGCTTGCTCCACGCCCGATAGGCCACACCCGGCTCGGTGCGTCCGGCGCGGCCCGCACGTTGGTCGGCCGAGGCGCGACTGGTAGCGACCGTGGTGAGTCGGGTCATGCCGGTGCGAATGTCGTAGCGCGGCACGCGGGCCTGGCCGGCGTCGACCACAATGCGCACGCCAGCCACAGTGAGCGAGGTCTCGGCGATGTCGGTGCTGAGCACCACCCGCCGGCGACCCGCGGGTGAGGGTGCGAGCGCGCGGTCTTGATCGGCAAGCGAGAGCGCGCCAGCAAGCGGATAGAGATCGACGTTGGCCGCTACGAGCGGGTCGAGCGCTTGATATACGCGGGTGATCTCGCCAATTCCAGGCAAGAACACCAGTACATCTCCGATGTCGTTGCGCAAAGCGAGCAGCACGGTCTCGGTGATTGCCTGCTCGAGTCGTTGGCCCTTGCCCGGTGGCGACCAGCGAATCTCGATGGGATGCGTGCGACCTTCGCTGCTGATGATTGGACAGGGGCCGTTCTCGTTGCCGAGCAGCGCGGCCAGCGTGCCGGCCTGAGGGGTTGCTGACATCGCCAAGATCTTGAGGTCGGGTCGCAATGTGCGTCGGGCATCGAGGGCGAATGCGAGACCTACATCGGTGGGCAGGTTGCGCTCGTGTATCTCGTCGAAGATCACCAAGCCCGTGCCGGGCAATTCGGGATCGTTCTGAAGGCGCCGGGTGAGCACTCCCTCGGTGACGACTTCGATGCGGGTGTTGCGCCCGATGCGTCGCTCGTCGCGGGTCTGATAGCCAACGGTGTCACCGATGTCTTCGCCCAGCAGAAAGGCCATTCGGTGGCCTGCCGCGCGAGTGGCCAATCGGCGAGGCTCGAGCATCACGATCTTTTGTCCGCTCAACCACGGCTCGTTGATCAGACGCAGTGGTACCAATGTTGTTTTGCCGGCGCCGGGCGGAGCCACGAGCACGGCCGAGCCGTGGGATTCGAGCGCCGCTGCAACATCGGCAATGACCTCGGCGACGGGAAGATCGTCGCCTGGTTCAGAAGTGCGACTCAACAGGTGGCGCTGATCACGCCAGCGCTGGCGTGCCCTTGAACGGCACTGGGTCGGAGGCAGCTGGGATGCTCTGCTTCGCCCATGCCGTGGCGACCGCGATCTTGTCGGAAACCTTGCGCCACTCGGCGCCGTTCCAGCCTTCGGCCGATGCAGCAACGGTGCCGTCCATTGCGACGAACACGAACGCAGGCAGCTCAGCAAGGCCAAGTGACTTCACGAACGTGCGGTCAGGATCGCAAAACACCAACAGCTCATCGGCGAGCGGACCAAGGAACGCTTTGGCTTCGTCGGCGGTGCAGGTGACGACGAAATTGCATCGTGCGTCGGCGCCACGGAATCCGGCGAGAATGCGAACCGCGGTCTTGAGAATCCACGAACTCTCGTTGGTGAAGGGGTCGAGAACCACGCTCGCCAAGTTGAACATGGTGAGCCAATCCTCGAGGGGTCGGCTTTCGCCGTCGAGAGAGGTGAGTACGACATCGAGCGATGGATTGCTTGCCACGGTTGCGACGCTAGCGCAGCATGCTGCAACTGGCACAGCTAGGTTGGCGAGATGCACCCGATTGAACGGCTTCGCTATGTGGCCCGCGCCTCAAGTGGCGACCAACGGATGCTCGTTCGCGAGACCGCCTCGGCCATTGCGGGCCTCGATCTCGACCCCGCTGGTCTTGTCGTTGCCTGCCGTCGCATTGTCGAGCGTCATCCCACGGCCGGGGCGTTGTGGTGGTTGTGCGCCAGTCTGCTCGCCGCCAACGACCCGTTTCGTGAAGCGTGGGGCATGGCCGATTATGTCGACGATGATCCAACTCCGGGCCAGCTGATGCAGCTGCTACCCGACGATGCCACGGTGTGCGTGGTTGGTTGGCCCGACCTTGCCGGCGAAGCCGTGATGCGCCGAGGCGACACCACGGTGCTGGTTATCGACGCCAACGACGAAGGTTCGCGTCTCGCACGCCGATTGCGTCAGGCCGATGTTCAAGCCGAGACGGTGCCTGCGGCTGGCATGGCAGCAGCGGTGGCGGCATCCGATCTTGTGCTCATCGAGGCCGTTGCTGGCGGACCCGATGCGGCGTTGTGCTCGTTGGGTTCACATCCAATCGCTGCGGTGGCCTACTGCTCAGAGGTGCCGGTGTGGTTGGTGGCCGGGCGTGCCCGCCGCTTGCCCGAGCCAATGTGGAAAGCAATGGTCGAGCGCTTGGCCAGCGTCGGCCAGGCGTGGCATCACGATGTTGAGGTCGTGCCGTTGGCCGTGTGTTCGGCCGTGCTTGGTCCGGCCGGACTGATGCCAGCCGACGCAACCAGCATGGCCGCCGAATGCGCGATGGCGTATGAGTTGCTCCGCATGAGCGCAATGTAGGCACCTGCTATTAGTGTCGCCGCCATGGCAAGCAAGCGCGGCAACATCACCATGACCGACGACGAAGTGACGGCGTATCTCGCCGATCAAAAGGTGCTCAACGTCGCCACCATCGGCCCATCCGGACACCCTCATGTGGTGGCGATGTGGTACGAGGTCGTCGAAGGAAAGATTGTCTTCTGGACGTTCGGCAAGAGCCAAAAGATCATCAACCTGCGTCGCGATGCAAAGATGACCGCACTCATCGAGAGCGGCGAGACCTATAACGAGCTGCGCGGTGTCGAGCTGGTGGGCAGCGGTCGCATCATCGAAGACTTCGACGAAATCTTGGCCATCGGCAAAGCAGTCGGCGTGAAATACAACGGCGCCGACATTCTGAGCGACGCTGCATTGCCGTTTCTTGAGGCGCAAGCGCACAAGCGTCTTGGCGTGATCTTCGATGTTGAGCGCGTGGTCAGCTGGGACCATCGCAAGCTCGGTGGCGGCTACTAGCTCCAACCGTCTCTATCCATCTCGAAGGCCGAGCATCGTTGGCGGTGAAGGCCGTCGCGATCTACGATCACAGCACGCCTGTCGGCTGGCGACGGGTCTTCCCAAGGGGGAAATGTGGCAGAGATCGTCAGAGCAGCCTTAGTTCAGACCGATTGGGCTGGATCAAAAGAGGCGATGATCGACAAGCATGAGATCGCGGCGCGCGAGGCTGCTGCCCAAGGCGCAAAGGTGATCTGCTTTCAGGAGCTGTTCTACGGCCCCTACTTTTGCCAAGTGCAAGAGATCGAGTACTACGGCTACACCGAGTACATCCCCGATGGTCCTACCACCAAGCGGTTCCAGGCGCTGGCGAAAGAGTTGGGCATGGTGATGGTGCTTCCGATGTACGAAATCGTGCAGCCCGGCCTGTATTACAACACCGCCGCTGTTATCGACGCCGACGGCACCTATCTCGGCAAGTACCGCAAGCAGCACATCCCCCAGACCAAGGGGTTTTGGGAGAAGTTCTATTTCACCCCCGGTACCGGCGGCTATCCCGTGTTCAACACTGCCGTTGGCAAGGTGGGCGTCTACATCTGTTACGACCGCCACTTCCCCGAGGGCTGGCGTGCGTTGGGCCTCAACGGTGCGCAGATCGTGTTCAACCCATCGGCTACACACCGCGGCCTCAGCGAGTACCTGTGGCGCCTCGAGCAGCCAGCCGCTGCTGTGGCCAACATCTTTTACGTGGGGGCCATCAACCGAGTCGGCATCGAGGAGCTTGGCGAGAACGACTTCTATGGCCAGAGCTACTTCGTCGACCCCGAGGGCAAGTTCGTCGGCGATGTGGCCGACGCGTACAAGCCCGAACTCATCGTTCGCGATCTCGACATGACCAAGCTGTCCGAGATCCGTGACCGTTGGGCGTTTTATCGCGACCGTCGTCCCGACGCGTATTCAGACCTCACCGCACGCTGATCACACTGGAGCACACCATGGCACGCACACTCATCACCAACGGCACCGTTATCAGCCCAACTGGTCGCCAACTCATCGACGTCCTCATCGACGGCGAAACCATCGTCGCGATGTATGCGCCGGGTCAGGTGCAGGCGCAGGGCATCACCGCCGAGACGGTGATCGATGCCACTGGCAAGTACGTCATTCCTGGCGGCATCGATGTGCACACGCACATGGAGTTGCCCTTTGGCGGCACCAACGCCAGTGACACCTTCGAGACGGGCTCGCGAGCAGCGGCGTGGGGTGGCGTCACCACCATTGTCGACTTCGCTGTGCAGCGTTATGGCGAGAACGTGATCGACAGCTTGGGTGCGTGGCACGAGAAGGCCGCGGGTCAGTGCGCCGTCGACTATGCGTTTCACCAGATCGTTGGCGGCATCGATGACGAAGCATTGAAAGCAATGCGCTACCTCACCGAGAACGAGGGCGTCACCAGCTTCAAATTGTTCATGGCCTACCCGGGCGTGTTCTACAGCGACGATGGTCAGATCCTGCGTGCCATGCAGACAGCCGGCGACATCGGCGCCACCATCATGATGCATGCCGAAAATGGCATCGCCATCGATGTGCTCGTTGGGCAGGCGTTGGCTCGCGGCGAGACCGATCCGAAGTACCACAGCTACACGCGGCCATCGCTGCTCGAGGGTGAGGCCACGCATCGCGCCATCGTGCTCAGCAAGGTTGCGGGCAACGCTCCGCTCTACATCGTGCACGTGTCGGCATCAGATGCACTGCTCGAGATTGCTGCGGCTCGCGACGCCGGTCGCAACGTGTTCGCCGAAACGTGCCCGCAGTATCTGTACATGACGCTCGAGGAGACGTTGGCCAAGCCCGGTTTCGAAGGCGCCAAGTGGGTGTGCTCGCCGCCAGTGCGCTCGGCGCACGACACGCACAATCACCATGGCGATCTCTGGAAGGGTTTGCGCACCAACGATTTGGCCATCGTGAGCACCGACCATTGTCCGTTCTGCATGAAGGATCAAAAAGAACTCGGCCTCGGCAATTTCTCAAAGATTCCAAACGGCATGGGCGGCGTCGAGCACCGTATGGAACTGCTGTATCAGGGTGTGGTCAACGGCGAGCTGTCGCTCGAGCGTTGGGTCGAAACGTGTTGCACCACACCAGCGCGTATGTTCGGCATGTATCCAAAGAAGGGCATCATCGCCCCGGGTGCCGATGCCGACATCGTGGTGTGGGATCCCAAGACCCAGACCAAGATCGGCATCAACGACAAGCACCACATGAACATCGATCACTCGTCGTGGGAGGGCTATGTCATCGACGGCAGTGTCGACACGGTGCTCTCACGTGGATCCATCATCATTCAGAACAACGCATATCTCGGCCGCAAGGGTCACGGCCAGTTCGTGCGCCGCGGCCTGTCGCAGTACTTGGTCTGACCTGCGCCAAAGCGCTGCAGCACCTAGTTTTCAGATCAACCCCGAATCCCCTCGAATATTGGAAGAAGTCACGTTATGAAGAAGATCTCGCATTGGATCGATGGCAAAGTCGTCGAAGGTACCTCTGGCCGTTCAGGCATTGTGTGGCAGCCAGCCACTGGTGAGCAGCAGGCAAGCGTCGACTTCGCCTCGGTCGAAGAAACCGGTCATGCAATCGCGGTGGCCAAGGCAGCGTTTGCCTCGTGGCGCTCAACCAACTTGTCGCGCCGCGCCGAGGTCATGTTCCATATGCGCGAACTGGTCGATGCGAACCGCAAAGAGATCGCTTCGTTGCTCTCGGCCGAACACGGCAAGGTGCTCGGCGATGCGCTCGGCGAAGTCGCCCGTGGTCTCGAAAACATCGAGTACGCGTGTGGCGTTCCGAACTTGCTCAAGGGCGGCTACAGCGAGCAGGCCAGCAGCGGTGTCGATGTGTACAGCATCAAACAGCCGCTTGGCGTTGTTGCTGGCATCACGCCCTTCAACTTCCCCGCAATGGTGCCGATGTGGATGTTCGCGAACGCCTTGGCATGCGGCAACACCTTTGTGCTCAAGCCAAGCGAGAAGGATCCATCGGCGAGCATGTTCATCGCCGAACTGCTCAAGCAGGCCGGCCTTCCCGATGGCTGCTTCAACGTGATCAACGGCGACAAGGTTGCGGTCGATGCGATCCTGCATCACCCCGACATCGCTGCGGTCAGCTTTGTGGGTTCAACCCCGATCGCGAAATACATCTACGAGACCGGCACCGCGAATGGC
>Ga0194035_1000526_pt1 | contig 21908 bp, 13 predicted proteins | sample JunL2320m_MetaG_FD_148680 | JGI IMG/M metagenome (GOLD analysis project Ga0194035, IMG submission 148680) | Anoxic zone freshwater microbial communities from boreal shield lake in IISD Experimental Lakes Area, Ontario, Canada - Jun2016-L239-20m | ecosystem: Environmental > Aquatic > Freshwater >...
ACCGTCGGAGGCCACCATGCGGTAGCCGCTGCCGTTGGCCGTCGAGGCGATGCCGACCACAGGAGCCACCAGTGCCACATTTCCGGTAGACCCGAAGAACCGGGCGCCACCGAAGGCGAAGATGCCCCCATCGGAGGCCACCTCCCAGTAGCCGCCGGTGTCGTCATCATTGGCGGTAGCGACGATCGGCTTGTTCAGCGGCTTACCTCCTTCGGAGCCGCTGAAGGCCGCATCCCCGAAGACGAAGATTCCGCCGTCGGATGCCACCATGCGATACCCGGCCCCATCAGCAGAAGCAGCAATGGCCACTACTGGCTGGTTCAACTTCGATCCACCCATGGATCCGTAGAAGGCGGCACTACCGAAGGCGAATATTCCACCGTCCGAGGCCACCTCCCAGTAGCCGGTGCCATCGGGGACAGCCGCCATGCCGACAATCGGCTTGTTCAGCGACCGGCCTCCCATGGATCCGAAGAATCCAGCCCCCCCGAAGGCAAAGATTCCCCCGTCCGATGCCACCTCCCAGTAGCCGCCGGTCGATGCCGCCATGGCGAAGCCCACGATGGGGGCGTTGAGGTGCTCTGCACCCATCGAACCGCAGAACGGTGCCCCTCCGTAGGAGAAGACCCCACCATCAGATGCGGCCAGCTGATATCCCCCGAGGGCCGCAGCCGGGATCGAACACGCCGGGATAGAACCTGCCGGGGTGGTGCGCCCAGCGTTCCCCGTCAACTGCGGGTCGTGGTGGAACATCGGCCACGTGCCGGGCCCCACTGCTGCGGCACCGTTGGATGCTTGGATCTCATAGTGGTCGATCCGTCCGATGCCACCTGGCGCACCCCCGGTGTAGCCGGCCAGCGTAATCCCGATCGTCCCGTTCGGATCGTTCGTCACCAGCGGCGAGTTCTGTAGTCCCAGGTATTGGCTCAGTATGGTGACCAGTGCACCGGAGCGGCCGTCGTAGACATAGGTTCCCGAGACAGTCGGCACCAGTACATCGGCGTATCCCCCGCCAGTCAGGTCAGCCGTTACCACCGAGCCAATCACCCGGCCCATCCCGGTGGCTTTCCAGATGGTCTGGCCGGTGGTGGCATCGAGGACCCAGACGGAGCCCGTACCCGCTGATCCCAAGTCGGTGCCTTCGACCACCTGAAGGGATCCGTTACCCAGGACGTCGGAAAGCGCAGGCGACGAGAACGTGTTGCCGTCGAGCATCGCCGACCACTGCAGGACGCAGGAAGTGTCGTACGCCTTCACCGTGTTGGTGTCCGATGCTCCTGGGAAATAGCCCCCGGTGCCCATGACGATGCCGGTGCGGCCCCCGGACAGGAACCCACCCACCGCAGGCGAGGAGTCCACCACTTGGTTGGTGTCGGCCCGGCAGACCTGGTTGCCGTCTCCGGTGAGGACTCGTAGGTGTCCCCCGTCCGAATACGAACGACCGCGGCCCTGTCCAGTGGACTGATCGCCACCCATGATGATCTCGTTCTTCCCGGTGCCATACAGGTCGGCCAGGGCTGCGGTGGCATGGGTGCTGTCCGAGTTGAAGAACGGCCAGCCCGTAAGGGGTGCACCAGTGTCCGCACGCAATGCATAACTGACCTGCCCAAGCGACCCGGCGACCAGACCCGCTGCAGCGCTGCCTAGGTTGCCCACCGTGAGACCGGCCTGGACCCCGCCGGCCGGCACGCTGTCACTGGCAGGATTCTCCACTGGAGTGAACCACTTCTGCGAACCGTCAGATCTGTAAGCCTGAAAGCCACCGGTAGTTGGATTGGCGTCATTTCCGGATCCGACCGCCACCGTCGGACGTCCCCCGGCCACGGGCACGATCGAAGGAGTCGAATCGATGGGGATGCCGCCGTTGACTGTGGGCCAGCCTGCGACCGATGTAGGAGTCACCGTGCCGTCGAGGTGGTAGGCGTAGATGCTCCCCTTGCGGTCCCCCACGACGACAGACTGCTGGCCGTCGAGGTCGGCCACGATCGGGGAGGACTGGGCGATGGGGAAGCCCGGATCGTTCATGGGACCCGTCGACCACGTGCAGTTCCAACCCGGTGGAAGCGCAACCGATGGAAGCGCAGGAGGTTGCGCAGTGGCGCACACGCCACTCGCCACCGATGGCGATACGGCGCCAGCCGACGACGACAGCGAGTCTCCGACCATCACGGCAACCGTCGTCGTGGCCAATATCCCAGCGACCACGCTGGCCACTGTGCCACCAACGTGGCGGCCCAGCCGCCGACGACGCCGCACCTGAGCCAGGCCGCGCTGGCGGTGCTCGGGGTCAGGCTTCTGCGAGCTGTTCGAACGTGTCCCACCCTTGTTCATGGCCATAATCTACCAACGGCAGTTGCCCTGAAAAGGGCGTCTGTAGGCCTCGCAGATCGTGGGCGCCACATCGGCGGGGCCACCAATGCGTACCTCGGCCCCTAGCAGCGGTAGATGCGCTCCGCGTTCTGGGCGAACAACTTCTCTTGAGCGTCGGGACCAAGTCCGGCCGTCACCGTGCTGTAGATGTCGAAGAGGGCATCGAACGTTCCGTACATCGCATCGACCGGGAAGTTGCTGGCGAACAGGCACCGGTCGACGCCGAACAGGTCGATGGCGTACTCGAGCCACGGGGCGAAGGCCTCCACGCTCATAGCCTCGAGCGGCATGGCCAGTCCGGAGAGCTTGCACCCCACATGGTCACCCAGGTCGGCCAATGCTGTCATCCCCTGACGCCACAGAACGCCCTCCTCACCAGACGCCGAGCGCGGCCACCCAACGTGCTCCACCACCACAGCGAGGTCAGGGAAACCAGCCAACCCCTCGGCCGCCACCTGCAGTTGGTCCGGGTGAGTCATCAGTTCGAACACCAAGTTCCGGTCCTGCAGGCTGGCCAGCACCTCGCCAGCAGGCAGGGGCCCGTCGAATCGGCCCATAGGGCGGACACCTCGGAAACGAGGGGCAGCCATCTGTCGGTCGAGCAGTGCAATGGCCTCAGCCACCGTGTCCGTAGGGGGAATCCCACCGATGATGGCTGAGGGCCCACCCCGGCTGTCTGCCTCGGCGTCGAGCTCGATGGTCTCGTCGATGGAGTGCAGGCCCGTAGCCGCGGCCACGTTGACGAACTTCTCGACGCTCCACCTCGATGACTCGGCCCGATAGATGTCGACGTCGTAGAGCCGGTACATCATGGCGATGTCGGCCGTGGCTGGCGCCTGGGGATGAGAGAGGTACGGGTACCAGTCGGTCCGAGCCGGGTCCCACAGATGCACGTGGGCATCGACCACACGGGTGGGGCGTTCGGTCATCGATCCGCTCCCAAGTCGGGCTGTCCGATCGTGCCCACGATCTGGCGGAGTGTCCCATCGAGCCATCCGGGCACCGCTGGTCCACCAAAGGTGATGCTTCCCGCCGGCCGTGGGTGACTGCGCAGCCCCAGCCATCCGTCGCCCACCACCAGTTCGGCTCCTGACATCTCGGCCGCCGCTGGATGCCCAAGCAGGTGGGCGACGAGGGCGGCGGCCGGTCGGTGAACAGCTTCTTCGGGTGCCTCCAAGGCAGCAGCGAAGGCGATCACCCTGCCTTCGGTTGCTGCCATCGAAACTCGGGCGTGCTGACAGGCGGCCTGAGCCCGGCTCCTGCCTCCCGAGGTGGCTGCATCGGTCAGTATCACCAGCCGGGCTGGCCGGTCCGTCCGGGCCGCATCGACGGTGTAGTCAGCGACGGCACGGGCCCAACTGGCATCGGCGTGTATCTGCCCGACGATCCCTGCGTGCTCGTCCAAGACCCGTTCCCAGGCTGCCGCACCGTGGGGCGATACTGCCCCGGCCGACGCGTCTCCGCCGAGCGCGTCACCCACCGGCGCCACCACTACTGCGTCTACCGGGCCGAGGACTGCCACTGCCGCTTGCAGCGCCCGGGCGGCCTCAGCGAAGCCGCGTACTGGCTCCACATGGTGGCACCGGATCGAACGGGCCTCTAAGGCCGCTACCAGCGACGCCACCAGCATCGGTCGATCGGACACCAGCAAGCAGGACCGCACCGGGGCCGGTCCAGGATCAGGTGTGGCCTCACCGGCCTCAGGTGCACCGAAGATCGACCCGAACCGCGGGTTGCTGCCGCCAGAGGAGACCTGGCGGCTTTCGGCACTGGCGAAGGCTGTCGGGATGACCTCGGCGAACACCCGGTCGAGCGATTCCACCTCGTCGGTGCGCACCACCTCGAGGAGGCGGGGCGGATCGATCACGGCCACCTCCGGACCTCCAGCAAAGAGCACCTGGCCCCGACACCACTCGATGTCCTCACCGACCAGGTAGGCGCCGAACGGTCCGAGTGCCTCGGGCTCGGCCACCGAGAGGAAGGAGATCCCGCCGCCACCCGATCGTCCTGCCTTCCGTGCCCGCTCGAGCGCCGAGGCCAGCATTCGGGTGGCGGCAATGGGCGACATGGCGTTCACGCACACCCCTCGTGGGGCGTGGCGGCCCAGCTGCCAGGTCAGCGCGGCAATAGCCCGCTTGGCGCAGCTATACGCCCCAGCATCGGCGGCCCGCCAACCCGAACCCGAGGTGACGCCGACCACGCGGCCGTACCCGGCGTCAGCCATCAAAGGCAGGGCGGCCCCCAGCACGTTCAGGTAGCCCTCGAGGTGCACGGCCAGCACGGCCAGCCAATCCTCTTCCGTCCCCTTGCCGAAGTAGGTCTGCCGGGTGATCCCCGCCACGTTGACCACGGCGTCAAGACCACCGTGCTCGTCGGCCAGTTCCTGGAACAGCGTGCGGACGGCCTCGGAATCCGTGACCGACACCGCCGAGGCCCGTGCCGTTCCCCCTGCCGCCACGATGCGGCCGGCTGTGGTCTCATCGGCTTCGGGCAGCGACGCCGATCCATCCAGAGTGACCAGCGGGTCGACAGTGACTACGAACCAGCCCTGGCGGCCCAGCTCGTGAGCCACACCGGCACCGATCCCACCGCCACCGCCGGTGACCACAGCCACCCGTGTCCGTGAACTCATCGGGGATCCGCTCTCGTGTCGAGCTCCAGGCCCTCCAGGCAACCTGCCTCGAGCCACTCCTCGAGCAGGTGGCGGTAGCCGAACCAGTCGCCGAGGCGGCGACCGTAGTTTCCGTTGCGCGGGTTCATGGTCTCAGGGTGGCCTTCGTTGTTGATGCGTGACGGCGTACACGCGGACAGGACGGCACTGGGGTCGAGGAAGGAGTCGACAATGGACTGGGTCCACTCCTCCTCGGCTCGAGCACTCACGTCGAACACCTGCACGCCCCGGCCTTGGAGCTGTCCGATGGCACGGCCGATGAACTCGGCCCCGAGCGTGGCTAGCTGCGTGTAGTTCACGGTCACCACCGCCTGCTGCCCGGGGGCGGGCATGACCATCATGTTGGGAAAGCCCCGGCTCAGCATGCCGAACAGGCTGGACGCCCCGTCGGCCCACTTGTCCGCCAAGGTGACACCCTCGCGTCCAACGATCTCCTGACCCACCCGGTGGAACAGCGGGGTGAGTTCAGCCTCGAAGCCGGTTCCGTAGATGAGGCAGTCGACTGCGTACTGCTGTCCATCGACTACTGGGCCCTGCTCGCTCATGCGGTCCATCCCGGCCGGACAGTCGACCAGGGTGACGTTGGGCAGGTTGAACGCCGGGAAGTATTCGTCGTGGAAGCACGGGCGCTTGCAGATGTAGCGGTAGTAGGGCTTGAGCACCTCAGCTGTGGTCGGGTCGGCCACCAACTCGTCCACCCGGTGCCGATGGGACTCCATGATCCCGTAGTCGAGCTCTTCGACACTGCGCATGTAGTCGGCGACGCTCATGCCCTCGACACGTGGGGCGTTCTGGGCGGCGGCGTAGTGATGGGTCCAGCCGTCGTCAATCTCGTCGACCTCGGTGGGCCGGCCCAGCATGATCGATTGGAAGTTATCCATACGCGCACGCTGCCAGCCTGGCTCGAGTCCTTCGGCAAAATCCGAGTCGGTGGGCCGGTTTCCTCGCTCACCGATGGCAGACGGGGTGCGCTGGAACACGAAGAGCTGGCGGGCCGACTGAGCCAGAGGCGCCACGCACTGGATCCCGGTGGCCCCCGTACCGATGAGGCCGACCACCTTGTCTTCGAGCCCGGTGAGTGCCTGGCGGGGGCCGCCTCCGGTGTAGCCGTAGTCCCACCGGGCGGTATGGAACGAGTGTCCGCCGAACTCCTGCATCCCAGGGATGACGGGCAGCTTCAGCAGATTGAGGATCCCGACGGCGAGCACATACCAGCGACACGTGACCACGTCACCTTGGTCGGTTTCGATCCGCCAGCGGGCGGTGTCCTCGTGCCACGCGGCACGGGTCACCCCGGTGTGGAACAAGGCGTCGTCGGTGAGGTCGAACTTCTGGGCGATGTTCTCCAGGTGCCTCCGGATCTCGTCACCAGAGCAGTAACGCTCGGTGGGGATGTAGTCGAGCTCCTCGAGCATGGGGAGGTAGATGTAGGACTCGATGTCGCACATCACTCCGGGATAGCGGTTCCAGTACCAGGTACCCCCGATGCCGCCGGCCCGGTCAATGATACGGATCCGCCCCACCCCGGCCTGGCGCAGCCGGGCTCCGACCTGGACCCCAGCGATGCCGCCACCCACGATCACCACATCGACGTCGTCGGCCACTGGGTCGCGTTGTTCGGTCTGGGTGAATGGATCGTCGCGGTAGCGGGCGAAGTACTCGTCCGTCTCCAGATCCCGGATGTCGGCTCGGTGAGGAACCAGCCGTTTGTCCCGCTCGGCCAGGTATTTCTCGTGCACCGCGTCTCGGTCGAAACCCTCAGAGGACGACTCGGGCTCAGCCATGTGGCCATGTTATGACACCGGCGGTTCTGTGTCCCAGGGTAGGGATACGGGTCACAGCGGGTGCTGGAAGCAGGCCCTAATTGACCTCGGCAACCGCTCCTGTGACCAGGTTGTACTCGTAACCCACGACCTGCACGCGGCCAAGCTTGAGGGAACTCTCGGTCCAAGAGCAGGACCGAGTCAATGGATGCGGCAACTTCGTTCTACTTGATGTGCACACCCGATATGGCCCGGGCGATGATGAGGCGCTGGATCTCGCTGGTGCCCTCGAAGATCGTGTAGATCTTGGAGTCACGGTGCCACCGCTCGACCGGGTAGTCGCGCACGTAGCCGTAGCCACCGAGGATCTGGATGGCCTCTTCGGTCACCCACACCGCCGTCTCTCCGGCGAACAACTTGGACATGGAACCCTCGCCCGCCACGAAGTCCTTGCCGTTGCGTCCCATCCACGAGGCCCGCCACACCAGGAGGCGTGCTGCATCGATCCGCATCTTCATGTCGGCCAATTTGAAGGCGATGGACTGGTTTTCGATGATGGCCCGGCCGAAGGCCTTGCGCTCCTTGGCGTAGTCGAGCGAGTACTCATAGGCGGCACGAGCGATGCCGAGCGCCTGGGCGCCGACGCCGGGCCGGGTGGCTTCGAACGTCTTCATGGCCGCCTGGCCGCTCGACTTGATCCCCTGACGGGCGCGGGAGAGTTTCTCGTCGAGCTTGTCTTTGCCACCGAGCAGGCAGTGGCCCGGAACCCGGCAGTCCTGGAGGATGACTTCGGCGGTGTGCGACGCACGGATGCCCATCTTCGAGAACTTCTGCCCCTGAGACAGACCTGGGGTCTTGGGCGGGACGATGAAGCTCGCCTGCCCACGCGAGCCCAACTCGGGATCGACGGAGGCCACCACCACGTGGATGTCGGCGATACCGCCGTTGGAGATCCACGTCTTGGTGCCGTTCAGCACCCACTCGTCCTTGGCCTCGTCGTAGACGGCCCGGGTGCGCAGCGACGACACGTCGGACCCGGCGTCCGCCTCGGACACGGCGAAGGCCGCCAACTGGATCTTCTCGGGGGTGCCGTAGCACTGAGGTCCCCACTCCATGAGCTGCTCGGGGGTGCCATTGCTGGCGATCCCGGCCAGGCCGAGGGTGCTGCCCAAGATGGCCATGCCGATACCGGCATCTCCCCACGAGAGCTCCTCGAGGGCCACGGGCATCATGAGACCCGACGGCTCGGCAAATGCTTGGGCGATGAAGTCGAACGAGTACAGCCCGATGCGGGCGGCTTCTTCGATGATGGGCCACGGGGTCTCTTCGCGCTCGTCCCACTCGTGGGCGGCGGGCCGCATCACGTTGGCGGCGAAGTCATGTACCCAGCCCTGGATCTGGAGGGTGTCCTCGTCGAGATCGAGAGAGAATTCAGCCATGGTGATCGTGCTCCGTTCCGGCCCGGGGGCCCCTCAAACACTGCCTTGACCGGTGTCGGCACTAGGGCCGCACGCACGCCGACGAACGGCGGGTCGCTTCGTAGTTACTCAATAGTAACCACGGCGGCACGCCCCGAGCAACATCGGCCGGTGCACGAGCCAGTCAGCGGTACGGAGCCTCCCGATCGGACGGCCCGACAAGACGGACGCCGCCCGTTAGTTCTTGCGTCGCTTTGTGGCGTCGCTTCCTACCGTCGGCGGATGCGAGTGCCCTCGGCGCTGTCCTCTACCAACCACCCGGCACCCTCGAGTTCAGCCCGGAGCACATCGGCGGCGGCCCAGTCCTTTGCCGCCCGAGCGTCGTCCCGCCGGCGGACCAACATGGCCGAAACTTCGTCCACAGCATCATCGACAGCACCCTGCAGTCGGAGCCCTAGGGCGCCAGCCAGCAGGTTGGCGGTTCCGGCGGCCCGGATAGCACTCCGGTCGTCGCCCGCATCGGCGGCCGAGTTGGCCTGGCGGGCCAGGTCGAACACCGCGGCCAGAGCACCAGGTGTGTCGAGGTCGTCATCCATACTGGCCATGAACGCCGCTACCGCCTCGTCGTCCCATTCACCCACGGCGGCATCGGGCCCCGTCGGCGGCCCCGTCGGCGGCCCCAGGGCCAGCACGTCAGCCAGCAGGTCAGGGAGGGCGAACCGTCGGGCCAGCTCATCGAGCCGGGCCAAGCCGGCCTCGGCCTGAGCGATGGTGTCCGGAGTCACTTCGATGGGCGAGCGGTAGTGCGACCGCAGTACGAGGAGCCGGTAGGCGCGGGGGTCGCTGCGCTCGAGCAGATCAGCCAGGGAGGTGAAGTTGCCCAGCGACTTGGACATCTTTTCGCCGCCCACCGTGACCCAGCCGTTGTGCATCCAGTGGCGGGCGAACTCCTTGCCGTCGGCCACGGCTTGGGCCCGCTCGTTTTCGTGGTGGGGGAACATCAGGTCCTGGCCGCCGCCGTGGAGTTCGAACCCCTCACCGAGTAGGTCGAGTGACATGACCACGCACTCGGTGTGCCACCCGGGGCGGCCTGCCCCCCAGGGTGCCTCCCAGCTGGGTTCGCCGAGCTTGGCTTTCTTCCACAACACGAAGTCGAGCGGCGAGCGCTTCTCCTCGTCGGCTTCGATCCGGGCTCCGGCTCGCAACGAGTCGAGGGGCTGTCGGGCCAGGAGGCCATATCCGGGTACATCGAGCACCGACAGATACACCCCGGTAGCCGTCTCGTAGGCCACTCCCTTGGCCACCAGGTCGCCGATGAGCACGATCATGCGGTCCACGTAGGCCGTGGCGTGGGGGACCTCATCGGGCCGCATCACGCCCAGGGCGTCCATGATCTCCCACCACAGCGCCTCGTTGATGGCGGTGAACTCGTCGATGGGGATGCCCCGATCGGCCGCCCGGTCGATGATCTTGTCCTCGATATCGGTGATGTTGGAGACGTAGGTAACCTCGAGCCCACTGAACAAGAGGTAGCGGCGCAGTACATCGAACACGAGCGAAAACCGGCCGTGCCCCAGGTGAGGGATCCCATCCACGGTCGGCCCGCAGACGTATAGGCCCACCTTTCCGGGGGAGCGGAGGCGCAGCGGGGCCACCTCACCGGTGGCAGTGTCATGGAGCAGGAGCACGCAGGGTACGGTAACCCGATCATGCCGGAGCAGACGAACGGACCCATCGGCCACGCCACCACAGGGCGGGGCATCCCAGAAAAACCCGGCCTCGAAGGCCTCGAGGCCACCTGGGCTGCCCGGTGGGAGGCCGAGGGGGTCTACTCCTTCGACCGCACCGCCACCCGCGCTCAAGTCTTCTCCATCGACACTCCGCCGCCCACGGTGTCCGGCTCGCTCCACATCGGCCATGTCTTCTCCTACACGCACACCGATGCCGTGGCCCGGTTCCAGCGGATGCGGGGCCGCCAGGTCTTCTACCCGATGGGATGGGACGACAACGGCCTGCCCACCGAGCGACGGGTGCAGAACTACTTCGGCGTTCGCTGCGACCCGAGCCTCCCCTACGACGCCGACTTCATCCCGCCCGACGAGGCACCGAAGGACCCCATCGCCATCTCCCGGCCCAACTTCGTGGCCCTGTGTCATCAGCTGACCATCGAGGACGAACAGGTCTTCGAGCACCTGTGGCGCACCCTCGGCCTGTCGGTCGACTGGGCGCACACCTACGCCACCATCAGCGAACGATCCCAGCGGGTATCCCAGCGCGGATTCCTGCGCCTGGCCGTGCGCGGCCAGGTCGTCCAGCGCACCGCACCCACCCTGTGGGACGTCGACTTCCGTACCGCCGTCAGCCAAGCCGAACTCGAGGACCGGGAACGGCCTGGGGCCTACCACCGCCTCCGCTTTCCCCGGGTCGATGCAGAGGGTGGGGTCGAGATCGAGACGACCCGGCCCGAGCTGCTGCCGGCGTGCGTGGCTTTGGTGGCCCACCCCGATGACGAGCGATACCAGCCGCTGTTCGGCACCTTTGTCACCACCCCGCTGTTCGGTGTTCGGGTCCCAGTGCTGGCCCACGAGTTGGCCGATCCCGAAAAGGGCTCCGGCATTGCCATGATCTGCACCTTCGGCGATACCACCGACGTGGTGTGGTGGCGCGAGCTGTCCCTGCCCACCCGGACCGTGGTCGGCCGTGACGGACGGCTGCTTCCCGTCGAGTTCGGCACCGACGGGTGGGAGTCCGACACCCCGGTCGAGGCCGTCGCCAACTACGACGAGCTGGCCGGCCGCACCGTCAAGCAGGCCCAGCTGCGCATCGTGGAGCTGCTCACCGAATCGGGTGCGCTGATCGGTGAGCCGCGACCCATCACCCACCCGGTCAAGTTCTTCGAAAAGGGCGACCGACCCCTCGAGATCGTCTCGTCCCGCCAGTGGTTCGTGGAGACCCTGCCCCACCGCCAGGCACTACTGGCTCGGGGCGAAGAGCTCGTGTGGCACCCGCCGTACATGGCGCACCGGTTTAGGGCGTGGGTCGAGGGCCTCACCAGCGATTGGAACATCAGCCGCCAACGCTTCTTCGGAGTTCCCCTCCCGGTCTGGTACCCGATCGATGCCGACGGCGAGACCGTCTACGACTCACCGATCCTGGCCGACGAGGGCACACTGCCGGTCGACCCGTCGGTCGATGTGCCCGACGGGTTCACCGCCGACCAGCGCGGCGTGCCCGGCGGCTTCGTCGGCGACCCCGACGTGATGGACACCTGGGCGACCTCGTCGCTGACCCCTCAGATCGCCGGTGGATGGGGGGACGACCCCGACCTGTTCGACCGAGTCTTTCCGATGGATCTGCGGCCACAGGGCCACGACATCATCCGCACCTGGCTGTTCTCCACCGTGGTGCGCTCCGAACTGGAGCACGGTGCGCTGCCGTGGGCCAACGCGGCCATCTCGGGATGGGTACTCGACCCCGACCGCAAGAAGATGTCCAAGTCGAAGGGGAACGTAGTCACCCCGCTGCCCCTGCTGGAGACACACGGAGCCGATGCCGTGCGGTACTGGGCGGCCAGTGGGCGGCCGGGGACTGACACGGCCGTCGACGAAGGCCAGATGAAGGTCGGTCGGCGCCTGGCCATGAAGGTACTCAACGCATCACGGTTCGCCCTCGGCCGCTTGACCGATGACGACGGCACGCTGGTAATCCCCCCGATCGATGCCGTTACCGAACCGATCGACCGGGCTGTCCTGGCCCGGTTGGCCGTCGTGGTGGATGAGGCGTCCGCGGCCTTCGAGGCCTACGACTACGCCCGTGCCCTCGAGCGCACCGAGGCATTCTTCTGGTCGTTCTGCGATGACTACCTGGAGTTGGTCAAGACCCGCGCCTACGGCGAGAACGGTCAAGACGGCACGGCCTCGGCCCGGGCTGCCCTGGCCGCAGCGCTGTCGGTGATGCTGCGGCTGCTGGCCCCGGTGCTGCCCTTCGTGACCGAAGAGGTGTGGTCGTGGTGGCAAGCCGGCTCTATCCACACCGCACCGTGGCCTACGGCCGGTGAGCTGGGCATGACTGCCGGCGAGTCCCCGGATCCAACCATCGATGCCGTGCTCGAGGTGGCCGCCGATGTGCTGGGCGCGGTCCGCCGGACCAAGACGACGGCCAAGCGCTCCATGCGGGCCCCGGTAGCCCTACTCACCGTGGTCGATACCGCGGCCCGGATCGAGGCCCTGGCCTCGGCTGCAGGTGACGTGCGCGATGCAGGAGGCGTGGTCGAACTGGTCACCCGTGTCGGTGACGAGCCATCAGTCGAGGTCGAGCTGGCTGACGAGCAGCCGGTCGTCTCCTGAACCGTCAGGCCTGAACCGTCGAGCCTGAACCGTCAGGCCTGCGCTTGCCTCGGGGCAGGTTCGCTTCGCCAGCTAAGAAGACGCTGCCCCCTGGTGGCCCGAGGTGTCGATGCACGCCTTCCGACCCTCCAAGAAGGTCACCATCTGGCATGTCGGTCGGCGCTGGCAGAAATCGGTGCTGGAGCGGTATCTGATCCGATACCAGATCTAGCCAGTTTTTCAATCACCAGTTTTTCAATCACTGGTGTGTTCTTCAGCACCAGGCTGGCGAACCTAGGCCAGGTAGATGCTGAGGGCGGCGTCGGCCATCTCTGCTGGCGTCCCCTGCTGCTCGATGCGGCCGTGCACCATGATGGCGGCGTGGTCGGCCACGGCCAAGGCGGTGGTGACGAACTGCTCCACCAGCACGATGGTCATCCCTTGGCGGGCCAGGGTGCCGACCAGTTGGTAGAGCTCGGCCACGATCAACGGGGCCAGGCCCATCGAGAGCTCGTCCAGGTAGAGCACCCGTGGCCGGGTCACCAGAGCCCGTGAGATGGCCAGCATCTGCTGCTCCCCGCCGGACATCGTCCCAGCCAGCTGGCGACGCCGCTCCTTGAGCACCGGGAACGTGGTGTACGTCTGCTCTTCGACGTCCTTCATGGTGATGCCGCCGCGATAGGTCCAGATACGGAGGTTCTCCCGGACCGTGAGGTTGGGGAAGATGCCCCGACCCTCAGGGACCGCACAGATGCCCTGGCGGGCCAGCTTCTCCGATGGCGTCTTTCCGATCGGGACATCACCGACCAGGACCTCGCCAGCCGTCGTCCGCATCCGACCGCTCAGCACCTTGAGCAGCGTCGACTTACCCGCCCCGTTAGGACCCAGCAGGGCGAAGACACTGCCGCCAGGAACTTCGAGGTCGACCCCGTGGAGAACCTCGATCCGGCCGTAGGAGGCCCGCACACCTCGGACGCTGACGCTCGGCGACAGTGTGTTCGTCGTCGCCCCGGATGCGCTCGTGGTCGATCCGTCGGTCATCGCTCGCCAACCTGTCCCGTCTCGTGCCCCTGTCCGGTGCCCGTCTTCGGCAGTGGTTCAGGTGCTGCGGCTGACACGACTCCATCGACTTCAGTCACCGCACCCAGGTAGGCCGCCTGCACCATGGGATCGTGGCGGATCTCATCAGGGGTGCCCGAGGCGATGACGTCCCCGAAGTCGAGCACGTAGATGTAGTCGCAGATCCGCATGACCAGTTCCATGTCGTGCTCGACCAACAGCACGCCCATACCGCCGGCGGCCAGCGTGGTCAACAGCTCACCCAGGGCCTGGGACTCGGCGTCGTCCAGCCCCGATCCGGGCTCGTCCAACAGCAGGATCTTGGGGGCCATGGCCAGTGCCCGGGCCAGCTCCACCATGCGGGCCAGACCGGTGGGCATGGCACTGGATTGATGGGCACCGAGTCCCTCGAGGCCGACACCTTCGAGGAGCCGTTCGGCGGTGACGGCGGCCGTCGAGCCCGGGCCGGTGGATTCGCCCTGGGGAACGCCGTCCGGAGTCGGGACCTCGCGCTTGGTCCAAGGAAAGGCACGCTTCACGTGGCGCCACTGCCACCACTTGACCGACGACTCCAGGCCGACCTGTACGTTCTCGGCGGCAGACAGGGTGCCGAATAACTCGAGGCGCTGGAAGGTGCGGGCCAGGCCGAGCCGGGCTCGGCGATCGGGCTTCATCCCGGTGATATCGGTTCCGAGCAGCCGAACCGTTCCCCGGTCGGGCGACTGGAGACCGCTGATCACGTTGAACAGGGTGGTCTTGCCCGCCCCGTTCGGTCCGATCAGCCCAGTGACCGTCCCGGCTCTGACCGTCAGATTGGCGTCGCTCAAGGCGGCCACACCGCCGAAGCGGACAGCCACACCCTCGATGGTGAGCACGTCGGTGACGTTGTCGGTGACGGTGGCGTTGTCGGTGACGGTGGCGACGTTGGGGTTGGACTCAGCTTGCGGCACGGGAGCCCTCCGTGGCCAGAGCCGTTCCACCGAGTGCAGTGAGCTGGCCGGACAGGTCCGAAGCTCCCGACGGCGCCTTCACCCAAGGGAGGCGGACGTGGAGGGCCTCGATCCCGAGGATGCCACCGGCGGCCCGGCCGATAAGGATGATGCCGATGCCGGCAAAGATTCCAATACTGCTGGGCCAGATCTGATTGAGGGCCACGTAGGTGAGGGCGGCCAGGAAGGCGCCCGAGACCGTCCGGATGCTCCAGATGGTGACGAAGAGCACGAAGATGATGCCGGGGAAGATATCGAAGTCGGTAGTACCCACGATCTGCTGCACGGTGGCGTAGAGGCCCCCGGCCAGTCCGGCCATGCCGGCCGCGATGGCGAAGACCGCCACCTTGGTGAAGCCGATGTCGAGCCCCACCGTGGCGTAGGCCGCGGGCGAGTCGCTGACTGCGACCAACCGTCGGCCGAACAGGCTGCGCCGGATGGCCAGGACCAGCCACGCGCACAGGACGAAGAACACCGCCACCAAGAGGAACTCGGCCGTGTCACTGCCCAGGGACAGACCGGGCAGGACGATACGGCCGACTATGAGACCTCCAGAACCGTAAATATGGCCGTCAGCGAAGAACCCAGTGGCCACCGCGTCAGCAAAGGCGAAGGTGGCCAGCGCTAGATAGAGATCGGTCAACCGGACGGTCGGCCACGCGATGAGCGCCCCCACGCCGGCACAGATGGCGGTGGCCGCGAGCAGACCGAGGAGCGAACCCCCGCCTGCCATCTTTCCCATGATGAAGGCACCGATACCCATGAACGAGAACTGACAGAGCGATACCTGTCCGGAGTACCCCGTCAGCAGCACGAGCGACAGGCCCACGATGGCCAGGGTCAACACCATGCCGCCCAGAGTGAGCAACGTGGTGCCCTTGATATTGGTGTCAGCGAAGGCGAAGGCGACCACCACGGCCACCGCCAGGAACACCGCCCCGGCCACCAGGGACTCCCGCCCGCCGGCCACGCGAGGGGCCTTCATCGACGTGAGGCGGCCCACCGCCCGCAGCCGCACCGACGGCAGCGTCACCAGGGCGATGAACAAGAACACCATGGGAAGCGCACTGGTCACGTCGGTTTGGAGGTTGGCCGGGAGATGGGGCTCGACGTAGTTGAGGACGTAGTTCTCGGCGAGGCCGATGGCGATGGCGGCGGCAAAGGTGACCGGGATGTTCTTGAGGCGGCCGACGATGGCCGCCGCATACCCGCTCACCACCAGGAGGGTCATGGCTTCGATGTTGATCCCCGTGGTCTGCGTGGGGGCCAGCAGCACCCCGGACAGAGCGGCCATCATGAAGCCCAGGATCCATCCGTACTGGCTCATCCGGTTGGGGGACACCCCGGACATGCCCAGGAGCTCGGGGTCGTCGACCACGGCCCGCAGGGCATACCCGGTGCGGGTGGCATAGAAGAGCGCCCGCAGGCCGATGGCCACGGCGATGGCCACGGCGATGATCAGCACGTACTGGACCTGGATATTGATCCCGACCAGGCTGAACTGGCCGGAGACCATCGGCTCCACTGTGCGCTGCGTGGTGGGCGACCACAGGATCGTGGCCATCCCCGTGAGGATCACCATCAGGCCGAGGGTAACCATGACCGGGCGCTCCGCCGAGGCCCCGTGCAGCCGGCGCATGAGCACCCGCTCCACGAAGGCACCGCAGATCGATGCCCCCAAGATGAGGACGATGACCAAAGCGGCCAGGACCGGCACGTGGTGAGCCGAGACCAGCTCCCAGTAACCGAAGGCGGCGATCATGCCGACCGCACCCTGGGCGAAATTGAACACGCCCGATGTCGTATACGTCACCACCAAGCCGGTGGCGGCAATGGCATAGCCGGCGCCGAGCATGATCCCGAACACCGTGAACTGGAGAAAATTACTCACTGCGTACTCATCCCCCCCGGGGCAATGTCATCGAGCATCTGCTGGAACCCCGTGCGCTCAGGTCCCAGGCTTCTTCACGTAGGAGTAGTCGCAACGGTACCCGTTCGTGCTGCTACTCACTGCCGGATCATCGATCCGCTGGAAGGCGCCGTTGACCACCTTGGCGATGAGGTAGCAGTTCGAGGTGGTCTTGGCGGCCGGGTTGGTCGGGGCCACGATGTTGCCTCCGGTGAACGAGGTGACCTTGGACAGGGCCTGCAAGACCGACCCGCGGCTGGGGTTGGATCCGGCGTTCTTGAGGGCCTCGACGAAGAGCTGGCACGAGATCCAGCCGTACATGGTGAAGAGATCGGGCTGGAACCCGGGCGACGCCTTTTGGACCCACGACAGGAACTGCCCGACCGCCGCGATAGTCGTCTGGTCCCCTCCGAGGTAGAGGGAGGAGTTCTGCGCCAGGTAGGCACCGTTGACGGCGGCGGGCCCGCCCGACTGGGAGACCAGGCTGTTGGAGTACGTGGCCGCGCCCAACACCACCTGGGGGTGGAAGTTCTGCTGGGTCAGTGCCTTGAGGACCGAGGTCGCGTAGTTCGGCGGCATCTGGTCGATGAAGAGGATCTTGACGCCGGCGTTCTTCATAGCGATGACGTTCTGGGTGAAGTCCGACTGGGTGATGGCGTACGTGCTCTGATAGATGATCTTGTAGCCGACCTTCTTCATGACGTACTCCTCGCCGGCCCAGGTCTGGGCGGCCGCCGGGGAGTCGGCCAGCAGTGCGCCCACGGCTTTGACCTCGGCTGGGAACTTCTGCTTGAAGTACTGGATCGGACCCTCTTGCCACCCGTCGTTCAGCGGCACGGGGCTATAGACGTTGGGCAGGTTCGTCGTGTCGTGGTCGAGCACCTGGGAGACGTCGGGGAACCCGGGGTTCTGCGCCAGGACCGAGCCGCCGAAGCTGTCCTCGAGCGAAAAGTTCCCGACCATGGCCAGGTCGTTCTGGAGCGCGTTCTGCGTTCCCTGCTTGTTGCCAGCACCGGTGAAGGAGTCGTCGGCGTTGTTCACCACGATCTTTCTGCCCTGGACCCCGCCCGTCGAGTTGATGTAGTTGGCGTAGGCCTGGACCCCGACCTGAGCACCTTTGAACAGCCCGGCCGAGAGGGTGGAGACGTTGGCCACCTGCACGGCCGTCGCCGACACACCGGTGTGGTCGTTGAAGGCGCTGGCCGGGATGGACGAGGAGCCGCCGGCCGCAGTGGTGCTGCTGGAGCCGGAGGTGGTCGTGGTCGACGAAGAGGTAGTCGAGCTGCAGGCCGTGGCGCCCACGGCGATGGCCAGGACCATGCCCAGCGCCGTCGTGCGGCTCTTCCATGACAGTGAACGCAAGGCTCCCCCTTGATCGTTGATGATCGTGTGTGCCCGGCCCAGGATGGCCCGGCAAGAATATGTGACTCTACGTCAGAAACTTCGTTGGGTGTCCAGCCCCGCGGAGGATTTCCCCCTTGATCGTCGTGGATTCAGGAGGTTGCCCTGCTACGGATCCCCTCGAGGAAGCGGACGACGCCCTGGGTGGTGTGCCGGGACCGGATGGACACCAGGATGTCGAAGGCGTGCTGGGTATAGGGAAGCTCGAGGTACGCCACCGGGGCCTCCGACACCTGGCGGAGGCGATCGGCGAACCGACGTCCGACCTCTCTCGGCATCAGCGTGTCGTTGGTCCCCTGGATCACGAACATCGGCGGGGCAGCAGATGTGATCCGCTGGTCCGGCGAGGCCAGATCGAAGGTGTCCCGGTCCACATGCACCGTCGTCTTCATCACCCGTTCCTGGAGGAGTCCGACCAGCCCGGGGCCGTGGGTCCCGCTGGCCTCGGGATGCCCGGTGACGTCATGGACCCCGTAGAACGGGATGCAGGCGTCGACGGAGGTGTCGGCCTCCTCGAAGCCGGGCTGCCACTCCGGCTCGTTGGGGGTTACCGCCACCAGGGCGGCCAGGTGACCCCCGGCCGACCCACCAGAGACAGCGACGAAGGACGGATCGCCGCCGTACTCGGCGATGTGCTCTCTCACCCAGGCCAGCGCCCGCTTGCAGTCCACGACATGGGCGGGCCACGTCGCCTTCGGGCTCAACCGGTAGTTGATGGCCACACACACCCAGCCCCGTTGGGCCAACTCGTGCATCATCGGGATGCCCTGCTCACGCTTGTCCCCGATGACCCACGCCCCGCCATGGATGTACACCAGCACCGGGGCACCGATCGGCGGGTCGGCCCGTCGGACGAGCACATCGAGCGTATTGCGGTGGATGCCCGTACCGGCATAGTCGACACCCCGGATCCGACGGATGCGACGTGGACTCAACGGCAACGCCAGCACCAGGCGCCACCACGATCCCCAGACCGGACGCAGGTCGACGCCGGGAGCCACGATCGGTCCCCTGGCCGCATCGTCCAGGGAGGCCAACGTCAGACGTCCCGAACGGTGGGCCATGACGGCCAGGAAGATATAGGCCACGGCGGCGCTCGCAGCCAGCAGCAGCGCCATCCACCACGCCCAATTGTGGTCTGACACACCGGTGGCGAACGCGGTAGCGCCCACCAGGACCGCCACGGCCATATGCACGGGAAGCTCACCTACCACGAAGACGGCTCCGAAGCACAGAACCGACCATGGCTCGCGCCGGGAAGGCGCGACGATCACCAAAGCCACCAGCGCTACAACTACAGAGAACGCCAGCGAGACCCAGATCACCCCCCCATCAAACACCGTTCCGGGCATCGAGCGGTAACCGGTTGCGGATCGATGCCCACAATGCTCAGAGGCGGCAGAAAATTGCCCATAGACCGCACGGTCCCGGTGGGGCATTATCTGGGGGCTTGATCCGTAGGGGATCGGCCAAGAAAGGTAAGGCGTGGAACAACTGAGCGGGCTCGATGCCAGCTTCCTCTATCTGGAGACACCCACGCTCCACATGCATGTGGAGATCATTACCGTGTTCGACCCCTCCACCGTGCCCGGGGGTTACTCGTTCGCCAAAATGCAGGCCCAGATCGCCTCGCGCACCTTCCAGGCCCCGGTGTTCAGACGCCTGCTGGTCGAGGTCCCGTTCAGGCTGGGCCATCCGGTCTGGGTCGACGACCCCGACTTCGACATCGACTATCACGTGCGGCGCACTGCGATCCCGTCCCCGGGGGGCCGGCGGGAGCTCGCTGACCTGGCTGGCGACATCGCCAGCCGTCAGCTCGACCGCTCCAAGCCCCTGTGGGAGTTCTGGATCGCCGAGGGCCTCGAGCACGGCCACATCGCCGTCATCGCCAAGATGCACCACTCGACGGTCGACGGCATGTCGGGGGCGGCCCTACTTTCGGTGCTCTTCGACCTCGAACTCAATCCCGGCCCTGACCCACAGCCACCGGATGTCATCGGGGACTCCCACATCCCCTCGAGTGCCGAACTGATCAGCGAGGCCGTGGCTGCCCGCGTCTTTCGCCCGTTCGAAATGACCCGCGACATCATTCGCACAGGAAAGCACTTGGTCCGTGTTCGGCGGGTCCGCCGGGAACCGGACCACCGAGGACCCCAAGCCAAGGCTGCCCTTCCCCTGTCTGCGCCCAAGACCTCGTTCAACGGGACACTCACCCGTCGCCGGCAAGTGGCTCTGGCCTCCATCGGGCTCGACGATGTGAAGCGGCTCAAGAATGCCACCGGGACTACAGTGAACGATGTGGTGCTCGCTGTATGCACCGGGGCGCTACGCCAGTTCCTGGTCGACGGGAACGAACTGCCCGACAAGCCGTTGGTAGCAGTAGTTCCGGTATCGGTCGAGCCCGGCAGCGACGCTCCCTACGGCTCCAACAAGATCTCCACGATGTTCGTACAACTGCCGGCCAACCTCGACGATCCGTTGGCGCGGCTAGCGGCCATCCGAGAGGGCACCAAGGGGGCCAAAGAGGAGCACAACGCGCTCGGAGCGGACATGCTCGTGAACTGGGCCGAACACGCCACTCCGAACACGTTCGCTGCCGCTGCCCGCCTCTACAGCCGAATGAAGCTGGCCGACCATCATCGTCCGATCGCCAACCTCATCATCTCCAACGTGCCCGGACCAGACTTTCCGCTGTACCTGGGTGGTGCCGAGATGGTGGCCGGCTATCCCCTCGGCCCAGTCATGGACGGGCTCGGCGTCAATATCACGATCATGAGCTATCGGGGGGTCCTCTACTGGGGGATCATCTCGTGTCCCGAGACCATGCCCGAGGTGTGGAAGCTCGCCGCTGACATCGCCCCAGCCCTCGATGAGCTACTGGCTGCGGCCGGTCAGGCACCTGCGGAGTTCCGCTCCCCCACTCCTAACGTGAGCCCGTTGGCGCCGGAGGTTGACTGAGCGACAGCCGGTCTTCCAGCCCGTCTTCCAGCCGGTCCAATGGCCGGCGCTGGGCAGGAGTCAGGCTCCGGCCACGGCCATCGACGCTGCACCCGAACACACCTTGACGGCCCGTCCGAACGTGTTCGTGGTCGGATCGAAGGGCAGTACGGCGTTGAGCCCAGCCACCACGAACGCCCCGGTCGCTCCGGGGCCTACGACGATGTCGCTCGGGTGACCGGAGGGCGAACCAGCAGCTACCCCGCCACCGGACGGAAGCCGCACCGGACCAGATGGAGTGGCCAGATCTGCAGTGGGTATGGGGACCACCCAGTTGTTGCCGGAGTCAGCCATCAAGATGGTCGCCCCTCCGATCACCATCGCCAGTGCTGCCGGGTCGGCGATTCCGAACTTGTCGAAGCTGGTGGTGGACCCCACGGCACCGGTGGCCACCGTGATGGACACCATCCGACCTCCGAAGTCCGCACCGCCATGACCAACGGCGTAGACCGTGGCCCCATCAGCGGCGACGATGACGCCGTGGGGTGAGGAGACCGACGAGATGCTCAGCCCCGTCGGGATCATCGAGCCGACCGTGGCGGTGGCCGTATCCACCGGTAGCACTCCGCCCTCCACGAGCACGTAGAGGACGGGCGAAGTCGGGGAGAGCGCCATGCTGAATGCCGTCCTTCCCGAGCCGAGATCGAGCGGAGTTCCCACCGAACGGTGGGCCGCATCCACCGGCACGATGGTCGTCCCGCTGGCGGCCAGCACCGTCTTTCCGTCATGCATCACCACCACCGCATGGGTACCTCCGCGTCCCGGCAGGACGATCGGCGTCTGGGCGCGCTGAGTGGCCAGATCGATCGGCACCACCACGTTCTCCGCCGTCCCCGCCCGCGTCGTCGAACTGGTCACCACATAGGCCGACCTTCCATCGGGGGATGTAGCGACGGCAAAACTCCCCAGTGGAGGAGTCCCCCTGATCGGCAAGGTGATGGGGGCCTCGGCCGTGCGTGTGCCCAACTCGACAGGCGTGACAGATGTCGGGCACACCACGTACCCG
>Ga0194035_1000529_pt1 | contig 21761 bp, 19 predicted proteins | sample JunL2320m_MetaG_FD_148680 | JGI IMG/M metagenome (GOLD analysis project Ga0194035, IMG submission 148680) | Anoxic zone freshwater microbial communities from boreal shield lake in IISD Experimental Lakes Area, Ontario, Canada - Jun2016-L239-20m | ecosystem: Environmental > Aquatic > Freshwater >...
GCGATGGCCGGCGACGTGGAGCGAGCCAGAGCCGCGGCCAACCTCGCCGTCGTCGCCGCCGCCGACCACGGCTTCAACAGCCCGCAGACCGACTACGCGGTCACGGTCGCCAAAGTGACTCTCGGTCGCGTCGTGCCCGCGGTGGTTACCTCCGCCCACCAATTGCACGCCGCTATCGGCGTGACGATCGAGCACCGGCTGTGGTTAGTGACGCAGCGGGCGCGCAGTTGGATCGGCGAGTTCGGCGATACCGCGCACTACGCACGCCGACTGGGCCGGCTCGCGCTGGCCGCCGATGATCCATGGGACATGATCATCGGCAGCGCGTCCGGCTCAGGAACCTAGCTTCCCGTCCAGTTCGGCGGCCGCTTCTCGGCGAAGGCGACCGCACCTTCCTTGGCGTCCTTCGAGGAGAACACCGGCATGATGATCGTGGCCTGTTCGCGCCACTGATCCTCCGGGCTCCAACTGCGCGACTCCACGATCACCCGCTTGGTCGCGGCGACGGCCAACGGCCCGTTGACGGTGATCCGCTCGGCCAGTTCGATCGCCGCCTCCAGCGCGTGCCCCGGCTCCGCCAGCACATTGACCAAACCGAGTTCGTGGGCCCGCTCGGCGGGCAGCGGATCACCGGTCAGGGCGAGTTCCATGGCGATCTGGTACGGGATGCGGGTCGGCAGGCGCAGCAGCCCGCCGCCGGCGGCCACCAGACCGCGCTTGACCTCCGGGATGCCGAACGCGGAGTTGCGGGCGGCGACGATCAAGTCGGTCGCCAGTGCCAATTCGGTCCCGCCGGCCAGGGCGTAGCCCTCGACGGCGGCGATCACCGGCTTGACGGCCGGGCGCTCGGTGAAGCCCAGACCGCGGCCCTTGACCGCGACGTTCTCGCCGCGGGCGAAGGCCTTGAGGTCCATCCCGGCGCAGAACGATCCGCCGGCCCCGGTGACGATCCCCACCGACAGGCCCGGATCGGCGTCAAGGGCGTCCGTCGCATCGGCAAGGCCCTGACTGACCGCTGCGTTGACCGCGTTCTTGGCCTCGGGCCGATTGATGGTGATAATCAGGATCCGGCCGCGCTTCTCGGTCAGGACCGCGTCTGTTGTGCTGGCTTCTTCGCTCACCCGGCGATCGTAGCGGCCGCACCGGTGCCGACGGCAGGGGTCCATAATGGCCGTCATGCCCAATGAGGACATCCACCCCGAACTTCGTCGCGCCGCACGATTCATCCCGCGGTTCACGATCCAACCCTGGGCGTTGCCGCTGGTGCGCAAACTCTCCAACCTCCGCAAGCCCTCGAACGCCGGAGTCGAGGTCCTGACGTTGCCGTCGGGCGCAGGTGTCCGGTTGCATCGCCCGGCCAACGCCGCGGGCCCGACGCCTGCCCTGCTGTGGATCCATGGCGGCGGCTACCTGTTCGGGACCGCCGCCCAGGACGACGGCGTGTGCCGGCAATACGTCGACCGCCTCGGCATCACGGTGGCCGCCGTCGACTACCGGCTGGCGCCGGAGCACCCGTATCCGATCCCGGTGGAGGACTGCTACAGCGTGCTGACGTGGCTGGCGCGACTGCCCGGGATTGACTCCGATCGGATCGCGATCGGTGGAGCAAGTGCCGGCGGCGGGCTGACCGCGGCGCTGGCATTCCTGGCCCGCGACCGCGCCGAGGTGACACCGGTGCTGCAGGTCCTGTCCTACCCGATGCTCGACGACCGCAGTGTCGATCCTTCGTTGGACGACACCGGCTTCCGGTTGTGGAACCCCGCGAGCAACCGCATCGGCTGGCAGTCCTACCTCGGTGGTGCCGACCCAGCGGTGGCGGTCCCGGCCCGTCGTGATGATCTCGCCGGTCTGCCGCCGGCCTGGCTTGGGGTGGGAACCCTCGACCTCTTCCACCGCGAGGACCTCGCCTACGCGGAGCGTCTCGATGCGGCCGGCGTGCCGTGCGAGGTGCACGTGGTTCCCGGGGCGTTCCACGGCTTCGACCGAATCGCGGCGAAATCGTCGGTCGCACGCGCCTATTTCGACAGCCAGGCCACCAGTCTCCGGAAAGCGTTGAGCTTATGACTCCGATCTCCGCCGTGCTCACCGAGCAGCAGAGCGACCTGCGCGATGCGGTCGCCAACCTGATGGCCAAGCGCTCGCCCGAGGCAGCGGTGCGCCGACTCATGTCCGACGAATCCGGTCACGACACCGCGGTGTGGTCCGAGCTGGTGGCGATGGGACTGCTGGGTCTGACCATCCCCGAGGAGTTCGGCGGCGCGGGTGCCGATGCCACCGAGCTGGCGGTGGTGTCCGAACAGATGGGCCGGGCGCTGTTGTGCGCGCCATACCTCTCGACGGCGGTGTTGACCCCGTATCTGCTTCTGGCGCTCAGTGATTCACCTGAGTGCGCCGAGGCGCTGCCTCGGATCGCGGCGGGCGAGTTGCTCGCGACTGTTGCCTTCGCCGAAGGCGGTTCAGCACGCCCTCCTGAGCACCCCGCGACGTCGGCAACCGCTGACGGAGACGGATGGCTACTAACCGGTGAGAAAACCTATGTGCTCGATGCGTCGATCGCGGACCGGTTTTACGTGCAGGCTGACTGCACTTCGGGCGTCGCGATCTTCGCCGTCGAACGCACTACTCCTGGATTGGCGATCACCCCGCTGACCACCGTCGACCAGACCCGTAAGCAGGGTCGGTTGACCCTCACCGATACCCCCGGCCGGTTGATCGGCGGCGTCGGCAAGGGCTCGGCAGCACTGGAACACGCACTCGACCGGGCGGCAGTGGCGTTGATCGCCGAACAGGCCGGCGGTGCGATGCACGCCATGCAGATGGCAGCCGATTACGCAGGCGTCCGCCACCAGTTCGGCCGTGCCATCGGCAGCTTCCAGGCGATCAAACACCTGTGCGTCGACATGCTCCTGGAGGCGGAGTCGGCGCTTTCGGCCGCGCGCCACGTCGCTGCCGCCTTCGACGCCTGCGAGCCGGACAGGTTGGCCGATCTGGCGCTGGCCCAGGGGTATTGCTCGGATGCGTTCGTGTTCGTCGCGGCGACCACTATCCAGGTCCACGGCGGGATCGGCTTCACCTGGGAGCACCCGGCCCATCTGTACTTGCGGCGTGCCCGCACCGACGCGCAGATTTTCGGCGACTCGAACTGGCACCGGGAGCGCTACGTTCGACTACGGGAGGAGAACTCATGACCGATGTGACCGACGACGACGTCCGGGCCGAGGTGCGGCAGTGGCTGGCCGATAACTTCGAACCCACCCGCGACCGCGGCGAGTGGAGTCGGAAGGTGTTCGACGCAGGTTGGTCGGCACCGAGTTGGGAGCCGCCGTGGGGTGGTCGCGGACTGAGCACTGCGCAATCACGCGTCGTGGCAGCCGAATTCGCCGACGTCGGCGCGTACGGCACTGGAGCGGACCGTGCCGACATGCTGGCCTGCACCGTGCGCGATCTGGGAACCGAGGAACAGAAGCTGCGGTTGATCCCGCCGTCGGTGCGCGGGGAGACTCGGTGGTGCCTGCTCTACAGCGAGCCGGGCGCCGGATCGGACCTTGCCGGACTGCGCACCCGCGCCGACCGCGATGGTGACGATTGGATCGTCAACGGACAGAAGGTCTGGACGTCGTTCGCCAAGACCGCCGACTACGGGCTGTTGGTGGCCCGCACCGATTGGGATGTGCCCAAGCACAGGGGGATCAGTTTCTTCATCTTCCCGATGCGCCAACCCGGCGTGGAGATCCGGCCGATCCACCAGATCACCGGGGAGTCGGAGTTCAACGAGGTGTTCATCACCGACGCGCGAGTGCCGCACGCCAACCTGGTCGGCGAACCCGGTGGCGGCTGGGCAGTGTTGCAACTGGCCCTGGCCTACGAACGCCGCCTGATGGGCGATCTGGCACGCACCGCGAAATCTACCCGGGACCTCAAACCGGATGCCGACAGCCTGATCGCAATGGCCAGGGCCGCAGGAGTTCTCGGCGACGCCCACATCCGCCAGGGGATTGCCAGGGCCGAGTCGCTCGCGACGGTCAATCGGTGGAACACCCAGCGTGCCAAGACCACGACCGATCCCACCGAGGCGGCCACGCTGATGGCGCTGGGCAAGATCGCGATGTCGCGAATCCTGCATGAAACCGCTCGGATCCAGACCGAGATCGTCGGGCCCGAGGCGATGCTCACCGGATCAGACAACCCGGTCGGTGACGCAGTGACCTTCCGCACCCTCAATGCCTACTTCACCTCAATCGGCGGCGGCACCGACCAGATCCAACGCAATATCGTCGGCGAAAGAATCCTCGGGCTACCGAAGGAACCCGAGCCTTACCGCGAGACCGCGTTCCGGGATTTGCCGCATTAATCAGCGGAAGTGCAGGATGTCGCTGCCCCAGGCCTTCCGGATCTTCGCGTCGGAGTCGTAGACGATGCGATCCTCGTGGTCGATGACCAGGCAGGCACGGTCTGCCTCCTGGTAGGGGCTCCACTCCGGGTCGCCGGGTAAGCCGATGGGCTTGGCGCTGGCCGCGAAGTTCACCCATCGACTGCGCATTCGTTTCGACACGGATTTGGCGGACTTCGTCCCGCCAAGTTTGAGGGTGACGTCTTTGGGTGCACCGAGAGTGCCCCAGACATAAGGCAATTCGGTTGCATGCGCTGCGCCGACGAGCAGTAACTTCATGATCGGGGTGGCATAGTCGAAGCGGTAGAGGTAGACCGGTGCGACCCGGCTGTGCCCCTCGGCAAGCCACACCGACGGCATCCGGAATCCAACATCGCTGGCAATGCTCACGCCACGTCCACTGCCGCGGTAGCGCGCGTGAGAAGAACCGAGTTCCTCCACGGTGGGCAGCGCCATATCGGGCTGCTCGGCGGCAATGTCGTTGAACATCGAGGTGATCGCGCGCGGGGTGATCGGCAGCAGCGGTGAGCGCATCAGCCGGAACAGCGCCGCCTCGTGCTTGTTGGTTCCGATGATCAGCGGGACCGGAAGCGTACGACCGTCACGGGCCGAGTGCACGGGGTAGTCATCCAGCAGATCACCGTCGACCACCGGGACGAACGCGACGGTGCCCGGATGGTTGACGGGAATCTGGGCGAAGACCCTGTCGGTCGCCGACATCAGGGCACGGATGTCCACGTCGACCAACTTCTCGGCCTCAGCCGCGGTGATACCCAGATGATCGAGCACGAGGTGGGTGACTCGTTGGGCACGATCGTGGGTGTACACCGATGTCGCCGGGGAACTCTGGGCGATAGCAGCGGCGAATAGTCCTTCGGCTTGGGGGACGGCGAGCAGAGTGGTCACGATGCCGGCGCCGGCGGATTCCCCGAACAGTGTCACCCGGTTCGGATCGCCGCCGAATGCGGCGATGTTGTCCCGGACCCACGCAAGTGCCGCGAGAACGTCGCGCAGACCGACGTTGGAATCGAAGTTCCCGCGGCCCATTCCGGAGAGGTCAAGAAAGCCGAACACCCCCAGTCGGTAATTGAGCGTGACCACCACGACGTCACCCTCGCTGGACAGTCGCCTGCCGTCGTAGAGGGGTTGGCTGCCCGACCCGAGCACGAAGGCACCGCCGTGCACCCAGACCATCACCGGTTTGGCGTCGCCGGGTGTAGTGCCCCTGGGAGCCCAGATATTCACGCTCAGGCAGTCCTCGTCCTCCGCCCCACCGAGGTCGAGGGGAAAGACCGGAAGGGGGGGTTGCGGGCACACGAACCCGTACCGACTGGCATCGGCCACCTCGGTCCAGGGTTGCGGTGGTTCGGGCGCCCGGAACCTCAAGTCGCCGACGGGCGGCGCGGCGTAGCGGATGCCCTTCCACGCCACGGCACGGCCGACGTCGATTCCACGGACCGGCCCGTAGGTGGTCTCAACCACGAGGTTGTCCGCCACGGGATTGTCAATCGTCATGGGCGCTCGAAGGGTCCTTTCTGGTCGACCGTCAGGTTACCGGCCGGGCGCCGACGGCCTAGAAATGCAGCGCCCGCCAGTGCCAGTCCAGCACCGGACGGTCCTCACCATCGCCGACCGCGTAGACGAGTGAGCGCAGGTGCAGCACGCCACCGCGGTCGCTGGGCAGTACATCAGCGGCTTCGACGTGCAGATCGCTGTAGAGGGTGTCGCCCTCGTACGCGGGCCCGGTGTGATCGCAGGACTGCCAGCCCAGCACGGTGGCCAGGTTGGGCAGCAGGCGGCTGGCCTGGGCTAGAGCGAGGCCAATCGTGTGGCCGCCGTACACCAGGCGCTGTCCGCCGGTTCGCGAATCATGATGTGTGGCAGCAATATTCAGGGTGAGCCTAGCCAACTCCGGCGCGGAGCTGACGACGTCACCGGTGCTGCGCAGCACCGAGCCGACCATCGTGGCGTCGAAATGGGGCCCGGGTACCCGTCGGCGGAAGGCGTCGGCGTCCCAGTGTCGGGTCGGGTCGGCCTCCGGCACCGGACCCGCGCCGATCTGCGCTACGTCGTCGTGATGTCCGGTGTCGCCGGCGCCCCGGCGGCACGGCAGCATCGCGCAGCGGTAGAAATCGAGCACCAGTCGGCCGGCCTGGTCGACGGTGGTCATCCGCAGCGCGGCCAAGCCGGTCGGGGCGCGGTCGGGTTTCGCGCTGTTCTGCTTCAGGCCCCTCACCTCGGTGCGGGTGGACAACGTGTCGCCGATCATCGGAAACCGGTGGAAGATCAGGCCGCGGTAGAACAGGTTGGCCTTAACCCGCTGGGTCACCAGCGTGGACTGCCCGATCGCCACATCGCATACCAGCGCAGGGTGGGCCAGTGGCCCAGGCTCGCCGAGAACGGCGTGCGACAGCTCAGCATCCAACGCCAGCCGCAACCGGTCGCCGACGATCGCCTGATGAGTCGCCGCGATGCCGCCGGTGAGCGTCATCGACGGCGCCGAGTCGAAGACCTGCCCCACCACCAGGTCGTCGAAATAGGGCCCGCCGCCACCGATGTGGCCGTCCAGAGTCACAGCCATCAGTGTGTCACCGTGGTTGCGTACCGGGACTCAATGGCGACCCGAAGCCGTAGAACCGGTGCAGCACTATCACTCGTCCCGGCTTCACTTGTCCCGACAGCGGACGCTCGGTATATCCTCTCCGCTGGTGGTAGCTACCGGCACCGTCAGCCGACGGCCAGTCACATAGGCAGCAGTCAAACAGAGGGGAAGCGCTCATGCTCCAGTTACTTCGTGCACCGCTTGCGGCAGGGACAATAGCCGTCATGGGCGCGGCCGCCGTCATGACCGCACCGGCCGACAATGCCGACCGGCTGCTCGCCGCACTGGCGGTGCCATCGAGCAACCTGGTCGCCCTGACGGCATGGCAGAACCCCATCGTGGCACTGCTCGACTCCGGGGAGGTGGCCGAGAACTATGTCTTCGGCAGCTACTACAACGGTGGCGACGTCCCGACGCCGGGCGCCGGCGAGGCCAACTGGCCCTACGCCGGATTCGGCCAAACCGGCGGCGATGTTCTCAACTTCCTGCTCTACCAGGAGGAGCATTACCGCTACGTGGGCTTCCTGGATAATCTTACCGCCGAGGCGTATCTCCCGGCGGTCCAGCAATTCCAGATCAACGTCGAGGACTACATCAGCGTCGTCCTTAGCGGACTGAATCTGGCAGCCAGAGAGTTGGCCACGGGCGTGTGGGACTTGCCGTCGGCTGCCCTCAACGCCGTCCAGCTGGCTGCGCAGGGCCAGTTCGCCGAAGCCCTCACCGTGATCAGCGACGCGATCATCGGTCCGATCATGGCGGCCGGCCAAAGCGTGCTCGACGCCGGAAGCTACGTGGTGAGCAACGTTGTGGCCAGGGCAGGCGCGGTGGTGGCTGTTGTTCCGCAGATTCTGACGGTCTTCGCCGGGTCGGCGATTGGCGGCGCCTCGGTCCTCGCACAAAAGACCGTCGCGATCATCAATGGCGTGGCCTCCAGCCTGTCCACTCTCAACTTCGAGGGTGCCTGGAACACCGCCGTCGACGGATTACTGGGACCGTCCGGAATTCCCGGCACGTTGCTCAACCTGAATACCGGAGCGGGCGTTCAGACCGGTCCGATCGTCGACCTGCCAGACGTTGCCGCCAACTTCGTGCCGAGCTTCCGCACAGCCCTGCAGAACGCGCAGTGGACAATCAGAGGTGCGCTGGAGGTCACGCCGACGACGGCCGCGGCTCCGGCCCGGCGTGCGAAGGCGGCCACTGCGGACACCGCTGCACCGGACCGCAAGGCCGCCAAACGCGATCGTGCCTCCCGCACAGCCACGAACCGGACGGGCAACTAGGCCTATCCATCGGGTGCGCACCCCGGTCGGCGATGAGGCCTGGCTGGTCACCGGGTACGCCGCGGTCCGCGAACTGCTCAATCCACACTTTTCCGCCCGTAGCCTGCACGCGTTGAAGCCGAAGGTGGAGGCACTCACCACAGGCCTGCTTGATCAGTTGGAACACGATGGTCCACCCGTGGATCTGCACGCGAAACTCGCACTGCCGCTTCCGATCCTGGTCATCTGCGAACTGCTGGGTGTGCCCTATGGCGACCGGGACACGTTCGGAGTGTGGGTCCACGCCTGCGCCTTCGAGAAGGACGCCGCTGAGTCCATGCAGGGCTTAGCGGCGCTGATCGACTACTGCGCCAACCTGGTCGCCGGCAAACGCCGTCACCCAAGCGCCGATGTGATAGGGCATTTGTGCACCGAAGATAACCTCGCCGACGGCGAAATCGCCGTTCTCGCAATGGCTCTGTTGTTCGCCGGCTTCGAAACTTCGGTCGTCAAGATCTGGCACCTGATCGTGCAGTTGCTGAGTGAGCCGACCCAGTGGCAGGCGCTACTGGAAGATCCGTCGCTGATTCCGAAGGCGACCGAGGAACTGATGCGGGTGACGATGAATGCCAACCATGTCTTTCGGGTATGGCAGGCGGTACTGCCTGGGCGCGCCGCTGGCCAGACTTGAGCTGAAATCGGTTCTTTTCCAATTGATCCCGCGGTATCCAGACATGCGGCTGATGGTCGATGCCGCCGAGTTGGGCGTGGATGTCGATTCGCTGGGATCCGGTCTACGTCCACTGCCCGTCACCTGGGGGTAGGTGACCCGTATTTCTCGATCAGGCTCTGCTTGTAGAGCTTGCCGGTGTCGGTGCGCGGGAGTTGTTCCTCGAAGGAGATCGACCGCGGGCACTTGTAATGCGCGAGCCGCTCCCGTAACCAGGTCAGCAGTTCATCACCGAATTCCGCACTGGCAGAGCCGGGTTCGACCAACTGCACGACACCCTTGACCGACTGGCCCATCTCATCGTCGGGAATGCCGAACACCGCAGCGTCCATCACCTTTGGGTGAGTGACCAGCAGGCTCTCGGCCTCCTGCGGGTAGATGTTGACTCCGCCCGAGATGATCATGTGGTGGCGGCGATCGGTGAGGTAGAGGTAGCCCTCGTCATCGAGGTAGCCGATATCGCCCACGGTCGTCCAGCCCCGCTGATCTCGTGAGGCCGCGGTCTTCTCGGTGTCGTTGAGGTATTCGAAGGTGTTACCGCCCTCGAAGTAAATCTCGCCGGGCTCACCGGCAGGGACTTCGTTGCCGTCCTCGTCGAGGATGTGCAGGGCCCCGCCCATCGGCCTGCCGACCGAACCGGGGTGCGTCAGCCATTCCTCGGCACTGATCAGGGTCGAGCCGTGCGCCTCCGAGGAGGCGTAGTACTCATCGACAATCGGGCCCCACCAGTCGATCATCTGCTGCTTGATCTGCACCGGGCACGGTGCGGCCGCGTGCATCACGCGTTCCAGGCTCGAGACGTCATACGAATCACGCACCGCCTCAGGAAGTTTCAGCATCCTGGTGAACATCACCGGAACGAATTGGCCGTGGGTGACACGGTGGTGGGCGATCGCATCGAGGGTGCCCTCGGCATCGAATTTCTCCATCACCACCACCGGGATTCCCGCGGCCTGCATCGTCAACGACCAGACCGACGGCGCGGTGTGATAGAGCGGGGCAGGGCTGAGGTAGACCCCGTCGGGCTTCGCCCAAAAACTCACCAGTGCGGTCATCAGGCCGGGCGCCTCCGACGGCGGCAGGTGCGGCAGCGCCCGCTTGATGCCCTTCGGCCGGCCGGTGGTGCCCGAGGAGTACTGCAGCAGATCGCCCTCGATCTCGTCGTCGATGGGTGTATCCGGTTGGTCAGCAACACATTCCGGGTAACGCAGCCAGCCGTCCAGATCATCGTCGGAGGCGTCGGTCGCCGACAAAGCGGCTCCGGCAATCAACAACAGCCCCGGCAGTTGGGGTAGGTGTTCGCCCAGCTTCTCCAGGACACCCCGCGTGCCCGCCGAACCGATGATGGCCTTCGCCGCGGAGTTGTCGATGATGTAGGCGGCCTCGGCCGCGGTCAGGTGGGTGTTGATCGGCACGTAATAGAGGCCCGCGCGCCTCGCCGCCCACATCGCCATGTGGAAGTGCTCGTTATTCTCCATCAGGATCGCGACGGCGTCGCCCTCGCGTAAACCGGCCTGGCGGAACAGGTGCGCCAACCGATTCGCCCGAGACTCGAGTTCGCCGAAGGTGACGACGGTACCGCTGGGATAGAGGATGACGGCAGGTTTGTCGGGCGTGGCCTGCGCATGCTCACGGATTTGCATGCGGCGCAGTCTACGACAGGCAGCGAAGCCGATTTCCGATGATGCTGACGGTACCGTCCTGGAGGCTGTAGTAACGAGCTAGCGGGCGTCGGCCAAACGTTGCTTGAGTGACTCGAACTCGTCCCTGAGGCTGGTGGGTAGCTTCTCGCCGATGAAGTCGAACCACTCCTCGATCTGCGGCAGCTCCGCGCGCCACTCGTCCGGGTTGACCGTCAACGCCTCGGCGACGTCGGCCTCAGCGACATCCAACCCGCTCAGATCCATCTCGCCGACGGCGGGCACGAAACCGATCGGGGTCGAGACACCGTCGGCCTTGCCCTCGACGCGTTCGATGATCCACTTGAGTACCCGGCTGTTCTCACCGAAACCCGGCCACAGGTAGCGACCGTCGCCGCCGCGGCGGAACCAGTTGACGAAGAAGACTTTCGGCAACTTCGAGGCATCGGAGTTCTTACCGAGGTCGATCCAGTGCTGGAAGTAGTCACCGGCGTTGTAGCCCAGGAACGGCAGCATCGCCATCGGGTCACGGCGCACCGTTCCGACCGTGCCCTCGGCGGCGGCGGTCTGCTCGCTGCCCAGCGTGGCACCGATGAACACCCCGTGCTGCCAGTCACGCGCCTCGGTCACCAACGGCACGGTGGTCTTGCGCCGGCCGCCGAACAGGATCGCCGAGATCGGCACGCCCTGCGGGTCGTCCCACTCCGGTGCCAGCGAGGGGCACTGCGACATCGGCGTGCAGTACCGCGAGTTGGGATGCGCCGCAGCGGTTCCGGACTCCGGAGTCCAGTCGCCGCCCTTCCAGTCGACTAGATGCTGCGGTTCGCCTTCCAGGCCTTCCCACCACACGCCGCCGTCGTCGGTCAGGGCGACGTTGGTGAAGACGGTGTTGCCGCCGGCGATGGTCTTCATCGCGTTCGGGTTGGAACTCCAGTTGGTTCCCGGAGCCACCCCGAAGAAGCCGAACTCCGGGTTGACCGCATACAGCCGGCCGTCCCTACCGAACCGCATCCAGGCGATGTCATCGCCGACGGTCTCGGCCCGCCAACCGGGGATGGTCGGCTGCAGCATCGCCAGGTTGGTCTTTCCGCACGCCGACGGGAACGCCGCCACGACGTAGTACGCCTTGTTCTCCGGGGAGATCAGCTTGAGGATCAGCATGTGCTCGGCCAGCCAGCCCTCATCTCGGGCCATCACCGAGGCGATCCGCAGCGAGTAGCACTTCTTGCCCAGAAGCGCATTTCCGCCGTAACCGGACCCGTAGCTCCAGATCTCGCGGGTCTCCGGGAAGTGGCTGATGTATTTGGTCTCGCTGCACGGCCACGACACGTCAACCTGACCGGGCTCCAGTGGCGCGCCGACCGAGTGCAGTGCCTTGACGAAGAACCCGTCATCGCCGAGTTTGGCCAGCGCCGCCTTGCCCATTCGGGTCATCGTGCGCATTGCCACCACGACGTACTCGGAGTCGGTGATCTCGACCCCGAGTTTGGGATCATCGGCGCCGAGGGGGCCCATGCAGAACGGCACCACGTACATGGTGCGTCCGCGCATACAACCCCGGTACAACTCGGTCATGGTGGCGCGCATCTCGGCGGGCGCCATCCAGTTGTTGGTCGGGCCAGCGTCGATCTCGCGCTCCGAGCAGATGAACGTGCGCGATTCAACCCGCGCAACATCCGACGGAGTCGACCGGGCGAGATAGGAGCTGGCATCCTCCGAGTCGCGCAGCGGGGTGAAGGTACCGGCGGCCACCAGCCGATCGCAGAGCCGCTGATACTCCTGCTCGGAGCCGTCGGCGAAGACGACACGATCCGGCTGGGTGAGCTCGGCAACCTCGCGGACCCAGGCCAGCAGGGCGGCATGCTTGGTCGGTGCGTTCTCCAGACCGGGGATGGTCGCTGAGGTCATCGGTGTCTCCCGCTTGAGTTCCGTACAGATTATTGAGCTCGGTGCAGATTAACGCGGGCGCGACACCCGTCGTTAATCTCCAATTATGTCCGATCGCTCCCCGGCTCGATCGGGCAACCGCGCCAGGCGGGTAACTCGCGGGTGGCGACCGCGGTAGCGAGGGCGGATTCGGCCGCCAGCAGCTGCGTCAGCAGGTGATCCTCCAGCGCCGACCGCAGGCCCGCGGTCACCTCCGCAACCCATCGATCCAATGCCGCGCGCTCAGCCAACAGCCCGCGGGCGCGGATGACCCACCCGGTGAGCACTGCGCCGGCTACCAAAGCACCCACGGTCACGACCCGGGTCCAGGCGGGCGCGAGGTCGGCGAGCAAGCGGCCGACGGTCAGGGTCACACCCAATCCGAACCCGGCACTCAGCAGGATCGTCAACCGGTTCTGGGCCCGGGGGCGCACAAACCGCGGCAGGTAGGACTCGAGTGCCGGGCATGCCGGTGCCGACAGGGTCACCGCCGCTGCATCGACCGCTGCGAGTCCGACGCCGTCAGCCATCTGCATCAGCTGCCGGGTCAACGTCGCGTCAACCTCGGCAGCGACCTGCTGCGACCGACGGCCCACCCCGGCACAGAACTGATCAACCCCTCCCCGGGTCACCAGGGCCGCCTCGTGGCGCAGTTCGGTGCGCAGAGCCACGCATGCGGCACGTGCCTGGCCTGCGATGTGCACCCGCGACTGCTGAACGTGACTACGCAGCGCGAGCACCCGCACCGACCGTGATTTTTCCCGAGAATCCCTTGTGCGCAACAGATTTCGCTGCTCTCGTCCGCCGCGCACCAATACCGCCAGCACCGTGTCGACGAGTCGATCGAGCTTCGGCGACCCGACGTGGGGATCAGCCGCCACCCCCACCCAGGACAGACCGGCGTACCGGGTCGCGTGACTCGCCAACAGGGCCCGATCGGTGGCGAGCACCTGCGGCCAGCTGCGATGAACGTCGATCTTGGACACCGCCGCCACCACTGCATCGGTGTTCTCAGCCGCGGCGTCGAGAAGCTGAGCGTCGGACTCCGTCATCGGGGCGGCCGCGGAGACGACGAAGACCACGGCGGCCGGCTGCTCACCGGACCGGAGTTGTTCGACGACGCGGTACCGGCCGAGCCGCTCGCGCAGTGCGCAGGCCACACTCGTCACGCCCGAGCGCGTCGGACCGATCACCGCGATGATCTCCCGGTCACCGCTCATGTCATCGGCTCGGGGATGCCGCCCGCCCGCAGCCACAGCCGCAGCGCACCGCGTGCGATATCGGCGCCGCAGCCACGATGCAACGCCGAGACCGGGCCGCGCGCGTAGCGCTGCCAGTGGATTGCCCGCAACAGGTGATCGGTACCCCCGTCGGCGGGGCCGGGTGGCACGTCCTGGGCCTGCATCACGTCCATCGCGGCGGCCATCCGCGCCAGTACAACGGCGTCGCCGGCGAGAAAATCGGCCACCCGGGCGCCCTGTGGCCCGACCGCCCGCTCAGCCAGTCTGGCCAGCGCGCCGATCAGGCGGCGGTACCGGACGGCCGTGGCAGCCCGGTCGATCTCGTCGAGTACGGCCTGCATACCGCTGACGCTGGCCAGCAGCGCCGCCAGCGTCGCTCGATCCGCTCCGGCGCACACCGCCGCCGAGGCGGTGGCGATACCGAACAGGTCCAGTTCGGACAGCAGTCGCCGCCGGATAGCAGGCGTCAGCCCGGCGGGGTCGGCCGTTACCGCGCGCAGGGCGTCGACAAGAGATCGGTCGAGGACCGCCGGGTCCGAGGCGGCCACCGCGAGCAGCGCGGCCAGCGGCCGGGTCGGCACACCGGTGCGGCGCTCCAACTCCCGGCAGTGGGCGCCGGCAACCACCATGGGTCCGGCACCGCGAAAGCAGGTGAGATCGGACTTGTTGAGCACCGCCACCGCGGGCCGGCGAGTCGCGGTGAGTGCGGCAGTGTCCTCCGGGGTGAGGGTTTCGACGCACACGTAGACGTCCAGATCGGCGGGCTCGCCCGGGCCGGCCACCACCGCGCCGACCCCGCGCAAAGCCCGGCGCACCGTGTCCCGGCCGGCGCCGGACCGCCCGGCCACACCCACCCGCAACGGTGCACTCACAGCGACGGCCAGCCGTGCGGCAAACGGGTGCTCGGCCATCGCGCCATAGTGGCAGCCCCGCAGGTGGGACGCGAGTCAGTCGGAAAGGCAACTGTTGGGTATCAATCTGCGTCCCGGTGGTGGTGCGCCGCAGTTCATACGCCACCATGAATCAATGCATTCGCAGCGTCAGGGGGGCTCGACCACGCCCGGAACCCCGACGCATCCTTATCCGCGGGTGACCAGTTTCCGCTCGCGACGCGCGGCGATCACCGAAGCACAACAGGAGATATGGGAGCGGCTGTGGCCCCGGTTGGGCACGCTGGCCCAGCCGCCGCGCGAGCTCGACACCGCGGCCTGGTTCGGCCGCCGCGCTCCGCTGGTTCTCGAGATCGGCTGCGGTACCGGAACGTCGACGTTGGCCATGGCGCGCGACGAGCCTGATATCGACGTGATCGCCGTCGAGGTCTACCGCCGCGGGCTGGCGCAGCTGCTGAGCGGGATCGACCGCGAGGGCGTACCCAACATCCGGTTGATCCGGGGTGACGGCGTCGACGTGCTCGAGCATCTGGTGGGCTCCGGCACACTCACCGGGGTGCGGATCTTCTTCCCGGATCCCTGGCCGAAGTCCCGGCACCACAAACGGCGGCTGCTGCAAGCACAGACGGTCGCACTGATCGCCGAGCGGCTGCGCCCCGGCGGTGTCCTGCACTCCGCGACCGACCACGCCGGCTATGCCGAGCAGATCGCCCAGGTCGGCGACGGCGAGGCGCTGCTGCGCAGGGCACAGCCCGGCGAGGCGCTGCCGATCTCCGCGGATCGGCCGACCACCAAATACGAGACCAAAGCCCGGCATGCGGGCAGCGCGGTGACCGAATTCCTGTGGGTGCGGCAACCATGACAGTGATCGAGGTAACCGCGGGCAGCGGACCGGCAAACCTGCTGGTGGCGTCGGTCGACGGGCAGGCCCTCCGCACCCAACTGGAAGACATCGCGCGGTCCGGCACCGGGGTCAACGCGCTCGGATTTCGCGAACATGACAGCTGGGCGTTAGCGTCGGATACCTTGGATTTCGTCGACTTGGAGGACATTGCCGATGTTTTCCGCTAGCCCGGGGCATGGCTTCAGCCGTTCCGGCCGCTGTCCGCGCTGCTGATATCGCAGCTGCAAGCAGGGCGCGGCCGCCGAAGATTTGGTTCGCTAGTGAGGAGATCGAGTGTTCGCCTGGTGGGGTCGAACCGTATACCGGTATCGGTACATCGTTATCGGTCTCATGGTCGCGCTGTGTCTGGGCGGCGGCATCTACGGCATCGATCTCGGCAAGCACGTGACCCAGAGCGGGTTCTACGACGAGGGCAGCCAGTCGGTGCGCGCCTCACTGCTGGCCGACGGCGCCTACGGACGCGATCGCACCAGTCACATCGTGGCCATCCTGACTCCGCCCGACGACAAGAAGGTCGACGATCCGCAGTGGTCGAAAGAGATGGTCGACGAGCTGGATTCGTTCGCCAAAAAGCATGAGGACAAGGTGGCCGGCTGGGCGGGGTGGTTGCGCGCCCCCGAGAGCACCGACGCGACCGTCCAGCAGATGAAGACCCCGGACATGGGCAAGACGTTCGTCAGCATCCCGCTCAAGGGCGATGGCGACGACGAGATCCTGAAGAACTACCAGGCCGTGGCGCCCGACCTGAAACAGGTCAACAACGGCGATATCAAATTGGGCGGCCTCAACCCGTTGGCCAACGAGCTCACCGGAACAATCGGCGTCGATCAGCAACGCGCCGAGGTGGCGGCCATTCCGCTGGTGGCGGTGCTGCTGTTCTTCGTCTTCGGCGGTGTGGTGGCGGCCAGCCTCCCGGCCATCATCGGCGGTCTTTCCATCCTCGGCGCACTCGGCATCATGCGGCTCGTCGCCGACTACGCGCCCGTGCACTTCTTCGCCCAACCGGTGGTCACGCTGATCGGTCTCGGTATCGCGATCGACTACGGATTGTTCATCGTCAGCCGGTTCCGAGAAGAGCTCGCCGAGGGCTATGACACCGAGGTGGCCGTGCGGCGCACCGTGATGACCGCCGGTCGAACCGTGGTGTTTTCCGCGGTGATCATCGTGGCGTCGTCATTACCGCTGCTGCTCTTCCCGCAGGGATTCCTCAAGTCGATCACCTACGCGATCATCGCCTCGGTCATGCTCGCCGCGATTCTGTCGATCACCGTGCTCGCCGCCAGCCTTGCCATCCTCGGCCCGAATGTCGACGCGCTCGGAGTGCGCACATTGCTGCGGGTTCCGTTCCTGCGCAACTGGTCGTTCTCCCGCACGATCATCGAGTGGCTGGCCGAAAAGACTCAGAAGACCAAGACCCGCGAAGAGGTCGAGAACGGCTTCTGGGGCAAGTTGGTCAACCGGGTGATGAAGCGGCCCATCATGTTTGCCGCGCCGATCGTGGTGCTGATGATCCTGATGATCATCCCACTGGGCAAGCTGGCCCTGGGCGGTATCAGCGAGAAGTACCTGCCGCCGGACAACCAGGTCCGAGTGGCCCAGGAAGAGTTCGACCGGACCTTCCCGGGTTTCCGCACCGAGCCACTGACCCTGGTGATCAAGGGCGATGACGGCAAGCCGATCACCGATCAGCAGGTCGCCGAGATCCGCAGCAAGGCAATGGCTATCAGCGGCTTCACCGATCCGGACAACAACCCCGACGCGATGTGGAAGGCCCGCCCCGGCACATCCAATGACCCGTCGGTACGGGTGATTCAGAACGGCCTGGTGAATCGCAACGACGCCGCCAAGAAGATCCACGAGTTGCGCGACATCGTCCCGCCCAAGGGGGTGTCGGTCTACGTGGGCGGCACGCCGGCATTGGAACAGGACAGCATCCACAGTCTGTACTCGAAGCTGCCGTTGATGGTGCTGCTGCTGATCACCACCACGACGATCCTGATGTTCCTGGCGTTCGGCTCGCTGGTGCTGCCCATCAAGGCGGCACTGATGAGCGCGCTCACACTGGGATCGACCATGGGGATTCTGACCTGGATGTTCGTCGAAGGCCACGGATCGGGCGTGATGAACTACACCCCGCAGCCCCTGATGGCTCCGATGATCGGGTTGATCATCGCGGTGATCTACGGCCTATCCACCGACTACGAGGTGTTCCTGGTATCCCGCATGGTGGAGGCCCGCGATCGAGGGATGTCCACCACCGAGTCGATCCGGATTGGTACCGCCACCACCGGCCGCCTGATCACCGCCGCAGCACTGGTGCTGGCCGTGGTGGCCGGGGCCTTCGTATTCTCCGACCTGGTGATGATGAAGTACCTGGCGTTCGGTCTGCTGATCGCCCTGCTGCTGGACGCCACCATCGTGCGAATGTTCCTGGTGCCGGCGATCATGAAGCTCCTCGGTGACGACTGCTGGTGGGCGCCGAAGTGGATGAAACGGCTGCAGAACAAGATCGGCCTCGGTGAGACCACGCTGCCCGTTGAGCGCAAGCGGCCCGGCTACGCCGAACCCGAGCCGGTACTCGTTGGCGCCGCCCCTGCGATCGCCATCGCACCGGCGGTCCCCGTCACACCGGGGGTCCCAGTCGCACCGGCGAGCGAGGCGCCCACGACGAAGTTCGCCGCCGCGCGAACCGACGACGATCGCGATATCGGTTCCTGGCTCGGTGAGCTCAGGAGTAAGAAGCGCCCGCCGGCCGCCAACCCGCCGGCCGCCAACCCGCCGGGCGCCGAGGATGCCACCACCGCGATTCCGACGCAGTCCGGGCCCATCTCCCCCGGGCCCATCACCTCCGGGCCCATCTCCTCGGGGCCCATCTCCCCCGAGGAGACCCGGGCCATCCCGGTGAGCCGACCGGAGTCCGACGACACCGACGTGGCCACCGAGCAACTCAACGCCCGCGCCAAGAAGGGCGGCGGGATCAGCGCACAGGACCTGTTGCGGCGCGAGGGCCGGCTCTAGTCCGCAGGATTATCGGGCCGAGCGTGCATGATCAGCGGAGCCTCGCCGGCTTCCAACTGCGCCGCCTCGGCACCGGGGTCCGGTGCGGCCAGCACCCTGATGGCGCTATTGAAAAAGGCCAGCACGGGGACCGCCAACAGCGCACCGATGATCCCCGCGAGTACAGCGCCGGTGGAGATGGCGAGCACGATCGCCAACGGGTGGATCGACACGGCGCGGCCCATCACCAGCGGTTGCAGAACGTGGGCTTCCAACTGCAGAACCGCGATGACCAGCCCCAGGGTGATCAGCGCGTAAATGACGCCCTTGGCAAGCAGGGCGATCACGACGGCGAGAAAGCCACTGACCACCGCGCCGACCAGGGGGATGAAAGCGCCCAGGAACACCAGCGAGGCCAGCGGCAGCGCCAATGGCACGCCCATGACCGCCAGGCCGGTGCCGATTCCGACGGCGTCGACGAGCGCCACCAGGAAGGTCGCCCGGATATAGCCGATCAGTGAACCGAAACCGGCCCGGCCCGCGTCGCGAACACGTTCGCGGGCCCGTGCGGGCACGATTGTCGTCAGGTAGGCGTAGATATTGCGGCCACCGTAGAGCAGGAATATCAGGGTGAAGAACATCAGTAGCGCGCCGGTGATGATCTCGGTCAGGGTGGCCGCGGTGGACAGCGCCCCGCTGGTCAGCTTCTCCTGGTTGTCCTGCAACGCTTTAACGACCGTGTCGCCGGCTTTGTCGATCTGCTCACGACTCAGATGTGCGGGGCCCTCGATCAGCCAGCGCGTGGCGTTATCAATACTCCGGGTGACCTGTTCGACCAGATCCGGTAGACCCGAAATGAACTGGCTCACAACGAAAGTGAGGATCCCGCCGAAAACAGCGAAGCCACCCAGCAGAACCAGGGCCACGGCACCGCCACGGGCCATGCCTCGCCGGTCCAGCCAGTCGACCACCGGCACCATCAATGCGGTGACCATGACTGCCAGTGCCAGCGGAACAACGATCACCTGAAGGCGCTGTATCAACCACAGCAGAGCAAGAATGGCAGCGAGGATGACCAATAGACGCCACGACCACGCCGCCGCCTTGCGAACAAAGGGTTCAACCGCGTCGTCGTCGGACGGCATCGGGCAAGCCTAACCGGCCGGAGTCGACATCCCGAGATGAACGGCGGGGAAAACACCCGGCACCGATACCCTGAAACACGTGGCCCACGACGCGACGGTGAACTCCGCCCGTGAGAGAAGTCCCCGCCCCAAGCCCCGGGGGAAGTACTGGTGGGTGCGCTGGGCAGTACTCGGTGTCGCGCTGATCGTGCTCGCGGTGGAGGCCACCCTGGTGTGGGATCAGTTGGCCAAGGCCTGGTTGAGCCTGATCTCGGCGAACCCGTGGTGGGTGCTCGCGGCGATCGCCGCGGCCATGGCCTCGATGCACAGCTTCGCCCAGATTCAGCGAACGCTGTTGCGGTCGGCCGGGGTGACGGTCCATCAGTGGCGCTCGGAGGCGGCGTTCTATGCGGGCAACGCATTGAGTACGACGTTGCCGGGCGGGCCGGTGCTCTCGGCGACGTTCGTCTACCGTCAGCAGCGACTCTGGGGTGCCTCGCCGGTGGTGGCGTCCTGGCAGTTGGTGATGTCGGGTGCACTGCAGGTGGTGGGACTGGCTCTTATCGGTCTCGGCGGAGCATTCCTGTTGGGCGCCAAGAACAATCCGTTCTCTCTGCTGTTCACCCTCGGCGGTTTCATCGCGCTGCTGCTCCTCGCGCAGGCGGTGGCGAGCCGGCCTGAACTCATCGACGGAATTGGTGTCAAAGTACTGGGTTGGGTGAACTCCGTGCGCGGCAAGCCCGTCGAGACCGGATTGCACAAATGGCGCGAGACGCTCACCCAACTGGAGTCGGTGAGCCTGAGCCGTCGCGAACTCGGTGAGGCCTTCAGCTGGTCACTGTTCAACTGGATCGCCGATGTCGGCTGCCTGGCTTTCGCGGCCTACGCGGCCGGCGGACATCCGTCACTGGCGGGGTTGACCGTCGCCTACGCGGCTGCCCGGGCGGTGGGCGCAATCCCGCTCATGCCCGGTGGGTTGTTGGTCGTGGAGGCAATACTGGTGCCCGGCCTGGTGTCCAGTGGAATGGCGCTGCCGGAGGCGATTTCGGCAATGCTGATCTACCGGCTGGTCAGCTGGGTCTTCATCTCCACGATCGGCTGGGTGGTGTTCTTCTTCATGTTCCGCACCGAAGGGGCGCTGGACCCCGAGGTTCCGGTCGAGGAATTGGCCGCTCAGGAGTTGGCTGCGGAGGACCCCCAGGTCCCGCACGAAACCAACCCCGACGCTGACGAACAGCAGTGAAACACCCTCGAGACATCGTGCCGATTCACCAGGAGAAGGCCCGCACCCTACCGGCGCTGGTTGCCGACCTCGCCTGTGTCGTGTTCTTCGCGGCCCTGGGCCGCCGCAATCATGCCGAGGGGATGAGCCTGGGCGGGGTCGTCGAGACGGCGTGGCCGTTCCTGGTCGGGGCTGTGGTCGGCTGGCTGCTCTCGCGCGGCTGGCGTCGGCCCACCGCAGTCATGCCCACCGGCCTCACCGTGTGGGTATGCACCGTTGCGGTGGGAATGTTGTTGCGCAAAGCCACATCTGAGGGCACCGCGATGAGCTTCATCGCGGTGACCACGCTGTTCATGGCCGTTCTGCTACTCGGGTGGCGAGCCGTCCTGGCGAGGCTGGCCAATCGCCGCCGTTAGGGCGACGGAACGTTGAGGTCGTCGGACTCACCGCAGCGAGCCTTCAGATCCACCAGCGGCTGACGGATACCCGCCAGCTCCGCCCGCACCGACGGGTTCGCATCGAGATAGGCCTGCACCGACGAGCGCAGGGTATCGCGGGGCGTGCCCTCCAGTCCGGTGAAGAAATCGTTGACGTCCGGATTGGTGAACAGGTAGACCGAGGTCGCGGCGGAAACCCCGGCGGCGACACCGGCTAGATCCGCGGCGGTGCAGTTCGGTGGCGCGGCGAGCGCCGTCGGCGCCATTCCGACAAGAAGTGTGCCGGCGGCAGCGCCCGCACCGATTACTCCACTGATCGCGCGACCGGCCTGGCGGACATTGATCATCCTCGGACTCCTTCACATCGGCGTTTAGTCCATCCTAGGGCAGAAAGGCTGC
>Ga0194035_1000533_pt1 | contig 21647 bp, 14 predicted proteins | sample JunL2320m_MetaG_FD_148680 | JGI IMG/M metagenome (GOLD analysis project Ga0194035, IMG submission 148680) | Anoxic zone freshwater microbial communities from boreal shield lake in IISD Experimental Lakes Area, Ontario, Canada - Jun2016-L239-20m | ecosystem: Environmental > Aquatic > Freshwater >...
GAGGGGGTGCTAGTTACCACTTGTCCGCTAGGAACAGACAAGGCCGGTTTTGGGGAGGGTTCCGGAGAGGAAATAGGCGTCGACGGCGGCATCTATACAGGTACTTCCCCGGGTGTAGGCGGTGTGTCCGTCCCCGTCGAAGACGAGCAGATGCCCGGTTTTGAGCTGAGTAGCCAGCCCTCTGGCCCATTGGATCGGGGTGGCCGGGTCTCGGGTGGTCCCGACGACCAGGATCGGGCTAGAGCCGACCGCGGTCAGCGGGGTGGGAATCGGCTTGGAAGGCACCGGCCAGTAATTGCAAGGGAAGGAACTCCAAGCCAGGTACCCGCCAAAAGTCGGTGATGCTTTGGCAAGGGTGACCGCTTCTGCGCGCACGGATTCAATCGTGACGCGTTGATTTTTATCCATGCAATTGACTGCGTAACCAATTTCGTTGGAGTTGATGAGGTACTTGCCGTCCGGTCCACGATCCACGTAGTAATCAGCAAGAGCAAGTAAATCTGTCCCGTCGCCTTGTACGGCAGTGGTGAGTGCGTAGGTGAGTGAAGTCCATCCCCCGTCGCTGTCGTAGAGCGAACTAAGAATTCCTAGGATGACTTCTGATTGTGTCACCGGGCGCTTTGATTTGCTTGGAAGCGGTGTGGCATCTGAGTTGGTAATCAATTCATCGATCGTGGCGTGCGCCTCGTTGCGAGTAATCCCAAAAGGGCACTCACCAGTTGATGCGCAATCTGCGGCGTACTTGTCGAGGTATGAATTCAGTGCGGCTTCGAACGCTTTCGCTTGTTGTACATTCATCTCTTGTAGCGAGACAGTGGGATCGACGGCACCATCAAGTACTAATCGACCTACATTCTGCGGAAAGAGGTGTGCGTAACTTGCGCCCAGTAATGTCCCGTATGACTTCCCAAGCATATTGAGTTTCTTATCCCCCAAAACTGCACGCAGCACATCAAGAACTCTGGCCGCATCAGTGGTTCCTATGAACGGAAGCAAGGTGCCAGAGCGCTCTACGCATCTACGTGCTAGTAATTTCGCTTGATCAATGAATTCCCGTTCCTGAGCAGCGGTAGAGGGAGACCCGTCCGCTGCAACGAATTTATCTGTCTCCGGACCATTGAGACACCAGAGCGGAGTTGACGCTCCCACGCCTCGAGGATCAACACCAACGATGTCGTAGCGCTTCAAGACTTCTGACGTCACGATGTATGCCGCACTCCTGGCATATTCCACACCGGATCCGCCAGGGCCTCCGGGATTCACCAAAAGTGACCCCAGTCGAAGCGCCTTATCTTTAGCGGGGTGGCGCACCACTGAGAGCGTGATCGCCTTCGCGCCGGGGTTTGCATAATCCAGCGGAACCCTCACGGTGGTGCATTCAAATCCAGTTTCACACTTCTTCCAGGAGAGTGTTTGAGTCATGTACCCCTGAAGATTAAGAAAGGGCTTCGCTTCTCCAGTGGGTGATGTTGCGGGATTAGTTGTGGCCCGCGTCAAGAAGTAGGCGGAGAAGAGCGCCACCACAATCATAAAGAAGGCAATGGGTAGAATGCGCTGTGGCTTCACTCACCACCTCTTGCGGGTAGCCGCAACGCCAACATCATCGACTCAAGTGCCAGAAGCGGGGCCACGTTGAAGGCAAGGGCCTTACGCGCACCCATAATTGCCTCCACTCGGTGCAAGGCACCCTCGCTAGGAATCTGCGATGCCACATCGGTGACGTTGGCCCGCAAATCCTCGTTGATCAATGGTGCCTCAGCACCTGTCTGGACAAGAAGCACATCGCGATAAAAAGTGGCTAAATCTAGAAGTGCTATATCAAGGAAGGCCCGATTACGGGCAGTGGTTCGCGACTTCTGCGACTTTTCTAATTCCTTTATTGCCTTGGCAGCCCCGGATGGCATTCCTTTGCCAGTGGCGCCATGGCCCCACGCTGTTGAAAGCTCAGCCATCTCCCGCTCATCGCGATCGGCGTTCTCGCGCACCGACTCTTCAGTAGCCGCGCGATGTAATTCGGCCGCGGTGGAGAGCGCCTCCCCCACGGTGCGAATGTGCGCCGGAATGGCGAGTAAGTCGTGTCGGAATTTTCGGGCATCTTCATCGAAAGCTAACCATTTCGCGCGACCTACATGCCCCTGACTGGCGCGAGCAACGTGCGCAGCCATCGTGGGATCGACGCCATCGCGCTCGATAAGCACTGTTGCTACATCTTGATGTGACGGAGTGCGCAAAAGAATGGAACGACACCGGGAACGGATCGTCGGTAACACATCCGACGGGCTTGGCGCGCAGAGGAACCACGTCGTAAAGCTGCCGGGCTCTTCAATAGCTTTCAAAAGTGCGTTTGCAGCTGTTTCAGTAAGTTTGTCGGCATCTTCAATAATGACAACCCGAAAACTTCCGGAGGCAGGTGCCCATGCCGCGCGCACAATCAAATCGCGAATTTGATCTGCCTTGATTGAAAGGCCTTCGCTCTCCATGAGCTCGACATCAGCGTGTGTGCCGGCGTAGACCTCGCGGCAGGTTGCGCATTCACCGCAACCGCGTTCTGAACAGAGCAGCGCAGCGGCAAAGGCTCGTGCAGCGTTCGAGCGACCGGAACCTGGCGGACCAGTGAAGAGCCAGGCATGTGTCATGGCGCCGGATTCGCGCGCCTCTTCGTCTACTCCCCGAGCCCCGCGTACTGCACGTTCGATGATGGCGATCGCTTCTTGTTGACCTACGAGATCGGCAAAAACTGGTGCTGCCATTATTTCGCGGCCCGATTCTCAGGTGCTGCCAGCAGCGCTGCGAATCGATCGCGAATAATGCGCTTCACTTCGGTATGCGATTGGTTTGCTTCTATTACCAAGTATCGCTCTGGCTCCACACGAGCCAATTCTAAGAAGGTACGTCGCACACGTTCATGAAATTCCATAGGTTCACTCTCGAGGCGGTCTTTATCAACACAACGCGACAGTCCGATGCGAGGATCGATATCAAGTACGACGGTGATATCGGGAACTAATCCACTCGTCGCCCAACGCGAAAGGCGAAGTACGTCTTCACTGGGAAGAATGCGCCCACCGCCTTGATAGGCAATAGATGAATCGATGTAACGATCCGAGATAACCACTTCATTGCGATCGAGAGCTGGGCGAATCACGCTCTCCACGTGCTCGGCACGGTCTGCCGCGTAGAGCAGCGCTTCCGCCCGCGGAGCTACCTCCCCGGTGGCCGGATCGAGTAACACCTGACGAATTTTCTTACCCACTTCGGTGCCGCCTGGTTCCCGGCTCAGAGTTACCACGCGTCCCTGGCTTTCGAGCCAGGTTTTTAATTCCTTTGCTTGGGTGGATTTGCCAGAACCTTCGCCACCTTCAAAGGCAATAAATATGCCCTTCTTTGCGTGCAAATTCACTACACCAATATCCCCGCGCAAGGCATCCAAGATGTCACCCCAGAGCGGGACACCTTTTCGATCATCCATTTGTTTGTAAGAGATAATGCCTACGAGTGCGGCCAAAATTCCACCCAATAAGAGTGTGATTTCAGCACCATTATAAATCAGTTGGGTATTGTTGAACTTGAGAGTGTGCTTACCAATCGTAGCTGCAATCACCGGAGCAACGGCAAGTACCAAGACCAAAGTGATCCGAATGAGAGTCTGCACGAAAGCGAATGTTCGCCCGCGAACTTCATCACGGACTTCCAAGCCGAGCATCGTGAAGCCACTGACCCATGCAGTGCCGGCACAGAAACCCAAAAAGATCGTGGTGATAAAAGCAATCACGATATTAGGAATGGCAGCGAGCAACACAAGGCCCACCCCGGAGAGCGTGAGCGCCAATCCGAAAAGGCGGCGGCGCGAGAATCCGGAGAGTAAGCGCGGTCCCCAACCCATTCCGGCAGCTAAACCTAAGAAGACGCCGGCAAAGAGCATTCCGTATGCCGCATCTCCGCCGCCAAGGTCTCCCACGAAGGTACGTGCTAATCCAACGACTGCTCCACCAGCGGCAAAAGCGCCGAGCATGCCGACAATGAGTGCGCGAATCAGCGGAGTCGAACCGACAAACTTCCAGCCCTCGATCAGCGATCGCATCATGTTGGTGTGTTCGCCTTCAGGACCACCCTTGCTCTTAGGAATTTCTTTAAGTCGATAGATCGTGTAAGCACTGAAGGCAAAACTCAGACCATCTAGATAGAGGGCAAGATCGACCGGGTTTGTGGAGAAGGAGCCCACCTGAATAGAGAGTGCGGAATGGAAGAGCGCCAGCAAGGAGAAGAGTGCAGCAGCGATGGGAGCGGTTCCATACGCAGCTAACATACTTACTTGATTCGCCGCTTCCAGTCGATCGCGTGGGACGATGTTGGGAACGGTTGCCTCTTTAGCGGGACTCCAAAAAAGTGTGATGGCTTCGATGAGAACGGTTGCTGTGTACAGCCACCAATATTCCCTGATTAACGGAATTGATATGAATAATCCGGTGCGCAAAATATCGCAGGTGTACATGAGTCGACGACGATCAAAGCGATCGACAATCACACCGGCAAATGGGCCAATCAGTACCGCAGGTAAGAGGCGCACGATAAAAACGCCAGCGATGGCCACGTTTGCTTTTGCATAATCATCACCGGCAAGTTGCTTGGCGAGGGCAGTACACGCCAGCAGTCCGAGCCAATCGCCGAGGCTCCCAAAGGCCATCGCACGCCAGAGTCGTGCAAAGGCAGGGATGGCCAGCACGCCTCGAAGATCGCCTTGGGCAGGCGGGCTGGGATTAGGAAGGACCTCGGACACGTCGAAAGCCTAGCCCGACCAGGTACGCCTAGCCGAGGCTAGACAGTTACTGGCTTCTTGGCGGCTGCCTTCTTGGCGGCTGGCTTCTTACCTACTGCCTTTTCAGGGGCCTTCTTCGCGGCTGGCTTCTTAGCAGCTGCCTTCTTAGGAGCCTTGTTGGTGGCACGCTGAGGAGAGCGCTTCTTTACGCGTGGACCCTCCTCCAATTCCTTGGCCCGCTTCTCTGCCAGCAGTTCTAGGGCGCGATCGAGGGTAAGGGTTTCAATGGGATCGTTACGACGAAGAGTGGCATTTGTCTCCCCGTCGGTGACATAGGCACCGAAGCGTCCATCCTTGACCACGACCGCGCGAGTCGAGGCAGGATCTTGGCCAAGCTCCTTCAGAGGAGGCTTGGCAACGCCGCGACCACGGAACTTTGGAAGTGCATAAATTGCCACCGCCTCATCAAGTGTCAGCGTGAAGAGTTGGGCCTCTGAATCTATGGTGCGCGAATCGGTGCCACGACGAAGGTAAGGGCCGAAGGGACCGTTTTGCGCGGTGATCTCTACTTGAGTTGTCGGATCGATACCCACCATGCGCGGAAGTGTGAAAAGTGTGAGTGCCTCATCGATAGTGATGGTGTCAAGGCTCATATCTTTAAATAGTGAAGCAGTCTTTGCTTTCACTGCTTTAGCACCTTTAGTCGGAACGTCATCTGGAAGCACTTCGGTGACGTACGGACCGTAGCGACCGTCCTTGGCAAGAATGACCCGACCAGTGGCGGGATCATTACCGAGAATGCGCTCGCCACTTGGACGATTAAAAAGTTCTTGCGCCATGGCGAGTGTCAATTCATCAGGTGCCATATCAAGAGGAATATTTGTGGTGCGACGGGTCTCTCCTTCACCGATTTCTAAATAATTTCCAAATCGACCAACGCGAAGCGAGATACCTTCACCTACTTCGAAAGTATTTACCTCGCGAGCATCGATGGCAGCAAGATCCGCAGTGAGTGCATCAAGGCCTGGGATTCCATCGTGACCAAAATAGAAACCAGTGAGCCAACGAACGCGATCTTCGGTTCCTTCGGCAATCCGGTCGAGATCTTCTTCCATCGATGCGGTGAAATCGTAATCCACTAACTTAGAAAAGTGTTGTTCCAGCAATCCCACCACTGCAAAGGCGAGGAAGGTGGGAACCAGGGAACGCCCACGCTTCGAGACGTATCCACGGTCTTGAATGGTTTGCAAAATAGTGGCAAATGTTGATGGTCGCCCAATGCCAAGCTCTTCCATACGGGCAACTAAAGTCGGTTCGGTGTAACGCGATGGTGGTTGCGTGGTGTGGCCCTCGGCGCCAAATTTTTCAACGGCCACAATGTCGCCTTGAGAGAGCGGCGGCAAGCGACGCGCATCGTCATCATCACTGTCGTCTTTCGCCTCTTCGTAAGCGGCGAGGAAGCCAGGGAAAGTAACGACGGTGCCAGTGGCCCGGAAATCTACTTTGCGGCCATCGGATGCGTCAGCGTCCATATCTACGCGCACTTGAAGCTTGCGAGCATCCGCCATCTGCGAGGCGACCGTGCGCTTCCAGATCAAGTCATAGAGCGAGAGCTCATCGCGTGAGAGTTCGCTAGCCACTTCACCTGGGGTGCGGAAAGCGTCTCCCGCTGGGCGAACTGCTTCGTGAGCCTCTTGTGCGTTCTTCGCTTTGCCAGTGTATTGACGTGGACCTTCTGCTACATGGTCAGCGCCGTAGAGCGCGGCAGCTGATGCACGTGCGGCATTGATCGCTGTGGTGGAAAGTGTGGGTGAATCGGTACGCATGTATGTGATGTAACCGTTTTCATAAAGTCGTTGAGCAACGCGCATCGTGATCTGAGCGCCCCAACCAAGTCGACGTCCGGCATCTTGTTGCAAAGTAGAAGTGGTGAATGGCGCCTTGGGACGTTCAACGCGCGCAGATTCCTCCACGCTACGTACTTTGAGAGAACTTCCCTCAAGAACTTGCACGAGCGTAGCCGCACTCTGCTCATCAAGAAGGAGAGTCTCACTCGTCGCTTTAGCAGAGAGCTTGCCATCATCACCGAAATCTTTTCCACCAGTGAGTCGCTTGCCATCTACTGAAAGCATGCGCGCCGTGAAGCCACCAGCGCATTGAGCATTGATATCCCACCAACCAGAGGCCACAAATTTAATGCGTTCACGTTCGCGCTCTACTACCAGTCTGGTAGCCACGGATTGCACGCGTCCTGCGGAGAGACGTGGCATGACTTTCTTCCAGAGCACAGGAGAGAGTCGATATCCGTAGAGACGGTCAAGGATTCGACGAGTTTCTTGCGCGTCGACTAAGCGTTGATCCAATTCGCGGGTATTGGCAGCTGCCTCTTGAATTGCTTCCTTGGTAATTTCGTGGAAGACCATTCGGCGTACTGGAACTTTTGGTTGTAATACTTCAAGTAAGTGCCACGCAATGGCTTCGCCTTCGCGGTCCTCATCTGTTGCCAAGAGAAGTTCGGTGGCATCTTTCAGGAGCGCCTTGAGCTCGCTAACTTTTTTCTTCTTATCTCCATAAACGACATAGAGAGGTTCGAAACCGTTATCTACGTTGACGCCTTCTTTGGCCCACGCGATTCCCTTGTATGCGGCTGGAATATCAGCGGCGCGTTGTGGGAGATCGCGAATATGACCCACGCTAGCTTCCACCACATATCCATCGCCCAGGAATTGACCAATCTTCTTGGCTTTTGCAGGTGATTCGACGATGACCAGGCGGGTCATTTAGCACTCCTTAAGGAAGGGGTGGAACATAGCGAAGAGCTCCTCAGCGCAGGCCTTACAACCCCCGCTTCTGGATGCTCCTATATATAGAGTGTGGCGGTAGGGGGCGGGTCCCTGTCAAACTGAAGTCATATAAGTCCAGGTCAACACCGTTTTCTAGGCTGGGAGCAAGAGTCCAAAACGAATGAGCTCGCGAATGAGGTCGATCCCGCCCTCGTATCCCGTACTCACCGCGTGCACAAAGTCACTCTCCGAGTAGATCGAGACCACCTCTGGATCAAGCGCTACGGCCCGGCGCAACCCACTCGCTTGCAGCAGAGTGTGGCCTGAAGCGATGACATCGGGATGAGCCACCCAGGAGCGCTCAAGGATCTCATCGTCTTCCAGATCATGCGCCAGATTTGCACCAGCGAAATATTCAAGAAGTGCGGGAGCAAGTGGGTTTTCCAGCAGATCGAGCTGCTGCGGCATCTCTTCGAGGTATCGATGCGGGAAGAATGAGTCACGTTTGTGTAGCGCGATCCACCCAAAACCCACGCCGTCGTAGGGCGCAAGGTATTCCAACCAGTGCTTCTTTATTTCAGTTCGATCGGTGACACCACCATCGTCGAGCCAAAGTTCAACATACTCTTCAGCGGAGAGACGTTCGCGTTGCACTACCCACGCATCGCACCCCGTAGGCGCTATCCATTCAATGAGTCGATCGCGCCAATCATCTTTGATTAACCAATTAGCGAGACAGATAAACCAACCATCATCATTCATGAAATCTGCTGCGTTACTGACGATTTCTCGGCTTACTGAATCGCCGTCCATCCCAGCATCGCGATATTCAAAAAGCGCGGCAGGAGCAATTACGAAAGGCGGATTGCACACAATGAGATCAAATGTTTCGCCGATAACAGGTTCGTAGAGCGAACCCTCGCGTAAATCGATTCTAATTCCGGAAATTTGGGCACTTCTATGCGCCAATTCTAAGGCGCGGGAGTTTGTGTCTGTACCAACGATTTCCTCTACATGCTCAGAGAGAAAGAGGGATTGAATTCCAGAGCCGGTGCCTAGATCGAGTGCGCGCTTGAAGTGCATTCGCGGGGTGAGAGAGGCCAGCGTCAACGAAGCGTTGCTCATGCCAAGTACGTAATCATTCCCGCGCTCTTGAGGCGTTCCTTCATCTGAGAGGAGAAACTTTCCAGGAAGGGGCTCTTCGACTTTGAGGCCATCCATCGCGTAGCGCGAGGTAAATCCAGGGAGAAAAAGAGAGAGCGGGGAGTCGTTAACCGACCCCCCGCTCTCCATGTACGTTTTTGAACTAGCCGATCTGCGTGGATTTGCGCTTGGTGTTGACCAGCGCGGCCACGATGACTGCGAGTGCAACGAGTGAAATAGTGATTCGGAGACCAGTATTTGCACTATCACCAATGCTGAAGGAGACGATTGCTGGTGTCACTAGGAGCGCCACCAAGTTCATCACCTTGATCAATGGGTTGATAGCAGGACCAGCGGTGTCCTTGAAAGGATCGCCAACCGTGTCACCAATGATCGTTGCAGCATGTGCATCAGAACCCTTGCCACCGTGGTGCCCGTCTTCCACCATCTTTTTAGCGTTGTCCCACGCACCACCGGAATTGGCGAGGAAGACTGCCATCAAAGTACCGGTGCCGATAGCGCCAGCAAGGTATGCACCGAGGGCGCCTACGCCGAGGCCGAAGCCGACTGCGATAGGAGCCAAAACGGCGAGGAGACCTGGCGTTGCGAGCTCACGAAGTGAATCCTTCGTGCAGATATCGACCACGCGGCCGTACTCCGGAAGTTCGGTACCCAACATGATGCCTGGGTGTTCTTTGAACTGATTGCGTACCTCTCGCACGACCGCACCGGCAGCGCGGGAGACCGCGTTGACAGCAAGACCGGAGAAGAGGAATACCACTGCGGCACCGATGATGAGACCCACGAGGTTTCGTGGATCTGCCACGTCGAGGATGCCACTGAATTGCAATTGATCTGCAATCGACTTGATGTCGATACCAGAGTCAATAACAGCGTTCTTGATTGCAGCAGTGAATGATCCGAAGAGCGCGGTAGCTGCAAGTACTGCAGTGGCAATCGCAATGCCCTTGGTGATTGCCTTCGTAGTGTTACCGACTGCATCGAGTGAAGTAAGAACCTTGGAACCTTCTCCATGAACATCGCCAGACATTTCTGCGATGCCTTGTGCGTTATCTGAGATCGGGCCAAAGGTATCCATGGCGACGATGACGCCGACCGTGGTGAGCAAACCGCAACCTGCGAGCGCAACTGCAAAGAGCGAAACGATGATGCTTCCGCTACCCAGCAAGAATGCGCCAAAGACGGCGGATGCGATGAGGAGTGCTGAGTAAACAGCAGACTCGAAACCGACTGAGATACCAGCGAGGATTACGGTGGCAGCACCAGTTTGTGAGGAAGCAGCTACGTCGTTGACTGGACGACGCCCAGTCTCGGTGAAGTAACCCGTAAGTACTTGGATAGCGGCAGCAAGGGCGATACCAATGAGTACCGCGATGATGGCAACCATCCGAGGATTAGTGGCTGATTCAACGTGTGGACTTGGCGCAAAGCCTGCGAAGCTATCTGGCAAGTAAGCAATGGTGGCAACGGCAACGAGTACCGCGCTGATGATTGCTGAGATGAAGAATGAGCGGTTGATTGCTTGCATTCCACTCTTATCAGTTGAGCGAAGGCGCGTGATGAAGATACCGATAACTGCGGTAACAACACCGATTGCTGGAACGATGAGTGGGAATACCAAGCCCATCGTGCCGAACGCAGCCTTACCTAGGATGACGGCAGCAACAAGAGTTACCGCGTAAGACTCGAAGAGATCTGCAGCCATACCGGCACAGTCACCGACGTTGTCACCGACGTTGTCAGCGATGGTCGCAGCATTGCGAGGATCATCTTCTGGAATTCCTTGCTCAACCTTACCGACGAGGTCAGCGCCGACGTCAGCAGCTTTGGTGAAAATACCGCCACCCACGCGCATGAACATCGCGAGCATGGCAGCGCCGAAACCAAATCCTTCGAGAACGGCTGGAGCATCGCCCTTGTAGATAAGCACGATTGTTGATGCGCCAAGAAGTCCGAGGCCGACAGTGAGCATGCCCACGACGCCACCAGTACGGAAGGCGATCTTCATGGCTGGTTGTGCGCCGTGATCCTTAGCAGCTGCAGCTACACGTACGTTTGCACGTACTGCCAGCCACATTCCTTGGTAACCCACGAACGCGGAGAAGAGCGCTCCCAAAATAAAGAAGATGGAGCGGCCAATGCGGATATCCGCATGTCCTGGAAGTGCGAAGAGGAGGAAGAAGACAAGGACAACAAAGACTGAGAGCGTCTTAAATTGTCGGGTGAGGTAAGCCGCTGCGCCTTCTTGAATTGCAACGGCGATCTTCTTCATGCTTTCGGTGCCTTCATCTGCAGCGAGCACCTGTAAGCGCAAGCCGTAGGCAACAACCAGGGCTGCGAGCGAAACCGCCATCACGATTACGACGAAGACTAGGTTCATGCCCGTGAGTTGAATAGCGGCCCCCTCGGCAATGAGGTGGGTCTTGGACATACGTCCTCCATAGGGTCGGGATAAGCGCGGTCAGTGACCAGCGCGGGAACTCCCGAATTCTACGGGTCTGGGGACCCTGCGCCGTACAGCGCAGAGCCCCCAGCGAAGTCACTTTCACCATATCAACGGTGGGAATCTCTGGATTCTGTCCAATTTGTCCTGATAGCCACGGCTTTGAGCCGGAAATTGGCTCCGGTGAGGTGCGGCCAAGGAGTGGGGGCGATCAGATGGATCTCATCCATCTTGCCGTCACCGCACCGTACTAAGCGGGCTGAGGGCAGGTTGGTGCGCACTTCGGCAGCCACGGTGGCGAATGCTTGATGGTGGGTCATCGCCTCACTCGCTTCTTGCATCGCCGTACTTGCCTGCGAATAACTCACCGCCCATGAAGTTGCTAGGCCGCCGCCAGCAAGGGAGAGCACCCCCAGTGAGAGAGCGGTGACGATGCGAATGGCTCTCACCGAAAGATCCAGTGATAGAGCTTGGTGACAGCAAAATCGAGATACGAAAGTGCCGTAGGCGAAGTCAGCAGCTTATAGATCACGCTGCCCACCGTGCAGACGGCTGGTGAAGCCAACGCCAGGAAAGCGATGAATGGCAGAAAACCATCCTCACCTTTCGCACGGGCCAGCACTTTCGTTGGAATAAGAGATCTCATCTCTCCTCATTTCTGAATTGATTGACCCCACCCGTCGTGGAGTGGAAGAGATAATCCCGTTGGAAGTGGGAAAGTGAACTGCTGGTGAAATGACTGTGGACAAGTTCGCGACACGTGTAAAAGCTTTCGTTCCGCGCAACACACCGACGTTCTCCGTCTACGATCACTACATGTCACCCGTCGAGAGCGAAACCACTTCACGCCAGGGCGCCTTCTTCGACCTCGATAAAACCATCATTGCTAGATCTTCAGTGCTCGCCTTCGCTACACCTTTCGCGCGTGCTGGTCTTATGTCAAAGAAAACTTTACTGAAAAGTGTTTATTCACAATTGCTCTTCTCGTTATCCAGCGCCGACCAAGATAAGACCGAGAAACTACGTGCGCAGCTCTCAGAGATGGTGGCGGGCTGGCCGATAGATGATGTGAAAGAGATCGTTAACGACACACTTCATAAATTGATTGAGCCAATCATCTTTGAAGAAGCTCTCGATCTTATTGAAGATCATCAGGACGCTGGGCATGAAGTAGTCATCGTTTCTTCTTCCGGCGAAGAAGTAGTGCGACCTATCGCCGCGCTGCTTGGAGTCAAGTCAGTGATCGCAACACGCATGCATTCAGAAGACGGAAAATATACTGGAGAGATTGAGTACTACGCATTCGGCCAGGCTAAGGCAGATGCCATCATACAATTTGCGTCAGAGAACAATATTGACTTGGCAAAATCTTTTGCATATTCGGACTCAATGACAGATGTCCCGATGCTTTCGTGCGTTGGAAAAGCGCATGCCGTCAATCCCGACAAGGAATTGCGCCGAATGGCTATCGAAAAAGGCTGGAAAGTTCTTACCTTTAAGGAACCAATCTCACTTCAAGATCGACTCGAAGCCGTACCAAAAAAATCACTTGTTATTGCTGGGGCTGGAGTGGCAATTATGGGAATACTTGCGGTAGCACAAGGGGTGCGTAAGAAAAAGGTTCGTACCCCTACTTCGTAATGACCTGTACCCCGTTTACTTTGTCTAGCTATCCTGAATGGTATCTGCGATTTCAAATGCAGATTGCGCACCCACTTCGATAGCTTTTGCAATGTAAGTAAGCCAACTCACCAGTGCCTCTTCTGTTCCCTCTTCGTAACGCTTAAGGGCTAGTCGATATGAGGGACTCCCTAGCAGTGCGATACCTCGTTCCAGCGATGCGATGCCATCTGGATCTGCACCACGTTCAATTAAAAGCGCTCGCGCACCCACAAGGGCGACCTCAGTATTTCGACTAGCAAAGAGCGGCATACTCTCCACCTCAGCAATCAAGAGTGCGGCCACGACAACGCTGGACCCTTCGGCGACGAGAATTTCGTTCAATGCAATCAATCGATCTGGTGAGACCTCTGGCCGCGGGGTCCCACGCTCCATAGTGGAATCTTCACTGGTCGCAATCACATGGAGCGCAGCTAGCGCACGTTGCGGCTCTCGAGCAATTCCTACGCCGGCCGCCGCATCAATGAGCGAGAGTGCGGCAGCAGTTGAGCAACCCGTGAAATCGACTAATGCTCGTGCACTTGCTGCCCAGGTCGCCGAGATAAATTCACCTTTATGTCGACGGTGCACCCGGTGTCCGCGCACGAGATCCAATGTCGCCAGTGCCTCTTTTAACACCGACGCGATTCCGGGAAGAGATTCGATGGAGAGAGTAATGGACACCCGGTAAGCCTAGAGCCGACTCTGGTACTCCCCTCACCCGAGCCACTAATCTGACTCCAAGCAGTACCCACCATTTGGAACCTCCAGGGAGCTCACGTGTCTGACGAACAAACCCTCTCCAGCCTCTCTTACGAGTCGCGCTCCTTCGCGCCCCCTGCCGCATTTGCGGCTGCGGCAAACGGAAAAGCCTCGCTCTACGACGAAGCCGAAGCGGACCGACTCGCTTTCTGGGAACGCCAAGCGCACGAACTCGAGTGGGCCAAGCCTTGGCACACCGTCCTTGAGTGGGACTTACCCTTCGCCAAGTGGTTTATTGGCGGAGAAATCAATATCACCGTCAATTGCTTGGATCGACATGTAGATGCGGGCCGCGGTAATCGCGTGGCATTCCACTTTGAAGGTGAACCCGGTGACACTCGCACTATTACTTATGCAGAATTACTCACCGAGGTGAAACAAGCAACAAACGCGCTTATCGAGCTCGGGGTCAAAAAGGGCGATCGCGTCGCCATTTACATGCCGATGATTCCGGAAGCTGCGATTGCCATGCTGGCATGCGCCCGCCTTGGAGCGCTCCACTCTGTGGTCTTTGGCGGCTTCTCGTCAGAAGCACTTCTTGCACGCATTCAAGATGCAGATGCCACATTAGTAATCACCGCCGACGGTGGATTCCGCAAAGGCGTTGCGGCCGCGCTGAAACCAGCTGTCGATGAAGCGCTCGAGGGTCAACACAACGTTAAGAACGTACTTGTCGTGCGCCGTACCGGCCAAGAAGTTGCCTGGGAGAGCGGTCGCGATGTGTGGTGGCACGAGCTCGTCTCTCGCCAAAGTACTGAACACGTAGCAGTTGCACACGATAGTGAGCATCCGCTCTTCATTCTTTACACGTCCGGAACCACCGCAAAACCTAAGGGAATCCTGCACACCACTGGTGGTTACATCACACAAGTGGCGTATACGGCGAAGATGGTCTTCGACCTCAAACCAGAGACCGATGTTTTCTGGTGTACCGCAGATGTTGGCTGGGTCACCGGACACTCATACGTGGTCTACGGACCGCTAACTAATTGCGCTACACAGGTAATGTACGAAGGAACGCCGGATACTCCTAGTAAGCATCGCATGTGGGAGATCATCGAGAAGTACCGCGTTTCCATTCTTTACACCGCGCCTACTCTGATCCGCACATGGATGAAGTGGGGTGACGATATTCCTCAGTCGCACGATCTTTCTTCACTTCGCCTCCTCGGTTCCGTCGGCGAACCCATCAATCCAGAAGCATGGATGTGGTATCGCGAAGTAATCGGCAAGAACAAGTGCCCCATTATCGACACCTGGTGGCAGACAGAAACTGGCGGCATGATGATTTCTCCGCTTCCTGGCGTTACCGCAACGAAGCCGGGTTCTGCGATGGGACCACTTCCTGGAATTAGCGCAAAGGTCGTTGACGACAATGCAGTGCCGGTGGAACGTGGAAACGGTGGCTATCTCATTCTCGATAAGCCTTGGCCGGCGATGCTCCGTGGAATTTGGGGCGAGCCAGAACGATACAAAGAGACCTATTGGTCGCGGTACGAGGGTATTTACTTCGCCGGGGATGGTGCCAAGCTCGATGAAGATGGCGCCATGTGGTTACTTGGCCGAGTCGATGACGTCATGAACATTTCTGGTCACCGCATCTCCACTACCGAAGTTGAGTCTGCTCTCGTTTCGCACGTGATGGTTGCTGAAGCTGCTGTAGTCGGTGCAAACGATGAGATGACTGGACAAGGAATTGTGGCGTTCGTTATTTTGCGTGGCGGTATCGAAGGCGCTAACGGCGAAGAGCTCGTGCAAGAGCTACGGGCCCACGTGGCTAAGGAGATCGGCCCTATCGCACGTCCGCGTCAGATCTTGGTGGTGGCAGAGTTACCTAAGACTCGCAGTGGAAAAATCATGCGCCGCTTGCTTCGTGACGTAGCTGATCACCGTGCGGTCGGAGATGCCACCACACTTGCTGATCCGAACGTGATGGCAATGATTTCTCAGGGTATGAATTCATCTAGCGAAGATTAAGGATGGCTAAACTTTTCGAAACGCCTTCACTTCGGGAACAGCGTTGGGTTACCCGCTTCCTGGCGCGCGAAACTGTCGGTGGTTCACTTCTCCTCATTGCAGTGGTTGCGGCTCTGATATCTGCAAACTCCAATCTGCGCGATGGGTATCACTCGTTTCTCGATTTGCACTTTGGAGTGTCAGCGCTCAACTTAAGTGTGTCGGAGTGGGCCTCTGAAGGTGTGCTAGCGATCTTCTTCTTAGTGGCTGGGCTGGAGTTACGCCGCGAATTTACTTCGGGAAGTTTACACACCCTTCGTACAGCACTTCTTCCTATCTCTGCGGCTGCAATTGGAATGCTGGTCCCTGCGCTGATTTTTGTGGCGCTCGCCGGCCCCCAACACCGATCAGCATGGGCGATTCCCACCGCAACCGACCTGGCATTCTGTTTGACATTACTAGCAGTCGCCGGCCGCGGGATTCCATCACCACTTCGAGCATTCCTACTGACTCTTGCGATTGCAGATGATCTAGGCGCCATCATCATCATCGCGCTCTTCTACTCCGCCAGTATTTCTTGGGTTGCATTGCTTGCTGCAATTGTGGCATTGGCACTCTATGGAACTCTCCAACACACACGAAAGTGTCCCGCTTGGATCGGAGTACCACTTGCGATGATCGCTTGGTATGCGATGTACCGAAGCGGAATCCATGCCACAGTTGCCGGCGTCGCTATTGGGTTATTGACCAACCCACATGCAACAGGTGAGCAACGTAGCAGCGTAGAGAAAGCAGAATCTTTCTTCCAACCGCTCTCTGTGGGATTCGCACTCCCGCTCTTCGCGTTCACTGCTATCGGAATCTCATTCAACTTGGACTCACTCACTTCACTACCAACCGATTCACTTTCGCGAGCAATTGTGATTGCCCGCGTCGTAGGTAAACCAATCGGAATCGTGGGTGGCGCCTGGCTTATCGCGCGATACACCAAAGCTGAACTTAATTCAGAGATTTCTTGGTGGGATATCACCGCAGTTGGAATTCTTGCTGGAATTGGATTCTCCGTCGCGCTCTTAGTGAGCCAGATTTCATTACCCAATTCTTCTTATAACAGTGCAGCTAGCGCGCTTCTCTTCGGTGCGATTCTTAGTTCACTCCTGGCAACTCTCGCACTCATCGTGCGCGGGCGCCACCATCGCTCCCAGAATGACGTTTAAGGACGCTACATCGAACCCGAAAAAATTTGCCGAGCATTGGCAAGCTCAGCAACTGATTTTCTTTCAGCGGAGACCTCGCCATAGATAGTCGTACGCGGGCGAGATGGACGACCCGCTAACTGAGCGATCTCTTCAAGTTCTTTTACGGTTCGCATAGATCCATTAGTACTTCCAGCCATCCGACTAATGGTCTCTTCCATCAGAGTGCCCCCGATGTCGTTGACTCCGCCGTCTAGAAGCGAGAGCACTCCATCGGGTCCGTTGAGCCCAAGTTTCACCCAAGAGCATTGAATATTATTGATCGAGCCTGCTAGCAATAATCTCGCCATGGCGTGGACAACCCTATTCTCACGGATGGTTGGTCCTGGTCGAGCGATGCCAGCGAGATATATCGGTGATGAATAATGAACAAAAGGAAGCGGGACAAATTCCGTGAAGCCGCCAGTTTCGTCTTGAAGATTTCTAATCGTGATCATGTGGTCATACCAGTGAGATTCATTATCCACGTGGCCATACATCATGGTGGCCGATGACTTGATTCCGAGTAGATGTGCTTCACGGACAATTTCGAGCCATGCCTTTGCTGGCAATTTTCCCTTGGTGAGAATCCAACGAATCTCGTCGTCAAGAATTTCGGCAGCCGTACCTGGAATCGTTCCTAGCCCAGCATCCTTGGCCTGCGTGAGCCATTCGCGATAAGAGATACCCATTTTGATAGAACCACTGAAAATTTCCATGGGTGAAAATGCATGGATATGCATTTCTGGTGCTACTTCTTTCACGGCACGAGCCACATCAAAGTAAGTATCACCTGGAAGATCAGGGTGGATACCGGCTTGCATACAGACTTCGTTGGCGCCTAACGCCCAGGCTTCTTCAACTCGCGATTTAATCTCGTCGATAGATAAAAGATACGAATCCGCATCGGTCTTACGTTGCGCAAATGCACAGAATCTGCAGCCGGTATAACAAACATTTGTGAAGTTGATATTTCTATTCACAATATATGTGACATCTTCCCCCACTAATTCTGATCGCTTCTCATTCGCCGCGGCTACCAATAAATCAAGTTCTACTCCATCGGCTGCAAATAAGGTGAGCCCCTCATCGCGCGTGATGGACCGTGGATTATCGACTACTTTGGAGAGTGCAGATATGAACGAACCGTTAGCTGCTGGGGATGTGAAAGTATCTAGCGAGGAAAGTTGCCCAGCAATGCTCTCCCAGTTTCCATAAACTGAATCAAAATCGCTACGTTGCTGCGATTCTCTTCCTTGGGTATCAATTGAATCCCCCAAATCTGTGCGCCCGATGCTCGTGAGACTTTGGCTCACTTCCTGCCAAGGTCTTCCCACCGGAGAGTTACCGGGAATAGCTAAACCATCAGGTTGGGCAAGCGCTGAAATATGCGCTTGGACCTTGGGATCTATCCACCGTACTGGCGACTTCAGATACTCGGGGTAAATGGTCAGCCTTGGTTTGAGTTCGAAACCAGATGTGTGGCTTTGCGAAGCCAATAGTTCGATTTGTGGCCATGGTCGTTCCGGATTGACATGATCAAGCGTTACAGGCGATACACCACCCCAGTCATCAATGCCAGCAGCAATTAAGGAGGCAAACTCTTCCGGCTCAGACAAATTTGGTGGAGCTTGAATTCTCATTCGCGGTCCAAAGATAAGTCGCGCTACCGCTATTGCAGCTAGATACTCTTGTTGATCCGCATCTGGAGCGTTGCGCATCGCAGTGTCATCTTTAGCCCGGAAATTCTGAATGATGATTTCCTGAATATGTCCGTAGCGTTTGGCGAGTTCAACTAACTTTAAGAGGGACTCCGCACGCTCACGTAACGTTTCGCCAATTCCGATGAGAAGTCCAGTAGTGAACGGAATGGAGAGTCGACCAGCATCTTCGATTGTTCGTAAACGAACGGCTGGATCTTTATCGGGGCTGCCAAAATGTACTTCGCCCTTATCCGTAAATAATCGCGTGGAAGACGTTTCAAGCATCATGCCCATACTCGCGGCAACTGGCCTTAACCTAGAAAGTTCTTCGAAGCTCATCACACCAGGATTGAGATGCGGAAGTAGTCCAGTCTCTTCTAGGACAGCAATGGCGCACGCTCTTACGTAATCCAACGTAGAAGAATAGCCACGGTCCGAGAGCCAACTCGCAGCAATTTCCCATCTCTCTTCGGGACGATCTCCTAACGTAAAGAGGGCTTCTGTACATCCAGCGCTAGCACCCTCCTTGGCAATCGCAATAACTTCGCTCATCTCTAGAAATGCTGAAGGAAGGTTATTCGGAGTGGTAGCAAAGGTGCAGTAATGGCAGCGATCGCGGCAAAGTCGAGTCAGCGGGATAAAGACTTTAGGCGAATAAGTAATGACTCCAGATCGATTAACCTCGAGCAAGCCAGCGTCTCGAACACGTGCAGCGACTTCACATAATTGTGTTAAGGCTTCATCGCGAGCAGAAAGTAAGAGAGTGATTTCATCAAGATTTATTGTTACTGCATCAGATGCGCGCCGGAGCACTCTGCGCATTGATGAGTCCACGATAAATTCTCCATTCTCGCTAGAGATCACTTGACTTAAACTTAGCAGTTTCGTGGGCAGCTTTTATTTGAAGATAAGCCGGACAATTTATGAGCAGCCCTTGACGCTACACAGAATCCATTATATGACGATTCCCACGGTCGAACGTCAAATAGTTCCAAGTCCAATCAGCCACGGTACCAATCTTGTTGCGTCCACCCAAGAGATAAAACAAGTGCAAGAAGAGCCACGCATACCAAGCGGGAATTCCAGCAAATTTAATGTTCTTTACTTCTACAACTGCTTTGTGACGGCCGATAGTGGCCATGGAACCTTTGTCTCGATACTTAAAAGGTAATAAAGGGAGCCCCTGTTGCGTGCGATCTATTTGCTGCGCCACAAATTTGCCTTGCTGCAAGGCAACCGGGGCTACCATTGGTAAGAAATCCTCGCCGTGAGAACTTATTCCCGCGATATCGCCAATTGCCCAGATGTAAGGGTAACTCTTTACTTGAAGGGTTGGTTCTACATCTATGCGGGATTTTGTGAGAGGTAGATTTAATTTTGCTGCTGTCGGTTCACCCTGCACTCCCGCGGCCCAAATTGTGACGTCAGATGGAATCGACGTCCCATCTTTTAATTTGATTAATGTCGACTGAACTTCCGCCACTGATGTATTCAACTTTACTGTTACTCCAAGTTTTTCAAGATCACGCTTTGTGCGTTCGGAGAGGCGCTCGGCGAAACTTGGCAAGAGACGAGGCCCCGCCTCAATGATATTTACAGTTATCCGCGCTGCAGCTTGTGCCTCGTCATTCTTGAGGGGACCCCGAACAAGTTCGGCAAAGGCTCCAGCCATTTCAACACCCGTAGGTCCACCGCCCACCACAGAAATTGAGAGGCTTTTTTCGTTCTCCATACGACATAAGTCTTCAAACCGACGCATTACGTCCGCACGGATGGTGATCGCCTCGTGAACACTTTTCATACCTAAAGAATTTTCGCGCACACCGGGGACTCCAAAGTCGGCTGTCGCTGACCCAAGGGCAACCACCAAATGATCGAATTCGAGAATTTCATTACTGTCCAACTCGACCGTCTTGTTTGAATGATTGATGGAAATAGGTGAGCCCATTCGAAAAGCCACGCCAGTATCACGCAGAGCGCCACGAATCGGATGAGCCACGTGATCAGCCGCCAGACCTGCAGTAGAGACTTGGTAAAGCAAAGGCAAAAAAGTTTGAAAATTATGGCGGTCAACCAAGGTGACGCGTGCCGATCCAGCGAGCGCCTTAGCTGCAGTGAGGCCACCGAAGCCAGCCCCGAGTATTACTACTCGTGGCCCAACCGGATCTCTTCGCATAAGACAAAGTCTAACCTGGAGGTGAGAGGACGCCACTTAGAACTTTGAAGGATCAGGCGTGTATAGACGCAGAGTGCCGGCTTATAGCGATCTCGAGGTTGCACAGAAATTTGGCTCTATATATGATCAATATGTTGTTTCCGGGGTCGATGTAATTTCGAACCGGCGGTTATAGTCCGCGACCCGATACCAGCCAGGTAGCGGTTGACTCAGTGAAACTCTGAGACCGACGGTTAAAGTCCGGATGAGAGGAAACCAACAAAGGATAGGCACGTGCCTATCGTTTTGTGCTTTTCTTGCACGCACCCCGGGGACTCGTTTCACGAGTGGGGGTAGAAGTGGATTACACGGCTGCGATGCGTCGCGCTATTACCCTTGCCGAAATGGGATTAGGAAGGACTGCTCCAAATCCGATAGTTGGCGCCGTCATCATTGATGCAGAGGGATTAACGGTCGGTGAGGGATTTCATAATCGCATGGCTGCTGCGGATCACGCAGAAGTGGTGGCAATCAAATCTGCTGCTGACAGAAGTAAAGGCGCCACCATGGTGGTCACGCTTGAACCTTGTAATCACACCGGTAGTACCGGAGCCTGCGTGCGGGCGATTCTAGATGCTGGAATTTCAACGGTCGTATACGCCGTTACTGATCCCAATGAAGAAGCCTCCGGAGGTGCCGATGCATTGCGCGCTGCTGGGATTAATGTGATCAAGGATGTTCTTGAGAAAGAGGCTGCCTATGCCAACCGTGCCTGGCTCACGAAGATAAGTAAGGGACGACCATATTTTACGTGGAAGGTAGCGACCACTTTAGACGCAAGAGTCGCAGCTAGCGATGGCACTTCTCAGTGGATAACGAACGAAAGTTCAAGAGCCAATGTTCAATTACTCCGTCGGCAGGCGGATGCAATTCTGGTCGGTACAAACACTGTCATTACAGATAATCCCCATCTGATTCCCCGTGGAGACTTTGCCGGATATACACACAATCCAATCCGTGTCATTTGTGGC
>Ga0194035_1000535_pt1 | contig 21545 bp, 22 predicted proteins | sample JunL2320m_MetaG_FD_148680 | JGI IMG/M metagenome (GOLD analysis project Ga0194035, IMG submission 148680) | Anoxic zone freshwater microbial communities from boreal shield lake in IISD Experimental Lakes Area, Ontario, Canada - Jun2016-L239-20m | ecosystem: Environmental > Aquatic > Freshwater >...
TGAGGATGGCGCCGGACTCGGTTTTCTTGACGCCGGATTCTGCTGCGATTTTTGCGAGGAACGCGGCGCCGGCTTTCTTTTCCACTTCTGCGACGGCCAAGGCGCGGGCCTCTTGCAGTTGTGAAATTTTCAGGCCGAACGAGGGGAGGTCTACTTTGGCTGGCCGGTTAAAGAACCCATCGGCGATGCCGGATTTCACGAGTTCAAATTCAGGCTCGCTCAAGTTGAAGTTGCTGAGCGATTGCTTGATGTGCGTGGAAAAGGGCACGAGGCCGAGCGGGATATATTCCCGCTCGGCCTTGTGAAGACTTCAGTGGGGGGCTTCCTTGGTCACAATTTCGAGGAGTTCGACCTCGAACACTAACGTCGCACCGGGCTTGATCATGGGGGGCGCGCCTTTGTCGCCATAGGCGATACTGGATGGGCAGACCAACTTGCTCTTGCTGCCGACTTTCATCTGCTGGACCCCTTCCGTCCAACATTTGATCACTTGATTCAATCCAAACGTGGCCGGCTCGCCCCGCTTGACGGAACTGTCGAACACTGTCCCGTCGGTCAGAGTGCCGTGATAGTGCACCTTCACGGTATCCGTGACTTTCGGGGTCGCGCCTTTCCCTTCCTTGATGGTCGTAAGGATCGCACCGGACTCGGTTTTCTTGGCGCCGGACTCTGCTGCAGCTTTTGCGAGGAACGCTGCGCCGGCTTTTTTCTCGACTTCTGCCGCAGCTCCGACGCGGGTCTGAAAGAGTTGTTGGACTTTCGGGAGGAAGGTCTGGAGGTCTACCTTGGGAGTCTTTTTGAGGACTCCATCGGTGATGCCAGATTTTACGAGATCAAGCTCAGCTTCGCTCAGGCTGAAGGATCCGAGCGATTGGCTGATGGATAACCCCAAGGCATAGACAGTTTTTTGTTCATCCGTCGTGGGCTCTGAGGCCGTCGCGAATGCCGTGGCGGTCCCAAGGCAAAGCAGGGTTACCAAACAGGAGACAATGGAGCGCATGAGCTGTCCTTTCTTTTATGTGTGACTGCAGCAGATCTGATATGACAAGTTCTAGACCTGCATAGGGTATGCGATGTCGCGGCAGGGCTCAAGACAATTATGTTTAGAAGCCTGGCTTGTTCATTTAGTTTGTTTGGTCTGTCTGGTTTTTTGGTTGACGGAATTAATCAAATGGACCAAATCAACTATATAAACGAAACAAACCAGTTTGTTACCACCGGTGGCCCCGGTGGCGTGATCCGTAGAAGTGTGGGCCATAGACGTACGGGGGGGTAAAAAAGTGATGGTCCGTAGATCCAGGAATGCCCCAAAGAGAAGCCAAATCCCACCGAGGGATGGGCGTAGAGAGGTGGGATCGCTTGTACGACAGCGGGTGGTTGTGCCAGTTGACGTTGTAGCTCGGCGCTCGCAAAGGCCTGACGGTCGAGCTGATCTTTTAAGAGTTTGACGGCCTCTTGCTGAGCTTGTAACTTTCCTTGAAGTGCTGCGATCTGGTCGCGCTGCGACTCGGCAAATCCCTCTAAACAACGGGTGTGGGCGTCGCCGGTATAACTCGAACATTCCCACAGTATCTGTGATTCACTCGCCTGGGCCGGTACCCAGGCCAACAGCATCCCTATTCCGATCGCTCCGATAAGGAACTGTGGCCACAGTATAGCTGTCTTCCGAGGGAATTCTCGCAGGTAGCGACTATTATTAGCCTACCATGCGCTTGCGCATGAGAATAGGGGATAGCTGGTTGGTTTGTTTATCTGGTCTGTCTCGTTTGTTTGGTTAAACCAGATAGACTAAATAGACTGGATAGACCAGATCAACCTTCGACCGTTGCGCCCTTGCCGAAGCCTCGCTAGAATTCGCCTATGCCTAAGCTGTCTTCATGGTTCTAGGATTCGCCATTCTCTATTTGCTCCTCTCGGTGGGGATCGGACTGGCTGCGGCCAGACGGGTTCATACCACGAAGGATTTTGCAGTGGCCGGTCGAAGCTTGCCGCTGCCGGTCGTGATTGCCACGGTCTTTGCGACCTGGTTTGGCGCAGAGGCCGTACTCGGAATTTCGGCCACCTTTGTGAAGGAAGGGTTACGCGGCGTCGTCGCCGATCCCTTCGGCTCGAGTCTCTGCTTGATCCTGGTGGGGCTATTCTTTGCTCCCCGTTTCTATCAGCTGAATCTCCTGACCGTCGGCGATTTCTATCGTCTGCGGTACAATCGCGTCGTCGAGATTCTCTGTGCCGTCTGTATCGCCGCGTCCTATCTCGGATGGGTGGCGGCGCAGTTCAAAGTGTTCGGCTTAGTGTTGAACGTCGTCACGGATGGCGTAGTGAGTCAGCCGGTCGGGATGGTGATCGGCGCGGTGATTGTCCTAGTCTATACGACCTTCGGTGGCATGTTTTCCGTCGCCATTCTGGATTTTGTCCAAATCTCTGTAATCATGGGGGGGCTGCTCTATATCGCTTCTATCGTCAGCGGGTTGGTGGGGGGAGTGGGTGTTGTGATTGACCACGCGGCTGCCGCCGGCAAGTTAGATTTTTTTCCGTCGGCTACGTTTGCGGCCTGGGTCCCCTTCATTGGCGCCTGGATGACGATGATGTTGGGGTCAATCCCCCAACAAGACGTATTCCAACGTGTCACTTCGGCGAAGGATGAACGAACGGCCATACGCGGATCGATACTGGGCGGCACGCTCTACTTCTGCTTCTGTTTTGTGCCGATGTTTCTGGCCTATGCGGCAACGTTGATCGATCCGGCTCTGTTCAATACGCTCCTCGCGCAGGACTCTCAGCTTGTGTTACCGACTTTGATCCTGCAGCACACGCCGGTCTTTGCGCAGATTGTATTTTTCGGGGCGGTCCTTTCGGCGGTGATGAGCTGTGCCAGCGCTACTCTGTTGGCGCCGTCGGTGATACTGAGCGAGAACGTGATTAAAGGAGTGCTGCCTCACCTCAGCGATCGGGAATTTCTTCGTGTCATGCGGCTGGTTGTGGTGATCTTTGCCGTCCTGGTTTTGACGATTGCTCTAACCTCCAACTCCAGCATTTACCAGCTTGTGGTGGGTACCTATGAGGTGACGTTGGTAGCGGCCTTTGTTCCACTCTGTGCCGGGCTTTTTTGGCCCCGAGCGACGACACAAGGGGCCTTGTGCGCCTTTGTGGCCGGGCTGACAATCTGGATAGGGCTGGAACTGTTCGGCCCGTCAGGCTCGATCTGGCATCCTCAGCTGGTCGGGTTTCTCATGGCGGTGGCAGGGATGATTGTCGGCTCGCTCTTGCCTCAGAAGATCGGCACTCGATCATGAATAGACCTGCCCGGTTGGTCGCATATACGAGCTTGGTTCTGGCAGGCCTGGTTGCCGCATTTTGCCTTGTCGGTGTCGTCTATGGCGCCTATTTGGCGACCTTTCTTGAGCTGCCCAAGAGCGATGATCATCCTCCCCTGCGGTTGTACAGTGGGCCCTTCCTGTTGCAACCAGATCTCACGCTTGCGCACAGTCACCTTCTTGAGCGTCTGCAACGGTTGGGCTATCGGCGGGTAACAGTGCCAGTGCAGTCCTCGGGCGACTATCAGCTGACCGAGGAGGCCTTGACGATCTATCTCCATCCGCAGCCGGAAGCCCATATTGGCGCAACTATGGTGTCGTTGCCGTTGGACCAGGGGCGAGTGACGGATGTCCTGTCTCCGCTTGATGGGACCGCGCTCTTTCCTATCTTTCTGGAACCGGAACTCCTGAGTGGTGTGCGAGGCGAGTCACGCCAAGTGCGCGAATGGATTCCGTTCGCGCAGATTCCTCCACGGATCATTGAGACGGTCCTGACTATCGAGGACCGCCGGTTCTATTCCCATTTCGGCATCGATCCGATTGCCGTAGGGCGGGCGCTCTGGGCCAATTTCACGAAGGGCGGTGTGGTACAGGGCGGCAGCACCATCACTCAGCAGCTGGCGAAGAATTTGTTTTACTCGCCGCAGCGGACGATGGGGAGGAAGTTCAAGGAGGCGCTGGCGGCATTGGTGCTGGAGGTGAAGTATACGAAACAGAACATCTTAGAAAGTTATCTGAATGAAATCTATCTCGGGCAGGCGGGATTCGTCTCGATCTATGGGGTGAGCGAGGCGGCCCACCGCTATTTCGGCAAGACGCTTCAGGAGTTGACGGTCGAAGAGGTCGCGATGATCGCAGGCCTGATCAAGGGGCCCAATAGCTATGCGCCGACGAAACATCCAGAGCTGGCAAAAGGCCGGCGCGATGTCGTACTGCGGCGGATGCGGGAGACAGGTCTCCTAACGGAAGAGGTTTGGAAACGTGCCGTCAATGAGCGGGTGCACGTGACTCCGCCAGAAGAGGTTCTGACCGATGCGCCCTACTTTGTCGATGCCGTGCTCCGGGAGGTGGAAGAGGCCGGCGTAGTGCCCTTGCCTGAGGGTTTGCGGATCGATAGCACACTCGATCCCATGATCCAGCATGCGGCTACCGAATCGCTGGAGAAGGGACTGGCCAAGCTAGAGGTCGGGCGTCCCCATCTCAAAAGTTCGCTGGAGCCGGTGCAAGGGGCGGTGGTGGTGCTCGATCCCAAGACCGGGTCAGTGCTGGCGTTGGTGGGGGGACGAGACTACCGGCGGAGTCAATTCAATCGCGCGGTTCAGGCGCAGCGGCAACCGGGTTCTCTCTTCAAACCCTTCGTCTATCTTGCGGCGTTGGAAGCGGCTCGTGAGGGGCAAGCCGGCCAGTTGACAGCGGCGAGTTTGTTGACGGACGAACCGGTGACCTTTGAGTCGGAGACCGGTCCCTGGTCTCCGCAGAACTACGACAAACAATTTCGAGGGCCGATCACCCTGCGGAGTGCGTTGGAACAGTCGCTCAATGTGCCGGCGGTGCAGGCGGCCAAAACCGTGGGAACAAAGTCGATCGTGCAGCTGTTGCACCGGCTTGGCGTGACGAGCACGATCGGCAACGATCTTTCGTCGGTGGCCTTGGGCAGTTCATCAGTGTCCTTGATAGAGATCACGGCGGCGTATGGAGCGATCGCCAACGGAGGGATTGCCGTCAAGCCGACTGCGGTACGGTCGACCAGGGACCGACTGGGTGACGTTGTGTGGACTGGTGTGCCGGATCGGCAACAGGCGGCCTCACCTCAAGGGGCCTATGTGTTGACGTCTCTGCTCGAAGGCGTCATCCAGCGGGGCACGGCGAGTAAAGCCAAAGTGCTCGGGCTGCAAGGCACGGTGGCCGGGAAAACGGGCACAACTGACGGCTATCGCGATGCCTGGTTCGTCGGCTACACGTCCGACGTGGTGATCGGGGTCTGGGTGGGATTCGACGATGAACGGGCCTTGCGCCTCACGGGAGCGCAGGCAGCTTTACCGATTTGGATGGATCTCGCGCAACGAATTATCCCGCCCACTGTTCCCGCATTCGTCAAGCCGCCTGGCGTGGTCACCCGCGATATCGATCCGAAGACCGGGCAGTTGGCCACGTCTCAGTGCCCGGAACAAGTGTCCGAGGTGTTCATCGAGGGTACGGAACCCGTCGTCTATTGTGAGGTGCATGGAGGGGGAATATGGGAACGGCTCCGGCGTACTTTTGGATTCTCCTAGGACGCACTAAGAGGAATGGTGTAAGCTGTCGTGAACGTCGGGCATGAAGGGGGGATAATGTATGAAAAATAATAGCTTTGCCGCAGATGACAACATTACCCTTTTAGCTAAGGGGGTGGTGTTGAAAGGCGAGATTCATGTTGAAGGGACGGTGCGGATTGATGGCCGCCTCGACGGCGACATTCAGACCAAGGGGCAAGTCATCATCGGGGAAGATGGATTGGTGCAGGGAACGATTACAGCCGGCACGGTCATCAGCAGCGGCCGCATCAAGGCAAAGGTGATGGCAGATGAGCGAGTCCAGCTGATGAAGACGGCCACGCTCATCGGAGAAGTTCTTACGCCGGTGCTCATCATGGAAGAAGGCGCGAAGCTTCAAGGTGTGATGGACATGGGGGTGACCGCCTGGGAAGACGAGACTCCGAAGTTGTTGGACAATGTCAGCGATCTCTCCGCACATCGGGCTAAGCAGGTTGTCGTGCTTGATAAATAAAAAGTCCGGTGGCGACGCACACCGATAGGTCTGCCGGTTCTCTCCTGTTCGTATCCGATCCATAACGAAGCCGTAATTCTTCACTGCCGAGTTCTTTGTGTCCCCTCTGTTGTCCCTGTATCAGACCGCTCTGATGTTTCGGCCGTTTCTTTTCCCCGTTCTCTGGGCCGCGCTCCTTGCCCATCTCACGTATCCGCTCCATGTGCGACTCACATCGTTCGCTCGTGGCCGGGAGATGGTGTCGGCTTCCTGTCTGACTCTCTTGGTTCTGGCTCTCGTGGTCATTCCGATTTCAATGATGGGAGTGTTGCTGGCGCGCGAAGCCAGTACGGCTGAACAGACCATTCGCGAGTGGATCGCGAGCGGGGCACTCCATACGCTGCCGGAACAATTGCGCACCTGGCCGGTCATCGGTGGACTCCTTCAGCAATTCAAGGGCAGCGCATTATTAACCCCTGATCCCCTGGAACAGGGGCTTCTCTCCGCTGCGGCGTTCCTCAGCCGGTTTTTTCTCGATCAGGTCGGCGACCTCCTGAAGAAGGCCTTTCTGCTGGTGACGGATTTTTTTCTCATGCTGTTTGCCCTATTTTTTCTTTTCAAGGATGGCAAACGATGGTTGGCTTCCCTCCAGGACGTGATTCTGCTGGACGCGTCCCACAAGCAGCGGATCGTCGATCGCATGGATCAGACCATTCGTGCCGTGGTGAAGGGGATAGGGGTGACCGCGATCGTTCAAGGTCTCGTGGCAGGTCTGGCCTATGGGGTCCTCGGAGTGCCGTTTCCCGTCGTATTGACGGCGATGACGGTGATTCTAGGGCCACTTCCATTCGGAGGGACTGCATTGGTATGGGGCCCGGTCGTGATTTATTTCCTCATGGCCGGTCCACTATGGAAAGCGCTGGCCATGTTGGGCTGGGGAATCGGTGTAGTAATGATGATCGATCAGTTTCTCCGACCCTGGTTGATCGGACAGGCGGCCCAGATCCCAGTGCTCTTCCTTGTGTTCAGCGTTCTCGGCGGGCTGGCGCTCTACGGCCTCATCGGGCTCTTCGTCGGGCCGGTCCTGGTGAGTCTGTTGATGACCATCGTGTAGATCTACCGCGAGGAATATCGCAACGCTGAAACTGCTCCACCAAGCAATCCTGCCACACCGTCGTAGTCAATTCGTCAATTGTCATCAGTTAACGGGAAGAAGGTCATTCCTCCTGCCACTGACCATTGACCAGTGACTGTTGACCGGTCAGTCATTCCAGCGGAATGGTGATGGCGATCCCGCCCATCACATCATTGAGTTTAAAGTCCCGTTTCGGGCTTAGCAGATGACCATTATGGCATTCGATACAGGCCGGTGAGACAGCGAGGTCTGGATAGATGGCCTGAAAGTATTGTTGGCGGCCGCTGGTCACGATTCCGGTGACCGGCAAGTTGGGATTCTTTCGAAGAGACTCCAACGCATTGCGTTCTAGGTCGCTCGCCGGAGCGTTGCGCTTGTAAATAGGCCAGAGACCAATTAATCGATACCGAATCCCGCTCCCATTCTCGGCTGCCAGCTTGCCCGAATGCTGGAGAAACTGGGCAGGCAACATGAGGGCATTCTCTTGCTCCCAATGTTCAGACGCAGTGGTGACGCCTTTTGCCTGGAGTCGATTGACGATTTCGGTTGTGTAAAGCGTGCGATCCGCCTTGATGACGGCATAAATATAGGCCGCTGCTTTTTCCGGAGGAATGCCGGGCGATCCTGACCGATCTTTTGCGGAGAGGGAGTAGGGCTCCCACCACAGCGCAAAAATTAGGACTGAGAGGGCTGCGGTGTAGAGCGAGACGTTGATTCGGTGCATGAAGCCTCCTGTGTGGATGGCAGAAGCGGAATGACCGGCAGGGTTACGATACAGGAGGTGCCGTTTCCTTCCTGGCTCTCAATTCTGATATCCCCTCCGAATTTCTTGATGATCCGGCGTGCGACGGTCAGCCCAAGTCCGGATCCTTCGCCTTGTCCCTTGGTGGTAAAGAACGGATCGAAAACTTTTGACAGATGCTGCTTCGGAATGCCGGGGCCTGAATCCCCAATCGTGATCACTGCGGATGTACCGGTCAGGGCCGTCGAGAGACATAAGATACCCCGGCCTTTCATCGCTTGAATAGCATTCATCAATACGTTTGTGATGGCCTGTCTGAGTTGGTCTGGGAGGGCCAAGACACATGTGTTTCCTGCGTAGGTTCTCTCGATCGTAAGTCCTGAGGTGTCCATGCTGCCCGTAAGTATCGCGATGGCCTGATCGATCTCCCGTTCGAGGTGAACCGGCTGTCGCTGGTCCGATGTTTCGCGAGCTGTGACGCCGGTGAAGTCTCGAATAATATCGGCCATCCGACGGCCGTGCTGGACGATGTCACGGGCGTAGGATCTGACGCGGTCGAGATCGGATTCTTCTTCGATGGCTTCTCCCAGTCCGAGAATTCCGAAGAGCGGATTATTCAACTCATGTCCGATTCCGGCTGTGAGGGTTCCAAGGCTGCCTGATTTCTCGGCCTGGATGAGTTGGTCTTGGCGACGGCTGTCGTCAGTCGTGTCCCTGAAGACAAGGCCGATCCGATCCTCTCCCTGGTTTCTTCCTGCCATGTGGAACCACTGATAGTGATACCGTCGGGAGCCAATCTGAATCTCCTGTTGGTTGCTTGGCTCTTCCGTCCCTATCGCGGGGGCCAACGGATCGCGGGGGTGGCTGACGGCAGCGGTATCCACTATTCCGGATCCAGTCGCGACCTGTTCACCGCTCCGTGCAAGTCGGAATTCATTTCGCAGGTGTTTCCGTGCAGCGGCATCGACGGGGAGTATGTCGAATAAAGGGATTGATTTCGTCGAATCAATGGCCTGAAAAGAATTGCGCCCTACCCGGTTGATGTACTGCACCTGTTCGTCTTGGTTGACCATGATAATCGGGGTTGGAACTGCATCCAGTATTTGGTCTGTCGAGTGAAGTAGGGACTCCACTTGTTGGGTTTTGAAGGCCACTTGGTCGGTCAGACCTGCAAAGGAGGCTTCCAATTGGCGATTCATTCGATTGAGTTCGTCGGCCAGATCTTGGAGCTCGTCTCCGGTTTGAACGTCGATGGGCTGTCGAAGCTCACCGCGCCCGATCAATTGTGCCGCTGCCTGTAATCGGCGTACTGGCTTCACAATGCGATTGGCCGCAAGGTAGCCGAGAGACGTCATCAAACCCACGGCGATGAGGCTGAATATGGCCATCCAGGTGAGAAAGTGACGAATCGGGGCAAAGAGTTCGTCAGAGGCTTGCCACACGAAGGTGTGCCAGGAGCCGTTGCCTAGGTCGCTATTCGTGGCTCGGCTGGTTTCCGGCACTGGGGCGAATCCGATAATCGAGGTCGATTGTCCGCCGTGGCCATCGCTCGGCGCACTGACCCAGCCTGGCTGAAGAGGCGTGACTAGGGGAATGAGCTGTGCATCGGAGAGCGGGACGCCAGTCGGCAGAATGGGGCAGCTCATGACGATCCCTCGATGGTCAATCAGCATCACATGGCCTGTTTTGCCGAAGCGAATGGGAGAGATCGAGGGCGAGATCAGCTCTTTGGCGTCGATCACGCGATGGAGCATGCCGACTGTTCCATACTGAATGCGATCCATAATGGGAAGCGAGATGCTGATGACATAGGTCTGGGTACGTTCGTCAAAATGCACATTTTCGATGAAGAGCTGGCCGACTCCGCGATGGGTGGCGCCTTTCCACCAAGCCGTCTCTTTATTGGAAAAAGGAGGCAGCGTGGTCAACGTGGCAACCAGGTTGCCCTCACTGTCGGTGATGTACAGCATCTTAGTGGCAGACCGGACCACTTGCGGTACCAGTTGATCGGCTTCGCTCTTGGCCCCCGAGAGATATTCCTGAATCACGCCGGCCATTTTGCTTCCCGTGATGGCCTGGACTACCGCGGGATCTTTGGCCTCCCAGCCTCCTTTGAGCCTGTCCACCGCTCGGCGACGCTCATCTTCAGTCATGTCCAGCAGGGCATCGCGCCGTTGCTCAAGTTCACGGACAATCGAAGGGTCTGCCGCGATCCGTGAAGTTCGGGCGATTTCATCAGACATCAAGAGATCGATTTTTCGTGCGGTCTCCTCGGCAAGGGCCTTGAAGCTTCCGCCGTTGACGACCTGGATTTCGCGCGAGCCTTGCCAAAAGGCGAGACCGAGACCCACCATGAGGGGCACAATCCCCACGAGCAACATGGACAGAATCAGTTTGAATTGGAGCCCCCACCTCGTGTCAGCGCGAGGCGCGGGACTTGCGGGATTCATAACAGTGATCCTTGTCCAGCCGTCTCGGCGTTGGGGAAAGTCAAGGTAAAGGTCGTTCCCTGGCCGATTCGGCTGTCGACGGCAATCGTGCCGTGCATTTTGTTGACGATGGTTTTGACGTTATAGAGTCCCAGCCCTGTGCCTTTGCCGGGGGCCTTTGTCGTAAAGAACGGCTCGAAAATCTCGGGGATTTTATCTGGGGCAATGCCGGATCCCGTATCGGAGATTCTGATGTCGACCTGTCCGTCGTGGAGGGTGGTCTCGATCGTCAGCGTGCCGCCGCTAAGCTCCATGGCATGGACCGCATTGGTGATGAGGTTGACGAGGACGTGCAGTAACTCATCCGGATTGCCCTTGACGGCAGCGTCAGGCTGGTACTGTTTGATCATTTCAATATCGTGAAAACTCGATGCGTAGCGTGCGATTTTCAGCGCCTCGTCCAGCTTTCCGTTGACAGGCACCAGTACATCTTCGTGAGGGGATGCGCGCCGCGAGTAGCGAGTGAGATCTCGACAGATGGCGCTCGTTCGTTTAACGGCTTCAATAATCTCATGGGCTTGCTCATGGACGGCGGTCAGATCGCGTTCCTCTGTGAGGTTTTCTGCCAGGCCCAAAATGAGTTGCAGGGGGTTGTTGATATCATGCGCGATTCCTGCAGCAAATGAGCCGATTCCCGCAAGCTTTTCTGCCTGGAGGAGCTCGGCTTCGAGCTTTGACTCATGCTGAATCAGGTTCCACAGCAGCCGGGAGGCCGATCCACTGAGGATGTTTGCGGTCGGAGGTTTGTGGGCATGCAGATACGTCTCCATCTCCGGATCGCCTGTGACATCCATAATCAGGTTCACGCCATGGTTGCCGATCAGGTCCGGCATATCAGTGGTGACGGGAATCTGAAGCTCACGTGCACGCTGCAGTCCTGGTGCAGCAGGATTACGGTCTGCAATGCCGACGATCTTAATCGACGGGATGTGGTGCAGCAGATCTAACAGCGCGCAGCCGCCGCGACCTGCTCCCAGAATGGCGACCCTGGTATGGCCAGAGGGTTCCATTCAAGCGGCCTCCCTGTCGCAGGGCTGTGCTCCTCTTGCCGAGCAGAGCAAAGCGGGGCATACCTCTTCCAGGCGCAGAGGAGAATGCAGGCTCATTGTCACAGCCGTGCAAGCTCCCGCTGTTCTATCGCTCGCGCGACGGCCGCTCTCAGTTTCTCTCCTTCAACCGGCTTGACGAGATAATCCACTACGCCCTGCCGGAGAAAGGAGGTCGCCATATCTGTGTCCGGGAAGCCGGTCAGCACGATGAGTGGGACACGGGGGTAATTGCTCCGGAAGTAGGCGACGGCTTCGGCTCCATTGATCTTCGGCATTCGAATGTCGCAGATGACGACGTCGAGGAGGAGCCGGTTTTCCCCAGAATTGATGACCTCGATCGCCTTCTCACCGTTTTCCGCTTCAAGGACTTCATAACCGGCTTTCTGCAGAGTCATCTTCACGACTTTGCGAATATCGGGCTCGTCGTCTACCACAAGCACCCGTCCTTCGCAGGCTTCGCCTCCGACGAAAAACCCTGATTTGAACTCACTCATGGCGCCCTCCTTGGTTGATAGATGGATGTGTCGCTCATGGCCAGCATGTGTTCTTGTCCCACCTGAAGCGCAATGCCTGTGCCAGCACGGTCATACGGCAATGGCCCAAGTTTCCCAGTAAAGAGGTGTCTTGTCGTGATGAGACGCAGGAAGACATGGTGGCTATCCACCAGCCTGTGCTGAAATCCACCACCAGCAGCGGATGCCGCGTGGGTGATGCGCAGAACCGGCGGTCTATCTGTCTATCTCGTCTGTCTGGTTCATCTGGTTAGTCTTGTCCGCCCAGATCTACCAAAGACCAAACAGACCAGATAGACCAGACGAACCGCGAATTGCCTTTGAGCCTGACGCTAGGGTATTCTCACAACTAGACGAGATTGGAGCGGCCATGATTACACCAGATACTCTGACAGAATATGTGCGCCAGATGATGCCGGATGCTGCGGTCACGGTCTCGGATCGGACCGGTACGATGAATCATCTCAAGGTCGTGGTGATCTCTGCAGCCTTCGCAGGGAAGAATTTGTTGGATCGGCATCGAATGATCTATCAGGCGTTGGATGCCCCTATGAAAGACGGGCGGATTCATGCACTCGAAATTACAGCTAAAACCACAGATGAAACCTAGGAGGCCGAGCCATGGCAGATCCCATTCAAGAAGAGATTAACAAGGAAGTTGCCGCGCACAAGATATTGATCTATGGCAAGGGCACCAAGCAGATGCCGATGTGCGGGTTCACGAGGGAGACGATACAGTTCTTCGACAAGTACGGGTACCCGTTTGAACTCATCGACGTCCTATCTCAACCGAGCAAGCGAGAAGCGCTCGCAAAAATGACCAACTGGCCGACCCTTCCCAAGGTATTCATCGACGGGCAGTTCTACGGCGACACCGATGTGCTCGATCCGATGGCGGCCAAAGGCGAGATAGAGCCGCTGCTGAAAAAAGCATTCGGAAAGTAGGCCGACGGGCGGAAACTCCGCTGCCTGCACCTTCGAGGGCACCCAACTAGCCCTTGCTCGCTCGAAGCCCGTAAACTCGTCCAAAGCGACTCAAACAGTACGCGCTTCGCCGTTGCTCACGAAGAGCAACGGTCGCGAGCTGCGGAAAGTTGCGTCCCGCCCTCTCCGGTGATGGTGACCTCCGTTTCCGCCCGTCAGCCTACTATTGTGGTTTCAGCAGCGGTTGGGAGAGGAAAAAGAAGAGAGGTCGCTCGCGCAACGCGCGGCCTCAGAAGGCCCTCGTTGGACGCGCGCAGTGAGAGCATAACCGTCGCCCTCGCTTTTTTGTCAGCAGCGGCTTGGGAGGGAGAGGAAATTAAGAGTGGCCTGGTTTGGTCCCTCTTGCTCACGGAGCTCCCACGGTAAAAGGGGAGAGGGGGAACATTTCAGAATTATCTCATAGCCTGTCGCCTCAGGAGTTGGTTTTTTTAAATCGAAAGAAGTATTCTCGGTTCAACATAAGTCTTATGGAGAATAGGAGTTTGTATGGAATTGAATAAATTTCGCGCATGGGGGCTGTGCTGGCTTGTTGCGGCGGCTTTTGCTCTTTCAGGCTGTTCACATAAATCTCTCCAAGAGCAGGTTCCTTCATTTACATCCGTTTTTCCATATGAAAGCAGAGACGTAGGCAAATATTCAGTAGACAACTATACAAAAGCCCCGCTCCAGTGGGCTGTCCAAGCATGGATAAATACCGATGCAGCAACTCTGTATGCGAAGTCTATTAATTTGGAAGGGATTGCCGAACACGTTACATGGAAGACAGAAAGCGCACCCTCTGCAGGCGCTCAGCATATGCCAGGAGATGTTAGAGCAATCCCTGTTGCTTGGATGAACCTTAAGGAGAGGTTGCTGCTTACAGAGCCAGTCAGCGTTCATTTTTACACGATTCTACAAGATGAATCTTCTGCGCCTACTCCGATGGATCATTATCTCGGCGTGGTAACGACCGAATCAATCGGAAAAGGAAGTGTGATCACTTGGAGGGTGTACTTCGATACAACAGTTTGGAGTCCTATGGCCAGCATCATGTCGTCTCAGATTAAACGTGGTTTGGAGAAAGGCTTTCAGTCTTGGATTGATGAGTACGGCGGAACGTTAATTCCAGCTGAAGTCAAGGAATAAGGTTGGAGTTTGGGCCTGTAGTCAACCAACTAGTGTGTTTCAATCGTCGTCCTTCCAAGTTTGTTCGTTGTCCCCCTAGGGATGGGGGCTGATTGATCTTCCACTGCGCGCGTTGCGCGAGCACAGGAGATCATCTAGTCCCCCTCCTCTCGTACCTCTTCCAGGCTCCATTACTCTCCCTCTCGGAACGACACCCATGATTGGTTCTACTGCGGCCGTCGAGCGAGGCCCTTCCGAGGGCGCGCGCTCCGGGAGCAAAGAAACAACATGGGTGCCGTTCCTTATCTTTTTGCTTCCGCCGGCGGCCAATTCAATTCGGCGTGTCTGCCGCAGTAGTAGCAGGAGAGGCGGTAACGGGCTTTGCGTCGGGGATTCGGCATGGAGGTAAAGGTGATGGGGGTATCATCGAAGGGGCAAGTAGGTTGATCGTGGAGGAGATGCACTTCAGCCATCATCGTGATTGAGGCGCCGTCCCACGGTGGCATCGGCTGTTCTTTGCCGGTGATCTGCTCCTTCGTATGGCACTGTTTGCATTCGGCTTCATACGTCTTGATACGGGCGAGATGGGGGCTGTGGTCGGTAACGTTCATCGCTCCGCCGCATCCAGGCTGGGCACAGGTGAGATGCTCATGCTGTAACGCCTGTACAAACCGACTATGTGCTATCCGTTCCTGTTCTGATTTCATAAGACCTCCCTCATATCATTCTTTCTCTTTGTCATTCCAAGAAGGCTGGACAGCTTTGGTTCAACTGCGCGCGTCCATATGAATGATCCTTCCAAGCTCGCTCGTTCTCTCTTCAGGGATGGGGGCTGATTGATCTCCCCTTGCGCGCGTCGAACGAGCACATTCTGATCGTGCGCGTTCCGCGAGCACAGGAGATCATCAGGCTCCATCCCCTCACACCCCCCATCCGCCGCTGACTTGAATATTCGCGCCGTTCACGTATCGCGCTTCGTCACTGAGTAAATACTTCACCGCCGCCACAGTATCGTCTACCGTTCCGATATAGCCGGCGGGGATGCGTTTGGTCATGCCTGCTAATTCTTCCGGCGGCGCACTGCCTGAATCGATGAAGCCGGGGGAAATCGCATTGACGGTAATGCCGTGGGGCGCCAGCAGTTTGGCCAGCGTGCGAGTCAGAATCAAGACGCCGGCCTTGGCAATGTAATAGGCTGTGACGTCCGGTTGAGAAATCATCTGGTCGGCATTGGCCATGCTGAAGCTGATGATGCGTCCGGATTTGCGAGCCTTCATTCCCGTTGCTACTGCTTTGGCGAGATAGAAAATGGGATGGAGGTTGCCGTCGAACATCTCATTCCAACCTTCGACCGATTCCTCGAACAGGTTCACTCGATGGTAGGGACCGGCGCCGTTGATCAGTGCATCGATATGTCCCCACTGTTGTTCGACCTGGGTGACGAGGCCTTTGGCCGCCTGGGGGTCCGACACGTCGCATCGAATCGAGAGAGCACGACCGCCACGACTAGTGATCGCGTCGGCTGTGGCTTTTGCCTCTGCCTCACTCGTGCGGTAGCAGATGGCGACCGACCATTGTTGCGCTGCCAGGTCGAGCGCAATTCCCCGTCCAATACCTTTGGCTCCGCCTGTGATGAGTGCCACTCGCTCGGACATCGGTGATTCCTTCGTGCGCGGTGTGGAGGCCTACTATCTTATCGGGTTTTGAGCCTGGTCGCGAGCAGCTGTAAGGCTCCGGCTGTTCGTACGGAGAAGGTCCGGCCTTGTTTGGGTTTTTTATTGTCTTCTTGGCATTCTGCGATGAGCGATTGCAAGTCTGCAATGGTATCCACGTCGCGCCAGGCGCTGGTGAGTTCGACCGTCAAACCCAGTGTCTTGGCCTTCTGTTGTGTGACGGCGAGAACTTGGTCGGTGGACCAGGGCACTCCGGTAAAGAGTTGTTCTGCCGGTTGCTTGAGGCCGATGAGGTAGTAGCCGCCATCTAAGGCCGGTCCCAAGACCAGGTCCGAGCGGCCCAGTATCGCGAGCGTATCCTGATACACCGACAGTGGCAAGGTCGGAACATCGGCCCCTACGATGATGACCTGCTTGTAGCCTTTGGCGAATAAATCGACAGAGGCGCAGTGCATCCGCTGGCCCAGATCTTCACCTAATTGATCCAACAGGCGGACGCTCTGCCGTTCTTCCATAATTTTAAAGAACACGAGCTCAGAGGAAGGTGCGCAGGCCAGGTACCGATGAAAGGGGAGCTGTAATTTTGTGACAGCGAGGGTGGTCCGCTCCAGCATGTCGAGGACGAAGCTACCGTGCAGAGTGGCTGCTTCGTCAGGCGTCAGCGGTGGGCAGAGCCGTGTCTTTACCTTGCCTGGGATCGGGGCCTTGGCGAAGATCACGAGGGCCGCGTGAGGCGTGAGGCGCGAGGTCTCAGACGATGGAGAGGAAGGCTGCTTCATGAGTTATCGCACCAATTCATACCACCGACTCAGTGTATGAGGACTTACACCGACCCAATACAGAAACCGTAAGGCCCACATTCGGAGGATTGTCCGCAAGGGGCCTTGCTGTTCCCAACGACGAAAAGAGGTAGTCACGGTCGCAGTGAGGGCCGCGGTTGCTCCCTTTTGTTTGAGCCTGCGGGAGAATTCGATATCCTCCATCAACGGCATGTCGGCGAAGCCTCTCATCTGTTCGAAGATAGAGCGACGCACGAACAGGGCCTGATCGCCGGTGGCGAGGCCGCTCAGTCTTGATCGCCAGTTCATCATCCAGCTGATAATGGTTCCCCACATCGAAGGGCGATCGAATCGGACATCGAACCGTCCGCCCACCATCCGTCGATCGGCCAGTGTCGTGTCGATTATTGTTTTCGCATCGTCTGGAAGATGTGTGTCAGAGTGGAGAAACAATAAGATTTCTCCGCGACCGGCCTTTGCGCCTTCATTCATCTGCTGGGCGCGACCAGGTGGAGAGGTGACCCATTGTACAGGACTGAGTGCTGAGGATTGAGCGCTGAGTCGGTATGAGTTGACGAGGGATGGAGTCTCATCAGTGCTCCCTCCATCCACCACGATGAGTTCATCGAAGCCGAGTGTGGCGGTGTGTGCGAGTGTCGCCATGACCGTTCGTTCTTCGTTCAGTGTGGGGATGATGACCGAAATCGTCATCGCCATGACACATCAGCAGACTTGTTCATTTGGTCTGTTTGGTTTGTCTGGTTTATTTGGTTGAACTCAATAAAGGAATCAGATGAACCAGATAAACAAAACAAACCAGATCAACCAGACAGACCGGGCTCCTATCAGGCGCGTTTCTTCGGTTCGTTGAACATGAAATACATGACGACAACCACTGTGGACCAAAACAACACTTGTTTATGCCAGAAGAGGACTTCTCCGTACTGGTAGAAAACGGCTGCAAGGACGAGGGCTCCGCCGATGAGGCTGTAGCGGAGGGTCAAGTTTTCGACAACCGCATTTGACCACACGGCGATCCCGGAGAAATAAATCAAGAAGGGAATGACGTCGATTTCGAATCCCCCGCTGATCGAGAGAAATATATCCAGAAAGCCGATGAAAATGAGGGCAGTGCCCACAATCATCCCGGCGACACGCATATGGTTTTCGCCCCCGGAGTCTTCCTCAGGCTCGTGACGCTCCGGCTCGTTGGTCGGTTCTGGCGACATGGTCAGCTGGTTCCTAACTGTTCGTGAAACGTCCGAATCCCGATCAAGGCTGAGGTTGAGGTTAAGCGAAGACCCGATGTTCTTTATCGTTGCTCAACCTTAGCCTGAACCTTGGCCTTCCTGCTAGACCTTAAAATGTTTGCTCAGGGTCAAGCCCTGGCGCTGATACGAGGATCCGAGGGCCGAGCCATAGAGCTGACTGGGGCGTGCGAGCATCCTGTCGTACACAACCTTGAAAAATGTTTGTCCATCATGGATCAGGAAGGGCACGTCGTGGGGGCGGACTTCCAGAACCACTTGGGTGCCGTGCAGCTCGCCGCGGCCGTACCCAAATCCCGGATCGAAAAACCCGGCGTAGTGGGTCCGCAGTTCGCCACAAGCGGCTTCGAAGGCGACCATTTCGGCCGCGTAGCCGGGGGGAACACGAATTCGTTCTTTCGACGCGAGAATGTAAAACTCCTCCGGTTCCAAGAGGAGACTGTCCTGGCGGTGGCGGTATAGGGGCTCCCAAAAATCGAGCGCCGTATAGTGGCCGACCTTCGACAGATCGATGACGTGACTATTCTTCTTCGCCCGATAGCCGATGATCGGCGAGCCGCTTCGGTCGTCTCCCTTCAGATCGATGCGGAGAAACAGACCACGATCCGTCCGGAGATCGCGGGTGTCCAGCGCCTGCTTCGTGGGAAGGTTATGGTAGAGCAGAGGCTCTCGTTTGTGGAGCGTCTGAAGAGAACGGTCTGCCACGGTGGCGTCGCCTCGCACGAAGCGAATTTGATTGAGGGAGTAGCCAGTCTTTACCTTGATTGCGAACGAGCGTGGGACAATCTCCAGATAGAGGGGCCCTAAATAGCCGGCTCGGATCTCATCGAATCCGGTGTTGAGGTCCGTCACGACGCGGGTAAAGACATCCAACCGTCCTGTTGTACTTTTGGGATTGGTCCGAGCGCGAAGGGTTTTGGGTAACGCTACACGTTCCAACAGCGGCACCAAATAGACGTGGCCTTTTTCGAGAATGGCGCCTTCGGTTAAGTCCATCTCGTACATCACGAGGTCGGACTGATAGAAGTCCAGGACATTGAGCCGGCTCGTAATCTCGGACAACTCCGGCAGGAAGCTGCTGATCAGCCGATAGGCCTTGCGACCGAGCCGCAGATCGAGACTGGCTGGCTGGATCTGCCGGTCTTCGATCGGTACGTCGGCGTGGATGGCGTCGCTCGTGATCAGCTGCTTAATCTGTTGGTAGGGCAAAATGCCCTGTGGGGTCCGGGTGCTCACAGGTCGTCGTGCTCTCCGGTGCTGCACGATCCCAGCGCAGGCGCTGCACTGACCATCGGTAGTTCTCGCACAGACCTCTGTTGCGGTTGCGGATAGTGGAAGGCCTTGTTCTCATAGTTCTTCAAGAGGACCCCTTCGGCATCCATGTGCACCATGTAGTCGCCGGGGAGCAAGGGGATCTTGCCCCCTCCGCCCGGCGCATCGATGACGAAATGCGGGACCGCCATCCCGCTGGTGTGGCCCTGCAGCGACTTAATGATATTCAGTCCTGTCTCGACCGTGGTGCGGAAGTGATTTGTGCCCTTGGTGAGGTCCGCTTGGTAGAGATAATAGGGTTTGATGCGGGCGAGCAGGAGTTGATGCATCAACCGTCTCATAATGTCCGGATCATCGTTGACGCCTTTGAGCAGCACGGTTTGCGCGCCGAGTGGCACGCCGGCATCGGCCAACATTCCACAGGCTGCTTTTACTTCAGGCGTCAGTTCGTCCGGGTGATTGAAATGCAGGTTCATATACACCGGGTGGTATTTCTTTACGATCGCGCAGAGTTCCGGGGTAATCCGTTCCGGCAACGTGCCAGGCACCCGGGAGCCGAGGCGAATCAGTTCCAGATGCGGGATGGTACGCAGGGCTTTGAATATACGCTCTAACAGATGATCCGGTAGGAGCAGGGGGTCGCCGCCGGAAAGAATGACGTCGCGCACTTCGGTATGTTCGCGTAAGTAGGCGATGGCCTGGTCAAGTTCGCCTTTCTTGAGGAATCCCGGTTTCCCGACCAGCCGCTTTCTCGTGCAGAACCGGCAATAAATCGGGCACTGGTTTGTCACCATCAGCAGGACGCGATCCGGATAGCGGTGGACCAGATGTGGAACCGGGCTCATGAGGTCTTCTTCGAGCGGATCGTCTTCCGCTTCGAAGTCCTCCATTTCGGCGATGTCCGGGACTACCTGTTTCCAAATGGCATCGCCTTTTTCTTTGATCGTCGCCATCACTGTGGGGGTAATGCGCATCGGATAGTCGCCCACAATGGCTTCGATTTCTTTTGCATCGACACCGAGCCGTGCTGCCAAATCCTTTGGCTTCACGATACTGTCGGCGAGTATGCGTCTCCATGCTTCCATGTCGGTCTCCTTTGCAGTCGAGTGGATCAAGCAAGCTGTTCGGCGCTAGTTGCCGGCGATCCGTTCCTGGCTGTACGTCTTGTCCAGATAATCGAGGATGTCGTCGGTTTCCGTCAGCACGATGTCTCCATCCTTGAGGACCGGAACATAGTACTGGCCAGAGACTTCTTGGACCACTTTACGCATCGGGCGAAAGTCGGGCACGATAACCAGTTCGTATTCGACGTGGAGGTCCGCCAGTTTCCGGCGCACCACCTCACAATCGGGACACCAGGCAACGTGATAGAGGGTCATTACCATAAACGTTCAGTCGTCAAGTCGAAAGTCATCAAGTCTTAGAGTCATCGTGAAGAAATAGATACGGGCTTTATGACATTCAGACTTTATGACTTTTGGACTGTTCCTGCGCGATGGCACACGGCACCATAATCGCGTCTTTCATTCCATGGATCACTTTCTTATCCGCCGGGCAGACGGTAGCCAGGATACCAGCCAACTCGGTCTTTCCGCCACTCACGAAATAATAGGGTGAGAGCCTGGCCCTGCCGGACATCCGGTTCATCTCACCGGTCACCGGATCAAAATAGTCGAGTTCATAGAGGCGGCCCTTGTGAAATTCCTGCAGGATATAGGGGGTTTGGGGAAAGGCGGCCAGGGCTTTGCCGATGGCTCCGGCCCATTCGTTCTGCGGCATATCGTGTCCGACCGATACGCCTCGGCTTCCCCAGGCGAGTTCGGAGAATCCCGATGGTTTGATGACCAGGTGCCGTTCTTTTTGGGTTGCCGTGGCCAGATCCTGCCAGTTCATGACGGCCCGTCCACCGATCGCCAACCCTGGAATTGTCGCGGACGGAGGGATGGGTGCAGGATCGAGAATCCAGGTACGTGGCATGATGGTGGTCAAGTGTAGAAAGACCTCCCGGTCCAATGCCTCCTCCCAGAAGGGTCGCAAGGCTGGGTGATGAAGCAGGGCAAAGGCGAGCTTTTCTTCCAGCGCCGGCTTGTATGGGGGCGTGACGGCGACACGATCCTTCTTGAGTGCATATTGAACAAGTTCGGATTTGGGAATGTTCAGGAGATCGAATAATTCATAGAAGCGATAAATTAAGGCGATGGGCTGGTCCATTTCTTCATTGGCGATCCGGAGGCCTTCCTCGGTGAATCGAATGTGACGAGGCTCCACGCAGTAGGCATCGAGATCGATCGCTCGAAGCCGGGCCGCGAGCCACGTCATTTCAGGCCGATAGTCTTTGGCTTCTTCCGACATCAGAATCGCGACGCATCCTGTGCGCTGGGCGAGCTGGGCTTTCACCATAGCTGCAAATCCCCGAACCATGCCCTCGGGGCCTCCGACGATTTCTGAAGGGTGAGGGGTAAGGGGTGAGGGGTAAGGT
>Ga0194035_1000536_pt1 | contig 21543 bp, 15 predicted proteins | sample JunL2320m_MetaG_FD_148680 | JGI IMG/M metagenome (GOLD analysis project Ga0194035, IMG submission 148680) | Anoxic zone freshwater microbial communities from boreal shield lake in IISD Experimental Lakes Area, Ontario, Canada - Jun2016-L239-20m | ecosystem: Environmental > Aquatic > Freshwater >...
AGAGAATCGACTGAATTTTGAGCATGCGCAAGTCGCTCGCCACACAGACAGGATGTCATTACTGCGCTGCCGAGAAAGCAAAGCATGCTCCAGGAAGTGGAGGCAACAAATAGTTTTTGAATCGTGTGCATGTCTATACCTTCGCAAGCGATCCGAATCGAAAGATCGTGCTCCACGCTCTTTCCGAAAAGATGTCGATTAGTTGGATCGCGGTTCCGTCGACGGGCGATCGTTATCCGAGAGACGACGGCTCCACGCTTCAATCTGGTCGGCTACTGCGGCCGGGGCGGTCGAGCCGAAACTTTGCATCCGTTCAACTGCTGCCTTTGAGCCAAGGGATGACCGAAAATCCCCCTTCCAATCAGGATATTCCGCGCGGCATTCGTTATCCGCAAGGTCTGCCAAAGTGACTCCTTTGGTCATGGCCAGACGCACCAGTCGGCCCACGGTCTCGTGTGCAGTTCGCTGGGGCACACCATGCGCAATGAATGCCTCCATCAGGCTCGTTGCATCGAGATAGCCCTGTTCGATCGACAATGCAATTTGTGGGGAGTTCCACCGCGTACCATCGATCAGCGGAGCAGCAATAGACAAGGAGGCTTCGACCGTGTCGATTGAATCAAAAATTCTCTCCTTGTCTTCCTGAAGATCCCGGTTGTACGCCGTTGGAAGTCCCTTGAGTAAGACAAGAAGTGATTGGAGGTTTCCAAGAACGCGAGCAGATTTTCCACGAATCAATTCCAGTGCATCGGGATTGATTTTCTGAGGCATGATCGAACTGCCCGTACAAAAACTTTCGGGCAGCAGAACATACCCATACTCTTGCGTGCTCCAAAGAATCCACTCCTCGGCCCATTGTGAAAGATGAACTCCAATCAACGAAAGCACAAATGCGAGTTCGCAAACGAAGTCGCGGTCGCTCGCCGCATCGAGGCTATTGGCTGCAACTTTTTCAAAACCCAGCAGTTTTGCTACCACGTCGCGATCGATAGGAAGACTGCTGCCAGCCAAGGCTCCGGAACCCAGCGGCAGAACGTTGGTACGAGTGCGGCAGTCACGTAGTCGAGAGCGATCGCGATCAAACTTCTCACACCAATTCAGAATCTGATGACTTGCCAGCACGGGCTGCGCTCGTCGCAGATGCGTGTATCCGGGAATGATCAACCCGAGTTCTCGCTGTGCCATGTCAACAAATGATCGCTGCAGGTTGAGGAGCAGGCCGTCGATTCGATCGATTGCCCGACGACAGTAGAGCCTCAGGTCGGTGGCTACCTGATCGTTCCGACTTCGAGCGGTGTGAATCCGTCGTCCAAGATCTCCGAGGCGGGCAACCAGTGCGGCCTCAATATGAAGATGGATGTCTTCTCGGGCGGTTGTAAATTCAAAACGGCCTTCATGAATCTCAGTGCGAATTTCCTCCATTGCACGTCTGATGTGGTCAGATTCATTGGGCTCAAGCAGACCGCAGTGTTCGAGCATTGAAGCGTGCGCAATTGAGGCGTCAATGTCATCGTCGGCGAGTCGACGATCGAACGAAATGCTCTCGCTAAAAGTCTCCATCCTTTGATCAAGGACTTCCTTGAAAACTCCCCCCCACGCTTTCTGGTTCAACTCAGTATCCTTGTGAAGTGGACTCATTCGAAGCCTCGTACCGGGGTTCGGCGATTGCCGACAATACGGTCATGATTGAGTAAAAAAATAAACCGAATAGATTGACGCTGTTTGAACGCTACGTCGTGGTGACAAGGCATGTCAACGCATCCCGGCGTGGTGGCTTCAGCGATCCCTCCTTTGAGCCTTTTGTGACTATGACGACTCCCGACGAATTTCTTGCCGAAGAGGGACGTTTCTCCAAGCGGCTCCCAGGATGGGAGTCGAGACCCGAGCAACTTCAGATGGCGCACCGGGTTGCCGAAGCGATTGCAACTAAAACACATCTCATGGTCGAAGCAGGGACTGGAGTAGGAAAAAGTCTTGCTTATTTGGTGCCAGCCGTACTGGCCGCCACGGCCGACCAAGAAATCTCCGAAGAGGATTCTTACGCAGGAAATGGTACTCCATCAGATGCGGTCGACAACACAACGAACGGGAAACGGGCCAGACGCATCGTGGTGTCGACCCATACGATCGCTCTGCAGGAACAACTTATTACCAAGGATCTTCCACTCGTCGCTTCGGTCATGCCGAGGGAATTCTCGGCGGTGCTTGTAAAAGGCAGGCGAAATTATGTCAGTTTGCGACGACTTGATCTTGCGGCATCTCGAACTGGAAGTCTGTTTAAGGATGAAGAGGAAGTTTCGCAACTGCGACAACTTACGAAGTGGGCACGCACCAGCTCAGACGGATCTCTTTCAGATCTTCCGACAATCCCAATCGATTCTGTGTGGGATGAAGTTGAAAGTGATTCCGGGAATTGCATGGGGCGAGCATGCCCAACGTATCAGCAGTGTCACTACTACGCCGCAAGGCGACGCATGGCGCATGCTCAGGTACTCGTTGTAAACCACGCACTCTTCTTCAGCGATCTCGCATTGCGTCACAGCGGAGCAAAATTGCTTCCTGATTACGATGTCGTTATTTTTGATGAGGCACACATGATCGAAACGGTTGCCAGCGAACATTTGGGAATTGGTGTTTCGAGCAGCACAATCGATCGCACGCTCTCAAAGCTTTACAATGAACGAACGCATCGTGGGTTGCTCGTGCACTACGCGATGAAGGATCTCGAACTCGAAGTCGTCTCCTGCCGAAGATCCGTAGAAACATTTTTCGAATCCATTCGAGTCCTCCTTTCTTCAAGAGGGGATTCTCCATGGCGCATTGTTTCCCCTCACCTCGTGGCCGACCACTGCGGAGAAGCGATTGGCTCGTTAGCCCGCAGGCTGGAACGAGCCGCATCCGGTATTCCTTCGGAAGCCGAAAGACACGATTTTCATTCCATTGCAGACCGATTGAGTTCGCTGGCCGGTTCAATCAGAGTCTGGTTGGAACAGGATATGCCGGGAAGCGTGTGGTGGGTCGAATCGCACAAAACGCGTCGCGGCCGAACTCGTCTCAAACTGGCAAGTGCTCCCATTGATGTAGGAAAAACGCTCAAGCGAGAGTTATTCGATCGCACCGAAACAGTGGTGCTGACGAGTGCCACTCTTGCAGTTGGAAAATCGAAAAACGGAAATGATTTTGAATTTCTTCGGACAAGGCTCGGTGTTCAAGACATTCCCGGCGTTAAGCTCGGAAGTTCGTTTGATTATGCCTCGCAGGTCAAACTGGTTCTTGTCGAGGGGTTGCCAGATCCGCGCGAGTTCAAGGCCTACGATTCTGCCGTGGTTGAAATGGTTCGGCGCTATGTGGATCGTACGCGAGGCCGCGCAATGGTGCTTTTTACGAGTACTCAGTCACTTCGCTATTGCGCTGAACAACTCGCAGGATGGTGCCGAGAGCGTGGCTATCATTTGGTGAGTCAGTCGGATGGGCTGCCGCGTTCTCTCATGCTCGATGAATTTCGACAGGGCACCGGCAGTGTGCTTCTTGGAACCGATGGATTTTGGCAAGGTGTCGATCTTCCCGGTGAGCAATTAGTGAATGTGATCATTACAAAACTTCCTTTCGCAGTGCCCGACCGACCACTCACTGCTGCACGAATCGAGTCGATCAAAGCGGCAGGCGGAAATCCATTTATGCTCTATCAATTGCCGGAGGCAGTGCTGAAACTCAAACAGGGATTCGGTCGGCTCGTGCGTACGCGTCACGATACCGGCATGGTGGTCGTGCTCGATCCTCGCATTACAACAAAGCCTTACGGTCGAATATTTATCGAAAGTCTTCCACCGGCCCGCACGGTGGTGGAGCAGTTCCAAGAGGACTCCGAGCGATTTGTCACGGATACATTTGTAGACGAAAACTTCGGTGACTGATCAATACGCGTGTCATTACAGGAGCACAATCGCACGAGCTAGCGATCTTTCAGATCAAGTTCGCACCAGAGCGAAGGATCGCTTTCCCAAGGAAGATCGGGAGCACCAGCATAGGGAATGTGTCCTAATTGACGATCAACGACGGCAGCAAAAAATCCAATTCTTGGATTTTCGGTGGGATCCCATCCAAAAAGAGCCTCGGCTGTCATCCACGCATCAATTCGCCAACCGTTGGGAGACTCAGCGGAGTCGATCATGACGGAATCGTTTTCAAGAAGGCTCGCCGGTTCACTCGTTCTTGGAATCACAGCGGCAAGCGCAACTGCCGTATGACCATGCGCGCCACCTCCCGCTGGAAGGAGTGCGAGCCTGCGACAATAACGCCCGGCCCGATGGCTCTGTCCAGTAGGACGAGTGGCGATCCAAAGATGGAGGCCGTCGCTGTCTTCAGGCCGTGTTGGGGCGCACCACCGTGAAGATCCAACACCGGTAACGATCGCGCGAATCGCGAGTCCATTGGGATTCCATGCCACAAAGAGTTCCATGATGTCTGGCACTCCTGAAATGCCAGCCATATTTGGAAGCCTACAGCGTTCGTCAAGTTGTGATTGTGAAGATGGCCAGAGAGTTTCTCGCCGAGGACAAGAAAATCGCATTCGAAAAAGCGCTGCGGGTGAAATAAGTGGACTCATAGCATGTTGTTTTCCTGATAATTGCAGGCGTTATTGTTGAAGAGCGTGACGCTGTTGGAGACGGTGCAACGTGGAACGAACCTGTTCACGATTTCCCACAGCAACCCAGATCACATAGTGGTATTCGCCGGGGTCGAGTCCTCGATCGGAAATTTCTCGAAAGACACAGTTCCACTTGTTTACCTTGTCGATCGCAAAGTGCCATCGCCCATAGGTACAAGGTTGATGATTCGTTCGTGATTTGTCTGGAGACCAAGCCCCCATGGCAAATCGTCCGTCAGAAGTGGAAGCGACGATCGGATGAGCCTGCTCCCCCGGTCCTGCATCGATGGCTTCAAGCGATCCATCGTTGGGAAGCAGTCGATGAAATGACGAGAATTCAAACGGCATGTATCCCGTGATCGCCTCAAACGTTGCGCGACGGTGATGCTCGTTGGCCGGAAGGGTGTAGGTGACTGCGTACCGAATTGCGTGCTCAAAATCAGGTTCGCCAAGGTGAAGATGTTTTGTCAACAAATGGTTGGAAACAACCGTTGAATTTAATGCGGCATGGTTGCCACTTTTGGCTCCCGGTTTTAACCAAAACGCCATCTGAGTCACGCTGACAAGATCGCGATGAGATGCCGTAATCCAGAGCAGGTTGCTCGAACTCGTGGGCCCATCTGCATCACTTTCCGACCCAGCTTCGGTTGGATTAAATGCCTCGTTGAACAAGAAGCCATCAACGTCAAGATTTGAAGCACTTTGCAACTGTCTTCCATGGTCGAACGAATTAATAAATTCATGATCTTGCCAGCGAACAGAATCAATGGCACCGGCGACCCGAGAGGTTGTGGTAATGATAATTTCAGATCCGCCGGCCGGTGCACGAAGAACATTCTCGCCACGGACTTCAAGCGAATTCTGTGCATCAGATTCAATGGCCACTGCGTTCAGCCAAAAAATCATTGCGGCTGCACATCCGCAGGGACTCTGAAGTGCGTTTAGGATTGCGTACAATCGGGAAGAAAACACCATAGAATCCTAGCGACAGGCAGGCCACGGTCATTTTGTCAGAGAAAAATAGATTGAAGAGGCTTGGCAACTCATGTGACACATGTGAGGTACTCCCGGCAATCGTGTCGGTAGTATAGTATTCGAAAAGTTTACCGATGGTCGATCAACATGAGTATTCAAAATAAGTTGCAAGTGTGATTTTCTAGGGAGTTATTTTTATGGGCCACAAAAAAATGAAACTGAACCGACTGGTGCTGGTGCTGGTGAGTCTGGTTTGGAGCATGGTGCCACTGGCCGCACAGCAGCCTCTTTGGAAGAGTTCAATCGTCCGTCCTGACACTCCAGGTCGCGCGGTTTCTTTCGATGTCGATCTTGCGGGTGCCAAAAAAGTATGGTTGATGGTTGATGATTCCGAAGACGGATTCGCCTTTGATTGGGCTAACTGGATGGATCCAAAGTTCAAGGGTCTTGTGGGTGAACGAGCGCTTGTGGATCTTGACTGGAAAGAGGCAAGTTCCCAGTGGGGCCAAGTTCGAAAAAATATGAATGTTGAAGGAGGAGCCTTGCGAGTCGATGGCAAAAGCGTTGCCAGAGGCATTGGAACGCATGCCAAATCTGTGATTGAGTTTGATGTACCCGAAGGCATGAATCGTCTGGTGGGCGCTGCTGGTTTGGATGACGGAGGGGCCAACCAAGGAGGCGGTAGCATTCGGTTCTCCATTTACACACAAGCTCCAAAACTGACAGTGGTCAAAAGTGCCGGCGGACCAGTCGATCCACAGGATGGTCCGGGAACGCTTGTCACTCCGGAGGATCTTGAAGTGACGCTCTTTGCTGCAGAACCATTGCTCTCAAGCCCATCCAATATCGACATTGATTCCAAAGGACGGGTTTGGGTGTGTGAGGTCGTGAACTACAGAGGTAAGCAAAACACGCGCAAGGAAGGAGATCGAATTCTCGTTCTCGAAGATACCGACGCCGATGGCAAGGCGGACAAGCAGACAGTTTTTTATCAGGGACGCGACATCGATTCGGCGCTTGGGCTATGCGTGGTGAATGGGCCTGACAATAGTACAAAAGTGATTGTTTCCTGCGCACCTGAGGTGATGGTTTTCTGCGATGACACCGGTGACCTCGTGTCAGATCGCAAGGAAACACTTTTCACGAAAACAGGAACACCTCAGCACGATCATTCGGTCCATGCCTTCACGGTAGGCCCCGACGGGCGCTACTATTTCAACTTTGGAAATACAGGCCAAGCGGTTCACGATGCAGCCGGACAGCCGGTAGTTGATCTGGCCGGCAATACGGTCAATGACTCAGGAAAGCCGTATCGACAGGGGATGGTGTTTCGGTGCCTTCCCGATGGATCAAAGTTTGAAGTACTTGGACACAACTTTCGCAACAATTACGAAGTGGCAACAGATTCCTTCGGCACGCTCTGGCAAAGCGACAACGATGACGACGGCAATCGCGGTGTGCGAATTAACTTTGTCATGGAATATGGAAATTATGGGTATGTGGATGAACGTACCGGTGCGGGATGGCAGATTCCACGAGTGAATTTTGAGACAGAAATTCCGCAGCGGCACTGGCACCAGAATGATCCCGGCGTTGTTCCGAATCTACTCATTACGGGTGCTGGTTCACCGACAGGCATCTGCGTGTATGAAGGGAATCTGCTTCCGGCGCGATTTATGGGTTCCATGCTCCACTGTGATGCAGGGCCCAACATCATGCGGGCGTATCACGTGACCTCAGCAGGTGCAGGATTTCAAGCTACCATCGAGAATGTCGTCGACGGCGTGGCAGACCGCTGGTTCAGGCCATCGGATGTGTGCGTAGCACCGGATGGATCGGTATTTGTAGCCGATTGGTACGACCCCGGGGTCGGAGGTCATGGGATGGCCGATACTGAAAAGGGAAGAATCTATCGTGTCGCGCCGCAAGGAAGTCGTTATCGAGTTGCGCCGGTGGATTTCGATACTGTGGCAGGTGCTGTCAAGGCGATTGGAAGCCCCAACCTCTCTACGCGTGCCACTGCTCTGAACATGCTCCGCACCAAGCCTGTCGAAGCAGCATCGGTTCTTGAAAAAGAGTTTGCATCGTCAAAGGATCCTCGGCTTGCAGCTCGTTTGGCTTGGGCTGCAGGCATGTTGCCCGGTCAATGCGATCTATGGGTCAACAAGCTTTCGGATCATTCCGACGAAAATCTTCGTATTGTCGCACTGCGGCTGTGTCGTGCAGCGGGTGGAAAAACGGAATCGCTCCTAGCGAAACTAGTCAAAGATCCTTCATCTCAGGTGCGTCGTGAAGCTGCTATTGCGCTGCGCGGACGCGAAACTCAGCGAGATCATCAACTCTGGGCAGAACTCGCAGCCCAGCACGTCGTTTCAGATCGTTACGAAATCGAGGCGCTTGGCATCGGTGCCGACGGGCAATGGGATGGCCGGCTGAAAGCATGGAAGCAACGAGTTCAAGAACAGTGGAAGAGTCCGGCCGGTCGGGAGATCGTGTGGCGAAGTCGTGGAGAGATAAGTTCACAGTGGATCGCAGAACTGCTCGCCGATCCGTCAACAAGTACTGCCGAGTCGCTTGCACTGATTCGTGCGTTTGATTTTCAAGATTCTCAAAAGGTTCGCGAAGCACTCAAACCCCTCGTTGCCAACTATCAAGGACCGCACGAACGGACCGCGGTGATTCTGCCGGAACTGATCATAAGACTCGACCGTTCTGATGCGGAGAATCCGGCGATTGCAAAACGAATCAATGAGGCGATTGAGAGCGTTTTGGGAACCGAGCGATTTGTTGAACTCATCAAGCGATTTGAGCTTAAAGACCGAGTTGGAAGTCTTATCGAGTTGGCAGAATCTGAAAATGTTTCCGATGTCATTGGATCCTCGGCGACTTCCGCAGTGATTGGGCTTGGGGGTGAGGAGGCTCTTGAGGCGAGTTTGTTAAGGGGCGATGCATCGAGCATTCGAGTGCTTCAATCGCTTGGCATGCAGGGGCAAGGCAAGAGCGTAGAGCTTGTGGAAAAAGTGCTTCGAAACGAAAAATTGTCTTCGGATATGCGGGCAGCCGCCGTTCGCGCAATGGCAAAGACCAACAGCGGCGCGAAAATACTCGTAGCGATGGCAAAGAAAGGTGAACTGACAGGAGTGCTTCCGCAGGCAGCAGCGATGGCGATTTCATCGAGTCCGTGGGCTGATGTACGCCAAGAGGCCGCAACGGTTTTGCCTTTGCCAAAGGGCCGAGGTGGGGAAAAACTTCCTCCAGTTGTAGAACTGCTCAAACGCACAGGCAACGTGGCGGGAGGAAAGTTGGTGTTCGCAGGTGTAGGCACGTGCGCAAAGTGTCATGTTGTTGGAAATGAAGGCAAGGCGGTTGGCCCAAATCTTTCCGGCATTGGTGCGAAGCTTTCCCGTGAAGCACTTTACGAATCTGTTCTGGCGCCATCTGCCGCAGTAAGCCATAACTATGAAACGTGGACGGCGGTGCTCGATGACGGTCGTGCGATCACCGGTATGCTTGTTTCGAAAACACCTGACAAGATCGTCATCAAAGGCCCGGATGCGATCGATATTGAAATCGATGCGAAAACAATTGAAGAACTCGCGAAGCAACCGTTATCGTTAATGCCCGCTGATCTGGCGGGTGTTCTGAGTTCCCAGGAGTTGGTCGATGTGGTGGCTTGGATGGAGACTCTTCGTCAGGCTTCTCCCTGAAAAACATACAAACAGCCTCTGTTCCATCGCAGGCCCTGTCTTTGCATGCTAAGGTGACTCGGATGGGTCGGTGAGAGACGACTAGTCACTGCTCGGATTGACAAAGGCTACGGTGAAAATTGTCCTGCCTCAGCATTACTCTGATGGAGGGAGCATGCGAATCCTGATGGTTGCCAGCGAGGCAACGCCACTTGCAAAAACAGGTGGTCTCGCGGATGTAGTAGGGTCGTTACCAGCGGCACTCGCCCGACTCGGATGCGATGTCACGCTTGTTATTCCCGGCTACCGTGAGGCGCTGACAAGTGACGCCTCGATAGAGCCAACGGGAATCGAATTTGATGTGCCTTTGGGCCAGCGTCTGGTTCGCGCCAGGGTACTGCGCTACAGGCAATCAAAATCTCATGTCCGGATCATGCTGATTGAGCAATCTGATTATTTTGATCGTCCAACGCTCTACGGCGGACAGGATGACTATCAAGATAACGCCGAACGTTTTATTTTTTTCTGTCGAGCGGTTCTTGAGTTTGCCGTTCGTGAAGATCAGCCCTACGACATTGTACATTGTCACGATTGGCAGACCGGCCTGATACCTGCATATCTCAAAACGCTCCATTCGCCATCCACAGTATTTTCGAATGCGAGAAGCGTTCTCACAATTCATAACATGGCCTACCAGGGAATGTTCTGGCACTGGGACATGCTGCTGACAGGGCTTCATTGGAAATATTTCAACTGGCAGCAGATGGAATTTTACGGACAACTCAACCTTCTTAAAACGGGCCTTGTTTTTGCCGACGCAATTAGCACAGTCAGTCCGAGTTACGCAACCGAGATTCAGCATGCCCCCGGCGGTTGTTCTCTTGAAGGAGTTGTTGCGTCGAGAAAAGATTCGCTCACAGGGATTGTCAACGGCATCGATCTGTCAATCTGGGATCCGCGAAATGATTCTCAGTTGCCCCGTTTCTACAGTGACGCCGATTATCAGGATGGAAAGTATGCGGCTCGGGTTGCTCTTGCGACTCGGTTTGGACACGCGGCCCCTGATTCGCGGCCTCTGGTGGCATTTGTTGGTCGCTTTGCGCAACAAAAAGGAGTTGATCTGATTGCTGAGCTGCTGACGCGTCAAGCAGGGAGCGGGCGGGCGCATTACTCGATTATGGGAACAGGCGATCGAGGCATCGAGTCCCAGTTGCGTTCAGTAGCGAATGCATTTCCGGGAACGATCGATCTGTTCATTGGTTTTGATGAGCGAATGGCCCATCTGGTGCAGGCTGCGGCCGACATCATGCTGGTTCCGAGTCGCTATGAACCCTGTGGATTGACTCAGTTGCACGCATTTCGATATGGCACGATCCCGGTGGTGCGTGCCACAGGCGGACTGATCGACACGGTGGTCGATACAACTCCGGAAACATTGCGGATTGGAAGTGCCAGCGGATTCGTGTTTGATTCAGTTGAATCTTCTTCACTGGAACACGCTTTATCACGGGCGCTTGACGCACACTCCAACCGCACTCTCTGGGCCGATCTTGTGCGCCTTGTCATGGCGCAAGACTGGTCGTGGGACCGCAGTGCAGCAGAGTATCATTCGCTCTTTGAGAAGACACTTTCTCGACCGCCGGTTTCCGTTGCGTTGATCGACGGATAACGTTTGCTGAAATTAGAGAAACGCCGGGGTAGCAGGATAGGTTCCAATTTCAATGTGATGCCCATCAGGATCACGAAAGAAAATCTGCCCGATGTTCCCATCTTTGATGTGGGTGCAATGAAACGGGATCTGATGCATCTCAAGAAGTCGTTGCACTTCAATCAGATCTGGAGCATGGATCGCGAGATGGGTCTCACGAGTTTTAATGGGGCCGACGACCTCGGGCGTATCGGGATTCTCAATAACGTGAATCATGATTCCGTATCCAAACAACCACGCTCCTGGGAAGTCGAGGTTGGGCCGCTGTACTTCACGAAATCCCAAAACATCACTGTAAAAGCGGCGACTTTTTTCGACATATCGGCTGGATAGGCCGATGTGATTGACGTTCACCAGTGGGAGGGAAGGGAGCATCTGTATTTCCTTCGGTGCGTAGATCTCTTCATCACCGGCGAGGGGAGGGGCACTCAATCGATCATGAACCTACATCCATCAACAATTCTCGGAAAGTGGCGAAGCGAGTCAAGCAGGGCAAGACGTATTTTGTCGTAAGTCCCATCTGCACGCGTCCCGCGCACAATGGCGGAGGATTTGATTGATCTCTTTGAACATCAAAACCGATGAAGCGAGAGGACCTTTTCGAAAAGAGCATTCATACTCTCAGGGGGCGCACGAGATGGAAATTCTAAAAAACATGTTTGTTTCTTACGGATTGCGTCATCTCGTTGTGACAGCGAGTCTGCTGTTATGCCTGAATCTTTGTGGAAATCAACAGGCCTCTGCCGAGGATTCTGCTCCTTTGAAAAATGAATGGAGATCGCGAAATTCATCGCGAGTTGAAAACACGCAACCGCGGCAGAGCATTCCGGTAAAAAAAACAGCTGATCAAAAAAACAGTGTTGTCGTCCCTCAAGAAAATCAACTTCAATCTCATAGCATTGCGGCACCTCTATCCGTAGAGCGATTGAATGACGTGAGCGATGTAAAAAAATCGAAACACGCGTCGGCAGAAGAAGAACTCAACGGATTTCCGGTGTTTGAAACACTGTCAGAGATTGAAGATCATGGTGCGCACAACGAGTCATCCTACAGCGATCAAGACTCACTGCCTTCGAAAACGCTTGAAGTGAAGTCGCAGACGACAGAGTTGTCGAATGAGTCTTCAGAAGATTCACGGGATCTCTCGGTGATGACCGAACCACATCAGACGCAAGAAAATACCGTTGTCAATGAAGCAATCGTCTGCCGAAAATGTCTTCCTAAAAATGTTCCCCACATGAACTCATGCCACTCATGCACTGTATGGTGGAAACCTTGGACATGGTGCGGGAGTGGAATATTTCAGCGTTCTTCAGGCGACACGCAAGGGCTTTGTGGAAGAAGTTTCTCCTGCGGAGAGTCTGGCTGTGGTTCGCGTTGCTGGGAATCTTTTTCTGAATCGAACAACTGTCCTGATCAATGCGATGCCTGCGCCAACTGGCTCAATCCGTCCACCACATACGCGCCAGTCCATTCGCATGCTTCGGGACATGGCCGACCGGCACGACAACTCGTAAAGACCATGGTTTACCCCGAACCTCTTGAGCGAGCGCCGTGGCAATTACCTCCCGGCCACCCGTATCGATCAATGGTTCAAGGCACGACACACTCGCTGCCATGCCAGAACTGTCAACCCTGATACGTCGACGGAGAGTTTCATCGAGACAAAGCGACAGACAATGGTTTCGTTTTCACGCCGTGCAGTCAGACGTAAATCGACCTAGCGAGGACTCTTCTCGAGAACAAGTGTTGTTGCAAACGTCACCTCATCGCCGCGCTGTCGGCAGATGTTGCGAAGGGATTCATATGCATGTGCAGCCTGTGCGAGAAGCACCACAGAAGGCAAAAGACCACTCGTGGGAGTGTTTTCAGGCAATCGCTTCAGCATGATGTCGAGTGCCTCTTGTGATCGGCCTACGCGATGGAGCAGCGTCACAATCACCTCAAGTGGATACGTTCCTTCTTCAGCAGGAGACGTCGCAGATTCGATTGTCGAAAAATACTCGAGCGCGTGATCGATATTCTCCTTGCCAATCTGAGCACCGAACCAGAGGCACGAAGCCTTGTAGAGATCTTCAAATGGTGATTCTCCGGCGTAACAAAGATCGGCTGGAAGTCTGCGGCCATACATTGCCAATTCCCATGATTTGCTGAGCGTGATCGGATGAGTCGAAGGACGCGCAATACGCATGACTGAAGCGAGATGCGAGACATCCAGATGAAAACCTGAGTCGTTATGTATGTCTTCGACCAGAGCGAGCAGTTGAGGAATGGAGTCATTCGGAGAGGTCTCTCGACCTCTCCGGGCCATATCAGCGGCAATTGCGTTTTGCAGTTCACGATGAATGTGATTGATGAGCACCTCGATTGCGCCTTCTCGATGTGCTGTGGAAATATGCCCCGAAGCCTGATCAAAGGCTGTAATACCGCTGCATGTTCCTTGATCGCGAAGCACGACTGAAAGACCCATCGCCGGATCGACACCCTCCCAGAGTGCCACTCGTACGATTCCCTCGGCACACTCGGGCCGGTCAACGAGAGCACTGAGCCTTGTGGCGACTTCTGATGCGTCACAGGACGCTCGCAAATACATCCATGCCTCGGCCACATCTCCGCGATCGAGAAGGGGCCAGCCAACTTCTCGGCAGGCTTTCAGCGATGCATTATCGAGTTTATCGCGGGTAGCGGAATCAATTGTTCCAGTGTCACCTACCGGCGAAAGTCCGATTGCAAGACGATTCTGAATAAGTCGTACATCAAACAGAGCATGCCATCGTTCTTGAGTCGCTAAATTGTTCGCCAGTACTTCGAGCATTGCATCAACTCCGTTTGTCTCAGCGGAAGTGAGAAGCGTGTCGTAAATATCATGTGCCATGGTGCATTCCTTATGTAGGGTGAGTGGTGGTGGGTGTGGAAGCGACGGCTTACGGCTTTGAAACTCGCTGTCGGAGTGATTCATACGCAAAGACTGCGGCGCTTGCCGATACATTCAGACTGTTGGCGAGTCCGCACATCGGCAATCGCACTTCTTGCCAAGAGAGCCTGTTGAGAGCAGAAGATTCTTTCCAGAGATTTGAAATCCCGAATGATTCGTTACCAAAAAGAATCGCCACTGATCCGGTAAGGTCAACGGTATGCCATTCGACCGCCCCCTCGGGAGAAGCCGCCACAATGCGTCGATTCGTTGCAAAACACCAATCAATGGTGTTTTGTGTGGATGCGACGGCCAGGGGAACGGAAAAAACGGTGCCCAGACTCGAGCGAATCACAGCGGGATTTGCCGGATCGGTTCGTCCATCGGCAACAACAACTGCGGCGATGCCAGTCGCGTCAGCCGAACGAAAAATGGCACCAAGATTTCCAGGTTTTTCAACCGCCTCTATCACAAAGATCGGCGCCGTGAATACAGAGGGGAGTTCCGCGAGTCCTCCAGCTTTCCAGCGTACAAGAGCCACTATCCCCTCATTCCGCGCGCCAAATGCCAATTTTGTAAAAACGCGAGTTGCGAGCATGACCATGCGACTGCCGCGAGAGGCAAGCACTTCAAGCAGGGCATGTGTATCAGCGGACTCATCTGAGGCGTCGACAAAGACTTCGAGAATTTCAACATTCGCTGCAATTGCAGCCCGAATTTCGCGTCGTCCATCTACCAATGTGCAGCCGGTACGCAGACGCATAGAAGCACTGCGCAACTGAATTGCCTCTTTCAAGAGTGGATTGGATGAACTCGTAATAACGTGTCGTTGATCCAAGAAAAACTCGCTGCAGTGAAAAGTGATTGCATCAGTTTTGTGAACATCAGCCTCGTCGAGCGAATGCCCCGAACTCCAGCGGACGGCCGGCGTCATCAACACATTCAAGCCTCCCTGATTCGATGCCGGAAGAGGAGGATAAACTTTGGCTGATTGGCTGGGTCACAGGGGCCAACGACTGGACACAGAGGTCATTAATCGTTGAACCAGCATCGGCAATTGCATTGGCAATCGCGGACGAGAGCCGAACCGCGTTCCATTGAGGGGAATGCGATGTGATGAGCCACGGTCCACGTGACAAGTCGCATACGGTCGCGAGGAGTCGCAGCAGCGGATCGAGATCCCGATCAATCGCGAACGCTTCTCCTTTGGGACCGTGGCCCCAAGAGGGTGGATCGAGAACAACGCCATCGAAAGTGCGACCGCGTCGAATCTGACGAGCAACAAATGATGGAACGTCATCGAAGGCCCATTGAATCGAAGTCTCTGTAAGTCCAGATGCTTTGGCGTTGGCTTTTGCAGTGGCAATTGCTTGCCGCGAAGCATCAACGTGAATCACATGCGCTCCGGCTGCCGCCATCGCTAGGGATGCACCGCCAGTATGAGCAAACAAAGAGAGCATACGGGCTCCAGGACGAACGACGCGATGGAGCCACTGCCACTGTTTAAATTGCTCCGGAAAGACACCTATCTGTCCGGAAGGCGCAAGCCGTAGACCAAGAGTGATTGTCTGTGCTCCAATGGCCACAGAGGCACTCCATGAAGTGGGAAGTGGTTTGCGAATGACCCACTCACCACCAGACTCAGAGTGGCTTTGAAAAGCTACCGCAGCGTCACTCCAAAGCGGACTGCTTCGAGAAACTCCTCGCGCAGCAGGCGACGGGCGATCGACAAGAATTCCACCAAGTTGCTCAAGCTTTCGCCCAGATCCAGAATCAACAAGCCTATCATCGTCGCAGCGGCTCATCCGATCATAACTCTCGTTTTAGAAAAGTGACGTGTGCGTAAAAAACATTTTTTGCTACGTAGAGAAAAAGAGCCAGAGACGTCGGAACTTTATAGCAACTGTTTCGTTCATTGTTTTCAGGACGCGAACGTTTCGTCAGTCCAACTGGGAAGTGCAGCGAATGGAGCGTGAGTCTTCGCTCGCTGTCGATTCCTCGAAAAATGTTTTATCACCACGCAAGGAGTCCTTCATGATGTGGAAGAGAGTTTTTTTTGGTGCGATAATCGGAACTGGCTGTGCAGTGGGGGGCGCGAGCGAAAGTTTTAGCCAAGACGGCCCAAGACACAATTCTGAAGGGCAACCAGGGTGGCATGCAGAACATCGATCTCATGGAAGAGGCCCCGAAGGGGGGATGCACGAGCGTAAGGACAGCGAGCAGCGACGCCACCCTCAGGGGGAACGTTATCGTGAACACAGTGATCATGCGGCACGTCCTCACAGACAGAAAGAGCCGATGCATCACACAGACGATCGTCAGCAGCATCGTGGCGGACCGCATTCATTTTCTGGTCCGCATCAGCAATTTCCAGATCAAGTGCGACACCATCTTGAACAGATGGCCAAGCAGATTGAAATGCATTTTGCACAGGTTGAAAAACGCATGAACGCTCTTGAATCGGTTCGTCACCACGATGCGCAGCAGTCCCGCTTTCCCGGAAGCATGCATCCCATGTACGGCCAGATGCCACAGCAGGGACCACCGATGGGCCCCGGTATGCACCCGTACCCAGCCTACAAGAGTGGATCACCGAAGGAAAAAATAGTTCCACACGAAGCATCAGAGCAGATGCGGAAAGAGTTTCAAAAGAAAATGGAAGAGGGGAAACAGAAAATGGAAAAGGCAAGAGAGCAATTTTCCCAAATGCAGCAACGGATTATCGAACTCGAAAAAGAAGTAAAAAGACTGAAGAAGAGTTTAAAAGACGACGATGACGATTGAACGATAAGAACAACGGAAGGCGGCTGTCGAAAATGTCGACAGCCGCCTTTTTTATTTTGAGTGTGCCTGAAAATATCCCGAGTCTCTCTGCTCTCAAAAAACAAAAGAAGCAAAAATCAGCTCAATGCAAGATGTTCGCACGAAGCCCTTTCGATCAATGATCTTTGAAGCGAAGGTTTAGGTGCGTTTGTTTTTCTTGCGTGACTTCTGGGGAGTAACTTTTCGCGCAGGAGATTTTGAACCCTTTTTTCCCTTTGAAACAGCGGAAGGTTTCGGTTGTGCAGGCGTGCCAGACTCTGGTTCGATTGAGTGTTTTACGACATGAGGTAACACAGGAGCAACAATCACAACGTTCTCCCCGAGATCAAGCTCCTCGTCCTCAATCTTGCGTCCTCGATCATTGAGAATCGTGTCAGCTTCTGCTGTTTTTCGTTTGGCAACCTCGAGTAGGCGTTGATAGAGAGCATCGCGGTTAATTCCGTTCATGCTTGAAACAGCAGTTGCGACTTCGCCGAGATAGCGCAGAAAAATATTGCGACGCTGTCCTTCTTGCGCAACGCGAAGGCGTCTTCGAAGATACATGCCGAGTTTTCTTCCGACAGATTGAAGAGCAAGACGAATCTCTTTGGTAATTTCTGGATAGGAAGCAATGGCTTCTTTCGATTCACTCGTGAAGGGAACCCATACGCTCGCCATGTGCACCATGATTGTGACGGGCCCGGAGGGAAGGCTCCCTCGCGATTGTGAGAGACCGTAGGAACGCCAGTTGTTTGCCAGAATTGTTTGAGTGACCGCACATGCAGCATGTTGAAATTGAAGTGGCACGCGGTTGGCATACCTCAGCACGCTCATCGTCTGTCCCTCATCGAGGTTGACGTGTTGCATGGCAGTGTGGAGTGCGGCAATTGCATCTTTTTTAAGTCGCGAAGGCGACTGTCGACGAGTGAGCTGTGCTTCTTCAAGTATTTTTTCGGCTGCGTCGCTTCCCATGCCGGTAAATGTTGTCGTAAGAAACTGGCGCAGACTTCTGGCATCGCTTTGAGCTACTAATTCGTTGAGCACTTCGAGCGAGACCTTTTGTGCTGCCGGAGAGCCGCCATAGGCAAGGGCGGCTTCAATGACGAATGGGTTACCACGGTAGACGCTTGGTGGACGCGTAAAGGCGACAAAAAATTCTCCCGGCACCACCTGCCGCAGCCCTGCCAGGAGTCGTTGTTCACCGATAGGTACTACACAATCAGTAGCCGGTGGAGGAATTCGCGTTTCTTGAATAGCTCGATACAGAGCATCACCTTCTCCGCGTCCAATCTTTGCCGCAGTAGTGCGAGTCGAAAGTTTTGCTGTTTCACAAATGCGTTTTGCTACCCCCGAACCAACTCGCGAAAAACTCCCGGTGAGAAACTGGCTGAGAGTAAGTTTTGGATTGTCCTGCAGCATCGTTAAGAGTCTGCCAAGTTCAATGCCGTAGGGGTGAGGTTTGATCTCCTTGGGTTCTGGTGGAAGGTCTTCGCTCGATCGTTCAAATGTGCGTTGCACTCCGTCCGGTCCATGAGAGTGGAAGCGAGCATGCGGATTGGAGATAGCGGTCTGCTCAAGATATTCATCAACGCTTCCGCGACCACGTTGATATTTGGATTCCAGTTCGATGGTTACTCGTGTTCCATGGTCGATTGATTCCCCATGGGTGTTTTCACCAACCCATTCGATGCCATGTTTCGTCATGAGATCTTTGCCAGCTTTTCCCGGTGGCAGATCAATTCCTTCTCCTCGACCGTTGAGAATTTCTGGCTTGTTTACCTTCGTGTCGATTCGTAGCTCGTAGTAATGAGCAGGCAGCTTCGCAGAGATCTTTGAAATAATTTTTACAGGCTTTCCGGTTGTAAGTACGCCGTACATGCCCGCTGCGGAAATTCCAATTCCTTGCTGTCCGCGACTCATGCGAAGTCTGTGAAATTTTGAACCGTAGAGAAGTTTTCCAAAGATCAGAGGGATCTGTTTTGCAACAATGCCAGGACCATTGTCCTGAATGCTCACACGGTGACGATTGGGCTCAGTTTCCTCGATATGAACCCAAATTTCTGGAAGAATGCCTGCTTCCTCACAGGCATCGAGCGAATTGTCGACAGCTTCCTTCACGGTTGTGAGTAGAGCTTTTCGCGGTGAGTCAAAGCCCAAGAGATGACGATTCTTTGCAAAAAATTCGCTGACCGAGATATCACGTTGTCCAGCCGCAAGTGTTTGAGCTGTTGCTCGTCGACGGGTTGGTGCACGAGCAGAACCGTTGGAAGACGGCTTCGTCGAGCTCTCCGATTCAATGGATGCAACAGGCGGCTCATTGTCCCGGCTAGATTCTGAACGCTGTTTTTTTGTAAGTGCGGAGCGGATCTTTGTGCGAGAGTGGGCCATTCAATACTCAGAGTGGATGTGGGAGTAGGAAATTATCTTTCGACTGTGATTTGAGAGATCGGTCTTGGCAAGGGGGGCGAAGTATAGCGGTTGTAGGGCCCAGAATGCTGCAAAGCTGTGTGATGGAGTGTGAAGATTTGGCTGTCGGGCAGAAGGGTCACTGCCCGTGGCAAAGAACTCATCCACGCAAACCGCATGCGTCGACGTTCTTACGAAGGCTGAATTGAGGAGATTCTCCGCAAAAAATGGCTGAATGTTTCACGAGGAGCGGAGCGGATTTTTCTCAATGTGTGTTCGTGTTGTGACAACAGATCGACCACTTTACGAGCGAGGTGAACATGCGTATGAGTTCCGTCAGGCCCAAAGCTGCTCTCTCCGTGGTCTGGGTTGCCGTCATCACGTTTGAAATTCTAGCGAGTGTTGGGGCGGTAGCAGTACCGATTGACGGAGGTACAGAAGTGCCTCCACCAGATGTTTTTTACAACTTTTATGTACCACCTGTGAACGCAGGAAATTATCCGGGCGCAGGCACACAACTCTACGTCTCACCGCGACCGGTGCCGCCGCGCATGGGGCATACGTGGAATACCTATCCACCTCTCATGCCGCACGAGTTTCTCTACAAGCATAAGCGTCGTTACATTCGTCCAGCAGGTGCAACCGGATTTCAAACTAATGTCCGTGCCTATTGGTATTAATTTGTCTACGAATTTTTCTGTCTGCTTTTTGAATACCTGTCTGCTGACCAATCCTCGGAGAGATGCATCAATGTCTGCCACAGTCGTGAAGGTTTTGTGTGTTGCCGTATTGGTCCTGTCGGCTTTTATGAGTCCCGTTCAAGTTGCAGTTGCAGGCGACGGATCTTATGCGGCGCAGAAACGATATTTCTTACGGAGTCAGGATCGCAGTTGGCATAGTGCGTGGTACGATCCCTCGGTTGGAATGCCGATGGCATTGGTCGTTCCACCAACGGCAGAATTTCAGTCACAATATTCGTGGGGTGTACCTAGTTCCAGAACACTTCCGATCTATCATCAGTTTTTGCGTCCCTCTCCAGGATCCAGAACAGTTTCTGGCAGAAGTCGCCTCCGTCCAACGCCGAAACAGCCGAGCGATACCGTTCAATTTGGAGTTGCGCCCGTACGCGGTCCGTGGTAGCGCAGGAAAAGCAATTCGCCTGTACCGCGTGGAAGTGGCGACAAGAAGACCCGATTGACACCGATTACGAGCGCGACGCAAGCCGTTTGCGAGCAGTTGCGGCCCATGGACTTGCCGGGGCAAGTACTAAGAATGTCTGCCAGTGGCGTTTTGCCTCTGTCGATCGTCCGGTGTCTTCGAGTACACCCGCCAGATGCCAATGAGCTTCGGCGTAGTCTGGTTGCTGTGAGAGCACGCCCTCAAGTGCAGCGATCGCGAGTTCATGTTCGCCAAGTTCCGCGAGGACACAACCGAGGTTCGTGCGGGCTTCAAGATGGGACGCATCGAGTTCAATTGCCATGAAGTAACGTTCACGAGCTGCCGTAAGATCGCCGCTGCGATAGAGCAACTCTGCAAGCATAAAGCAGATGTGCGAGGTTGGTCCCTCAGCCTGCAAGGCTGCGCGAAGGGCTTCCCCAGCCTCAACAAACTGTCCTGCAGCTTCAAGCTCTGCAGCGATATCGAGAAGCTCGTCGCCAGATGGTCCGGGTGAAAAACGAGATGGAAATGGGAGACAGACGTCTTCTCCATCACGAGAATCTTCATGGGAAATTGTTGAAAGATAATTGTCACACTTCGCTGGGGCGATTGGTTTTTCAAGAGTTTCCTCGGAAAGACCATTGACATAAAAGTGAAGTTGTAACTGGCCTCCCGAGCCAACGAGTCGACCTCCGCGCCGCAGGCTGAGTCGACGGCCATCAGCAACGATTCGATCAGTCATTTGCGCCGCCTCGGTCGCTCCACCAGCCGCCAAGCCCGAAAGCTTTGTATCAATTTCGCGCAGAGTGAGGCCCCCTCGCATCAAACGTATGAGTCCTCTTGCAATCAATAATTGTTCGAAGTTGAACCACGACAACGATCCAACACTGCGTGCTGGTATCAGGAGGCCTCTTCGAACCCAGTGCCGCACTGCAGCCCTTGGAATATCCAAAACATCAGCCATGACGCCCACCGTATAGAGACGGCGCACATCACCATTCGCGTCAAGAGGTTCAACCATTTTCCAAAACAGATTTTCGTGAACAATTTCAGGATTTCCATCGCCAGAGGCAATCTGCACGGAAGCTCGAGCTGTTTGTTTTACAGATTCCTTTTCAGATGCTCGATGATGATCTCCGAGCACAACAACATCGGTCAGTGGGTCGATTTGATCGACGAGCGTTCCCCCTTTGATCTGGATGAGATGGCGAGCATCTCGAATGGTGGCATCGGCAAGGCGGCCAAA
>Ga0194035_1000541_pt1 | contig 21429 bp, 19 predicted proteins | sample JunL2320m_MetaG_FD_148680 | JGI IMG/M metagenome (GOLD analysis project Ga0194035, IMG submission 148680) | Anoxic zone freshwater microbial communities from boreal shield lake in IISD Experimental Lakes Area, Ontario, Canada - Jun2016-L239-20m | ecosystem: Environmental > Aquatic > Freshwater >...
GCCCTCGCCCGCGAAGGGCCGCACTGCCACCCCGGCTGATTCGCAGGACTCAGCAAAGGATGAAGTGTGCTCGCCAAGGCGAAGCCAGACAAAGTTGGCTTCGGACTCCGACGGATGAAATCCAACCGCCTTCAATGCCTCATGCACCCGGTTGCGCTCTGTCACCAAGTTCTCACAACGAGCAAAGGCGGCCTTCTCGACGGCAGGGATCAGGGCGGCGATACCGGCTGCTTGTGCAACAGAGGAGACTCCGAACGGGATCTGCACTTTGCGCAGGGCTTCAGCAACTGGCTCATGCGCAATAGAAAAACCAACACGAAGTCCAGCGAGACCATATGCCTTCGAGAAAGTGCGCAACACTGCGACGTTTGCGTAATCACGGTAGAAATCCAGTCCGTCTGGGATCTTGCCGGGATCAACGAATTCTCGATAGGCCTCGTCAATGACCACTAATACGTCTGAAGGTACTTTCGAAAGAAAGTCTGCAAGCGGTTTTGACCCAACTGCCGTACCCGTTGGATTATTTGGATTGCACACAAAGATCAAACGGGTAGTTGAATCAATGGCTTCGAGCATTGCATGAAGATCGTGACGGTCATCCGCATCAAGAGCCACGCGAACGGGAGTCACTCCCCCAATCATTGTCACGATCGGGTAAGACTCAAAAGAACGCCAGGCAAACATCACAGAGTCACCAGGCTCGCTGGTGATATTCACGAGCTGCTGAGTTAATGCAACACTGCCCGTTGCAACTGCAATATGTGAAGCGGGAACATCGAATCTTTTGGCAAGTGAATCAACGAGCTCAGTAGATGCGAAATCCGGATATAGCTGCATTGAAGTTGCTGCTGTCGTTGCCGCCTGCACAATTTCCGGTAAGGGTGGATATGGATTTTCGTTGGATGACAATTTGTATGAAGTAACGCCGTCAAGCACTCGAGCCGGCTGACCAGCTTTATAGGCAGGCATGGCGTCCAAGATGGAGCGCAGGCGAGGACCTGATGCAGAAGTCATCCCCGAACTATGGCAAATACTGAACTCCCGCACATCACCCGGATCCAATACGCCATATTGTGCCGGTATTTCACTACCTTCACCCCTCATGAAATCCGTGGTTGAACCTTGAATACCCGCATCTGACGTACCCTATGAGCCATCACTGCGCACCTGAGGTAGTTATGGGTGACTGAAATCAGCAACGCCCAAGTTCAAGCTGTTGCTGACGCGTAGCTTCGGAACAGAAATTCAAGATTCGCTGGCCGAATGAGTACCGATTAGCTGCTCACTTGGCGTGGTCAAATCCCGGGTTGCACTGGCTCCGCGTTAAACATCCTGCGTAGCCCTTTCATACTCGTCAGCACTACCCAGTCATTCAATTGAGCAATTTGGAGTAAGTTTTTATCTGCGTTTACAACGACGGCATTTTCAACAAGCGCGAGCAATGGCAAATCGTTGATGGAATCAGAAAATGCCCATGCGGTGTGCCGCTCATAACCATGTTGGTCAAAGAGTTCCTGAACCCTTCTGGCTTTCTCCTCACCATGCGCCAGAGGCGAAGCAAGAGATCCGGTGAACCGACCAGCAAAGGTGTGGGAAATAGTGCCGATCGCACCAGCCATTCCAAGCTCATCTGCAATCGCTTGAGCGAGTTCTTGCGGACTTGCAGTCGCGATGTAACAAGGAATGCCCAATTTGCGAAATGCAACTAACTGATCGAGAACTTCAGCGATGAGGTGCCGGTGCAGAGTGGTTCCGGCGAAAGTTTTTGCATGCTGGACGAGTTCGGCCTGCGAACTCCCCTTCACTAACCCGAGAAGTCTTTCAGCGAGCAAGGACGGAAGTCCTTCTCGTTCTGTGCACCTACGAACGTATAAGAATTCTGCGACTGCATAGCGCAAAACTTGGATCGGGCTGATAACGCCTCGTCGCACCAGGGCCCAACCAAAATGAAAAAGCGACGAGCCGCGAACTAGCGTATTGTCTAGATCAAATATTGCTACCGGAGTCACACTCACAAATTACGAGCAATGCCTCGTGGCACACCACTTCACATAACAACAATTCCAAGTGTTTACCATTCGTTCTCAAACACGTTGAATTCTATGAGTCTTCTCGTTAGCCCAGCAGTGCTTGATTACTTATATGCGAGTTGCGATCTCAGCTGAATCCTTTCTCCCACGTACAAATGGTGTCGCAAATTCCGTCGCTCAAGTAGCAAGGCAGCTTGCAAAGCATAAAATTCCAACGCTCATCATTGCGCCAGATAGTTATGAGAAAGACCATTTCGAAGGTACGCCCGTGCATCGTGTGCGTTCTTTTGAAATTCCAGGGGTTCACGATGTGGATATCGCATTTCCATCGACCAATAGCCTTGAAAAAGTACTTTGGGATTTTCAACCAACAGTTGCACACTTGGCCTCTCCCATGGTTTTGGGAAGGCAAGTTCTGCATGCCGCTCAAAATCTTGACATACCCAGCGTTGCGATATTTCAGACTCATATTTCTGGTTACGCAGATCACTACAAACTTGGCACTGTTTCATTCCTGGCGGACAACGTCATTCGAGGCATTCACAAGCAAGCCACTCTTAACTTGGCCCCTTCGCAATATGCGCGCGAGTATCTGGAATCAATTGAAGTTCGAGCCGTCGAACTCTGGGGGCGCGGCGTGGATCGAGAGAAATTTTCTCCTAGTCTGCGATCTGAATTGCTGCGCTTAAACTACGCACCGAACAAGCCCCTTGTTGGTTTTGTGGGAAGACTTGCTCCGGAAAAGAACATCAGCATCCTCACCAATCTATCCCGGCAAAATAATCTGAAAGTCGTTGTCATCGGCGATGGCCCCGATCGTCTTGATCTCATGCGCGCTATGCCTGATGCCGTATTCGCCGGCAGATTGCATGACGCAGAACTTGCCACAGCGATCGCAAGTTTGGATGTACTGGTTGCTTCAGGTGAATTAGAGACTTTTTGCCAAGTGATCCAAGAAGGCATGGCTTCTGGCGTACCGGTGGTTGCCCCCTTTATTGGTGGTCCGCGCGACCTCATCCAACACGAGCAGACGGGAATGTTTTATGAACCCGGTAACCAACAAGACATGGAACGCCAAGTTCAACGGCTTCTCTCTGAATCCGAGTTACGTAATCAAATTATCCACAATGGTCTGCTTCAAGTAGCTGAACGCAGTTGGGAAAAACTCACGATCGATTTGATGCGGCATTATCGCCGTGTTTCTCATCGCTCTGGCCTGCGCGAGTCTGCCTGACATGGCCACTATCGTGCACCTTGCAAACTTTTTTGGGCCGCGCAGTGGTGGGATAAGAACTTGTGCGCGAGAACTAGCCAACTGCTACGCCACCCTAGGTCACACCACACACATTATTGTTCCGGGAAAACGGGACCTAACAACGGATAAAGGATCTGTTGTTCTCCACGAGATAGCTAGTCCAGTTGTGCCTAAAAGTGGAGGCTATCGAGTAATTCTTCGCACACGGCAGGTAAAGCGGATCTTAGAAAGAATTCAGCCAGATGCGGTCGAACTCTCTGATCGCACGACTTTGCTGCCAATTTCTCGTTGGGCAAAGAATCAAGGAATCCCGGTCGCGATCATCGCCCACGAGCGCCTAGACGGAGTCATTCATTCTTTTTGGCCATCGATAAGTGGTGTAGGAATAGCAGATCGCCTCAATCGCTTAGCCGCCAACAATGGAACATCCGTTGTATGCACCACGAATTACGCAGGACACGAATTTGATCGAATTGGCATCCACTACTCCAAAATTGCATTGGGTGTTGACCTTGAAACCTTCAGTCCGGACAAAATAAGCACCCATTGGCGAGAGAAATTCGATGCGGAAGTTTTGGTCATGTTGTGCAGCAGGCTGAGTGCAGAGAAACGGCCAGATTTTGCAATTGACGTACTCGAGTCACTTCTCAAGAGTGGTGTGAAAGCGCATCTCCTCGTTGCCGGAGCTGGCCCTCTTGAACGATCCATCGCAAGCAGGCTGAGGTACCTTCCGGCCACTATGCTTGGCTTTCTCGATAGCCGAGAACTCGTTGCTCAAGCACTCGCAAGTTCAGATGTCGTCATAGCCCCAGGGCCAATTGAAACTTTTGGTCTCGCGGCTCTGGAAGCATTAGCCTGCGGCACTCCCGTCATCTCAAATTACAGCTCCGCGATCCCAGAAGTTGTTGGCGAAGCAGGATTAGCCCTGCCTTTGCGCGGAGAACTTTGGTCTCGCGGTGTTCAAAAACTTCTCACTTCGCCTGATCAGCGACGCAAGGCCCGTGATCGTGCGCAAGAGTTCACTTGGATACAGACTGCCCAACTTATGCTTGAGGTGCATGGCTTACTGCCAGTTGGTGCCAAGGATTGTGCGGCATGACAACCATCGCGGCGCTAGGTGACAGCATCGCTTACGGTGTTGGAGATACCGATAGTCGCGTAACTGCGTCATCTTGGTCAGGGCGGTTGGCTTGCACCATTCAAGCAGATAAGCACCAGCGATTCGCGTGGCCTGGCGCTCGCATCCAAGATGTGGCTAAAACACAGGTCGCCGCCGTCCTCATCACTCGTCCCGACATCATTCTCATAAGTGTTGGTGGAAATGATGCTGTACGGCGCGGGTTCTGTCCACGCAAATTTTCCGATCAACTCCACGAAGTTGTGGAGAAACTTGAACGAACACAGGCCAAGATTGTCGTGCTCAACCTTCAAGACGTATCCAGAACATGTCCAGTTCCTGGGCCAGTTCGCAGGGCACTTGCCTACCGAGTGCAACTTCTCAACAACGCAATTCGAGAGTCAACCGCGCACACCACCGCAGTAATCCTGGACCGTTGGAATGACCCCACTGCTTATCAAGACGACTACCTGTCAATTGATCGGGTTCATCCATCCCCTCGCGGGTATCAACAGTTAGCCCGATCAACAGCTCAACTTTTAGGCCATAACGGCAGCCAAGAAACCTTCGACTTCGAAGATGACACTGCACGGCGAACCCTTTGGGTTGCAACGAAAGGAGTTCCATGGGTGCTGAAACGTTCCACAAGACTTGTTCCTGGATTCATTTCAATAATTCGGCAGGGTTCGGGAACTGGCAGCAGCCTCTAGTGAAATCAATCGACGTGTCTCGGACCGGGTTAGCTCGGGTTCGGCACCCAAAACGACATCACAGTAAGCCCTACTGCCAATACGGCCAGCACGATCACATCGATCCGCTTTGATCGCACCACGAGCCAGCCTGCTTCTGCATCGGGCAGTAATAAGCGCAGGAATAGCGCCAGAGTGACAAAGGCTGAGAGCAAGATAGACCCGCGCCGAAATGACCAGAATGCGACGACCACAAGCGACAGGGCCACCCCGATGAGTACCACCGTAATCGGCCATTGGGCAAAGGAAACTCCACGCTTGCGGTGCTCACGAAGTGAGTGGACCGAGGCGAGGGGTTCTTCGCTCTGAGGAGACATTGGGACCACCCTAATCCTTAGGTCGTAGAGTGGAGGCTTCGGTAAAACACGTCGGGGAACCGTCACTTTGCTAGGTGTATCAAATATCCAGACCACTAGAGGAATGTATGACTCTCCTGTTTGAACCTTTAACCATCCGCGGCGTTGAATTCTCTAATCGCGCATGGGTGGCCCCCATGTGCCAATACTCGGCAGATTCCAACGGCATCGTGGGCGACTGGCACCTCGTAACTTTGGGTGCGTACGCCACGGGCAAGGCTGGTCTTGTGATGGCAGAAGCCACCGGCGTGAGCCCCCAGGCACGAATCAGCGTGGCTTGCCCTGGTATCTGGAATGACGATCAGGTTGTCGCGTGGAAGCGCATTACCAATTTTATTCACTCCCAAGGCGTCAAGGCTGGCATCCAACTGGCTCATGCGGGTCGTAAGGCATCCACGCAATCGCCCTTTCTTGGTGGACAGGTGCTCGCGCCCAAGGAGGGTGGCTGGGAAACGCTCAGCGCGACCGATAAGCCCTTTCATGACATGAGCACCCCTAAAGCAATGGACCAGGCTGACATCGACAGAACAATCGGTGACTTCACTAAGGCTGCAGCGAATGCCGATAAAGCTGGCTTTGACGTGATCGAGCTGCACTCAGCTCACGGCTACTTAATGCATCAATTTCTTTCTCCACTCAGCAATGACCGCACCGATGAATACGGCGGGTCACTTGAGAATCGCATGCGTTTTCCACTCATGGTGGCAAAGGCGGTACGCGATGCTTGGCCAGAAGATAAACCCCTATTTGTTCGCATTTCTGCGACGGACTGGGCCGACGGTGGCTGGCACATTGCAGATAGCGTTGCCTACGTTAAAGCATTAGAGAAGCTCGGAGTCGACCTCATCGACGCGTCATCTGGCGGCACGTTGAACAATGCAGCAATTCCTAATGAAGTGAACTACCAAATTGATTTGGCTGCTCAGATTAAAGCTCACACAGGAGTTCTCACGGCTGCCGTAGGCCGAATTACACAATCCGAGCAAGCGGAACAACTTCTTGCGGATAACAAGGCTGATGCTTGTTTCCTTGCTCGCCAGATGCTTCGCGATCCACATTGGCCACTTCGCGCAGCGCACGAACTCGGCGCAAAGATTCGTTGGTCAGATCAGATGCGCGCAGGCGCAGGTTGGTCGAACTAGAGGACATGCGCAGGTGCTGCTGGCGAGGGTGAACCTCTGAGCAGTTAGCGAGCCAGTCGCTCAGCAGTATCGACAACGTTCATCAACAACATGGCGCGCGTCATCGGCCCAACACCACCAGGCATCGGGGCAACAAACGCAGCAACATTCATCACGTCTGGGTGGACATCGCCAACAAGCCCAGCAGCGGTGCGAGTAATACCAACATCAAGAACAGCAGCACCAGGACGAACAACGTCTGCCGTGATCAAGTGGGCGACACCCGCCGCAGCAACGATGATGTCGGCTTGACGCAAGAACGAAGCAACATCTTTTGTGCCCGTGTGACACAAAGTTACGGTCGCATTCTCAGATCGGCGAGTGAGCAGTAAACCAAGTGGGCGTCCAACAGTTACGCCGCGACCAACAACAACCACATGTGCGCCATTGATGTTGACGTTGTAGGTGCGCAAGAGTTCAACGATTCCGCGCGGAGTGCAAGGTAGTGGCGCTTCTTCGCCTAACACCAAGCGCCCTAGGTTCATTGGGTGCAAGCCATCAGCATCTTTGTTTGGATCCATCAGTTCAAGAACTCGGTTGGTATCAAGGTGCTTTGGCAGCGGCAACTGAACGATGTAACCCGTCACGGCAGGGTCGGCGTTTAGGCGCAAGATTTCGGCATCCAGAGCCGCCTGGGTGGTGTCTGCTGGTAGGTCTACCCGAATCGAGTAGATGCCTACTTCTTCGCAGTCCTTGTGCTTGCCACCAACATAAGCATGACTTCCTGGGTCGTCGCCAACAAGAACGGTGCCCAAGCCCGGGGTGATCCCGCGGGCACGAAGTGCATCAACTCGGGTCCGAAGTTCACCTTTGATGCGGGCTGCAGTGGCTTTGCCATCAAGAATTTGTGCGGTCACAACGCGAATCCTCTCACCATCTGGATTCCGCTTGGACAACTACCGTTGTGAGGGTCGATTCAAAGCCGTCACTCCAACGGCCGCAAATGCCAGCAAGACTCCGATGATCAGCGATGAAGTGATCTTTGACCCCGGGGTGGGGGCAAAGAAATCCAGAGCCATAGAGCCAACAAGTTGCCCAGAAATACTCAGTAAGGCGAACATAAGCACACCGATGATGGGCACTGACCACGCCGCGATGCTAATGAAGACAATTCCAATAAGGCCGCCAAGATAGGCCCACCAAGGAGCAACCAATAACCCGCTGAGCGATTTGTTCATGAAACCAATTGATCCGCCCAGCGCGATAACCAACACAATGGAGCCAAAGAAGAAGTTGAGAAAAGCGGCTGAAAGTGGCTGACCTGAAACCATCGAAACGCGGCCGTTGATCGCCCCTTGAACAGCGATAAGTAATCCTGCCACGAAGGCCAAAACAACAGGAAGTATTGGGATAGAGCCCGAACTTAGGCGGGGGGCAACGGCCAGTGACACTGCAATGATTGCAAGGATCGCGCCAGCCACTCGTTGCCAAGTGATTGCCTGCTTTCCTGCAGGCCCTAAACCAATGCGATCAACAACGAGCGAGTTCGTACTTTGCCCCGCAACGATCGCGATCGTGAATACTGCGACACCGATGAGTGGAACTGCGGAAGACTGCACCGCAACAAAAAACCCTCCGAGCGTGCCACCAAGAATCTGCCACCATTTGATTGCGCCACTTCGAATAGCGACAGGAACAGCGGTAAGACCTCGTCGCACTTTGCTCGATAAAAGCACGATGATTATCAAGACGATGAGCCCAGATCCAAAGCTATACACGGCTGCTTCAACACCGTTGTGCATTTTGAGGGACAGCTCACCATTCATGCGCGACTGAATGGCCGTGAGTGCACCAACCAAAATGCAAGCAGCCATCGGAATGCCTACATGCACCTTGCTTCCAGAAACATTCACGTCGTCAACCCCGTCTCACCCCGCCCAGAAAATCTGTGACTAGTGGAAGAAATGACGAGTTCCGGTAAGGAACATCGTAACGCCAGCCTCACGAGCAGCTGCGATCACTTCTTCGTCGCGAATTGATCCGCCAGGCTGAACAACTGCTTTCACTCCGCCATCGATCAGAACCTGAAGTCCATCAGCGAAGGGAAAGAATGCATCGGAAGCTGCAACTGACCCAGCGGAGCGTTCTCCTGCTCGAGCAACTGCAAGCCGTGCAGAATCAACTCGGTTGACCTGACCCATGCCGACGCCTACAGCAGCGCCATCTGATGCGAGCAAGATTGCATTTGATTTCACCGAGCGGCAAGCACGCCAAGCGAACTCGAGATCACGAAGCACATCGCTGCTCACTGCATCCCCTGACACCAGTTCCCAATTCTCGGGGCTATCTCCTGCGGCTGCAACGTCATCGACCTGCTGCACTAAGACTCCACCAGTGATGGTTCGAGTCTCAAGATTGCGACCTGCATTGGGACCTTCACAAATCAATATCCGCAAATTCTTCTTCGAAGCAAAAAGCACAAGCGCGGCATCGTCATAGCCCGGAGCAACAACAACTTCCGTGAAGACATCAATCATCGCTTCGGCCATGGCTAACGTGACCAAACGATTAGCAGCCACGACTCCACCAAATGCTGACACTGGGTCAGTTGCAAACGCCCCGCGATAAGCATGCGCGATATCGGATCCAACAGCAATGCCGCATGGATTGGCATGCTTGATAATCGCGACCGCTGGCTCTTGATGGTCAAATGCTGCACGACGAGCAGCATCCGCATCGACGTAATTGTTGTAACTCATTTCCTTGCCCTGCAGCTGGGTTGCATTTGCAAGGCCTGGCTTATCGGACTGCGAGCGATACACCGCTGCTGGCTGATGTGGATTTTCTCCATACCGAAGGACATCTTGACGAGTCCAAGAGGCGCCCATCCATTCTGGAAAACCTGATGGATCTGGTGTAACAACCGAACCAAGCCAAGTGGCTACCGCGATGTCATACGAAGCCGTGTGCGAAAAAGCTTCGCGAGCTAACGCAGCGCGAGCCTCCAATGAGAAACCCCCGGCCAATGCAGCCGCAACAACGCTTGCATAGTGACTAGGCGACGTCACAATGGCAACGTTGGCGTAGTTCTTTGCTGAAGCGCGAACCATCGTTGGGCCACCAATGTCAATCTGTTCAACACACTCGTCAACAGAGGCACCGGAAGCAACGGTTTCATTAAAGGGGTAAAGGTTGACCACGACGAGTTCAAACGGCGCAATACCCATCGAGGCCAACTCATCTGCGTGTGACTGCTTGCGCAGGTCCGCAAGAATCCCACCATGAATATGTGGGTGAAGCGTCTTTACTCGACCATCTAGACACTCCGGGAATCCAGTGACATCGCCAACTGGGGTCACGGAGATGCCAAAGCCAGCGATAGTTGAAGCAGTGGAGCCCGTCGAAACAATCTCCACACCAGCAGCATCTAAGCCACGTGCCAGATCCTCAAGGCCCGTCTTGTCATAGACCGACACAAGCGCCCGACGGATTGGTGTGTTCATTTCTTACTCCTTCGTATCTTCAACAGCAAACAACTCACGGCAATTAACACTCGACTATTGCTACTTGAATGAGCCAGTAGCCACGAACAACTCCAGGGCGCTCACCAAGAGGTCTCGCTCCTGGATTTTGATGCGTTCATGCAGGGAAGCCTCATCATCGCCGTCAAAAACCGGGACAATGCGCTGACTAATGATCTCACCTGTGTCCACGCCCTCGTCCACGTAATGCAGGGTGCAGCCCGTATTGAGGACTCCAGCGGCCAAAGCATCACGGACCCCGTGCGCCCCCGGAAAAAATGGCAAGAGAGCAGGGTGGGTATTGATTATTTGACCCTGAAATTGCGAAATCACGCCAGGGCCAAGAATTCTCATAAAACCAGCCAAGAGAATCACATCTGGGTTTAAGCCAATGAGCTGCGCTAAGAGCGCACTATTCCAGTCAGATCGGTTCGCAAAAGTGGCTGGCTCAACGACAAAAGTCGCTATCCCTGCCTTCTGGGCCCGGGCTAGGCCCTGACAATCGGCCAAATCAGATCCCACAGCAACGACTGAATTACGCACAGATGAGTCCATTACAGCCTGCAGCAGAGTTCCAGAGCCCGAGACGAGAACAACAATGCGCGATGTCACATGCCTAACCCTATTGGGCCGGTTTTTTCTGCATTCTTGGGTCAATCTCGCTTTTCCCACTGAAGTCGGGCTAATTCCCTCTATAAATCGGTTGGTCCTCGAAACCATCACGCCATCACGCCATCACGCCATCACGCCCTCACGCCCTCACGCCATGTCCGAAACTTCGCATTGCGTATTTGCAATATCTTGCCTCGAGAAGTTGATTTGGACTATTTTCCTCTCACGAACAGACAGTCGGTAAGTTCAGCCCCATCCCGACGACCCACAAGGGACCTCTCATGCGTGCTACTCCAGAGCAGAGCAGTGCTTGGCTGCGCTCCCGCATGGATGAGCTGGGCATCACCTCCTTAGAGGAACTTGCCGAGCGCTGTCATTCGGACAAAGGGAACTTGTCCAGGATCTTTCGTCAACAACAGCGACCAAGAGTAGATGCACTCGAGTTTCTTGCCCATGGCCTGGAAATTGGGGTCTACGAAACCTTGGTACGAATCGGCGCCGTTGATCCGACACAAGACACGGTTCCAAGCGTCACGAAGAAGGGCCAGACCGTCACTTTCACCTGGCCAAGAATCCGCTAGACCGATTGAACCTCGGTGCTGAGCCCAACCCTTGTGCGCCAAGCCTCATAAACAATTTCTTGTAAGTCTCCCAGTTCCCGGCAAGCTGCAAGTACATCGATCTCGGATAACTCAATATGTGCTCTCACGAGAACTAATGATTGCGTTCGAGTTACTTCGAATTAGCGCGGCGAGTGGCCATCGGTTTCGACGAGGTCAACGATGACTTCAGCCATGTCCTCACCCGCCTTTCGTTTTCAAGATCGGCACTCACCCCGGCACATGGCAACCCGTACTGAATAAAGATTCATGTCTTTGACCAATGTAACCCTCAAATGCGGGTTTACAACCCGAGTCTGATTAATAGTTGCTTCGCAAGAGATTTAAGCAATCGCCTCTTGGTTGAACTGGCGGTACATATGGGCGGTAAACAAAGCCACAAAAGGCAACGTCACGAGGGTAAGAATGCCGAAAAGCATGCTTCCTACCAAACTGACTGCAATGTTCATCAAAGTCAGCAGCACAGCCGGGCCGACATAGGTCTTGATGGCCTTGAAGCTGGCCTTAATTGCAGTGCCTGCTCCATATCCCTTGTCGAGAACGTAATAGGGGCCAAGCTGCAGAAAGAAGATCACTAAGAACATCGGAATGATGCATAACACCAAGCCAGCTAGTGAAAGCAAGATCAACACAATCGTGAAGGAGATGTAGCGACCAAGATATTGAGTTGTGAGCATGTCTTGGAATGAAGGCTCACCGCCCTGAGTTGTGCGAAGAGCCGCGCGATAGACACCGATCGTTGCAAAAGCAGCCAACAGCATGAAGACAAAGGTAAGCCCAAGTGCAACAAAAGCACCTGAGCCAGTTGATGTATTACACGCAGCGACCTGACCTGGCGATTGAGGATCAACGCAATCCGTGAGGATATTTTCAAGCGGCTTGATACTTAGTTGCTGGGCCATCTGGATAACTGCGACAACTGCCGCAAGCGCTATAAAGGGAACTGCGTTTCGCTTAAAAGTGTCAAAGGCCCACGAAAGAGCGACGCTCACACTCGGCTTATTCTGGCTTTCCATTGCTCTCCTCAATTGAAATCACGACTGTTTCTTGTGCTGCTGGCACTTCAGGAACGATGGATTGCTCTGATTCTACGGAGACTTCAACAGACTCTTTCTCAACAGACTCCTCATCAACTGACTGCTCTTCAGTTGCCAGTTCTTCTTCAGTTGCCAGTTCTTCTTCAGTTGCCAGTTCTTCGTCTGTGGCTCTGCGCAGGGCAATCGCAGTGGGGAGAGCCCCAATTGATAAGAGCGCGAAGGCGAGCAAGCCCACCAGAATCGGATCCGGTCCGATGGTTGCCAGACGGATATTGCCTAGGGAGCCGCTAGCCAGAGCAGATACCAGTCCAAGTGCTAAGCCAACAAGAACCGTGACCGCAGCTGCAAGGCCAAGCCGCACCAGTGCTGGCTGCTTGGTGCCACGCGCAATGATGAGACCCACTCCCACGCCCACAATTACCGCGATAACTGGTAGCCCCCAAGCGATCGGACCAACTTCTTGCGGCAACGCAGCGAGCAGTGGAAAGGCCGGCAATTGCGTTGCAGGTGGCGCAGGCACAAAGGGAGACATCCCGATGCCTGGCCCAATCACAAAACCAGCACCCAGCAAGTAAGACGTTGACCAAAGAATGAGTACTGGTAAATATCCGATACCAACGATGAGGATGATCAAACCACCAAAGAAATTTGGCGAAAGGAATTCTAAGATTTCTTTTGCTTGCGAAAAGTGCCAGGCAAGCGAACACAACGCCAGAAACGCACCGGCGCCAATTAATCCAAAGAACCCCGCGGCAGTAGCACGCGGCAAGATCTTTAACGCGTCCGGAATAACGCTCAGTAACTGCCGTCCTGCCCTCGTCGACCTGATGAGCGCGATTTTCACGACAACGAACGCCAACACAAAGCAGGTCAATCCCGCGCGCCATGGCAACGTGAAGGTGATAGCTGTTGACGATCCCGCCGACACTGCCATCGCGCATACGCCATACACCGCGGCGACAACGACACCCAGAATTCCGATTTCGATAATCCCTGCGAAGATCAAACGTTTGCCGAGAACCACTGCTGCTCTGTAGATAGCAAATATCGAAACGATTGCCATCCCCCATGGCAAAACCGCATAAATTGCATCGCCGCTTTGGATGGGTACTGCCTGCACTGCTAGCCAGCCGTTTCCAATGAGCCGTAATAACTGGTCAACACCATTGGATCCGTGATCTGTCGTAAGCCACGCAAGCCAGATCGGGATACCAATCGCAATGAAACTGAAGGCCATCGCGAACAAGGCCACCACTGGCGCTAATAGCCAACGTAAATGCAATCGAGCACCGAGTGCATGAAGATCTTTAATCACAGGCGCCGGCACACGCCTACCTTTGCAGACTTATGCCGCTAGACCTCGTAACGACAACGTGAGCCGCCCCACGATCTGAGGGCAGGCAAGAGTCAGGCGAGGATCTAAATTAAGGCGCCAGAGTTCCGCCGAAGATCTGCCAAGCGAGCAGGGACTTGGCTACCAGGCTGAGCACGATGTAGGAACGTTCGCCGCGAAGGTAGTCGGCCCATTTCCCAACCGGCTTGTATTGCAAGAACTGAACGATGGCGAAGCAGTTGAAGAAGATGAAGAGAGAAATGATGATGCCGATGACAAATCCTGGCGGGGCAACATCTCTCGTGGATCCTGGAGCAATCACATAAAACAGGATGATCAGCCACGGAACGATGCCAGCGATGCAACCGAAAATGAACGGTAACCAACCTCCTGTTCCTGGGGTTTCGTACTTCTCCTGCAACCAGCCAAACAAAATCATCGATGCATTGACTCCGAAGATCGCTATCAGCGCCGCCGCTTCTGCAATGCCACAGATCTGAGCGATGAGCACGATCATGACTGACGAACTGACCGAGTATTCAACCCATCGGAAGTAGTTGTGCTTTGCGATTAGCCCAAGCGAGTAGCGCTTGAAAAACAGTGGGCTAGCAACCAGAAAATGGAAGAGCGCCGATAAGGCAAAGAACAGAGCCACGCCATAGGCGATCCGCGAATCCAGCAGGGTGACCGGGGCAGCCAGCGGTTGGCCTGGAGGGCCTTCCATGTATTGCGCAGTGATTGGCAAGGAGAAATCATTCGCCAGTACCAAGATCAATACGAATTGAACGAAGTGGGCGAAACCGGCAATCACATTAAGTTTGCGCAACTTGTTGATATTGGTCTGCTCAGCTGGACTTGCAACGATCGTCGTTTGGGCCATGGCGAAAGTGTGACATGAAAAGAGCGGAAAAATCAGAAGTGACCCCGGTTTCCCGAGGCCACTTCTGATTGTGTCTATAAACTTTTAGAGCTTGGTCATAATTTCGCGCATGAGCAGTGCGGTTGCCGAAGGCGTCTTGCCAACCTTCACACCTACTGCCTCAAGTGCTTCTTGCTTAGCCGCTGCAGTGCCTGACGAGCCAGACACAATTGCGCCAGCGTGGCCCATGGTCTTGCCTTCTGGCGCAGTGAAGCCAGCAACATATCCAACGACTGGCTTGGTGATGTGCTTGCCAATGTAAGCCGCAGCGCGCTCTTCAGCGTCGCCACCAATTTCACCGATCATCACGATTGCGTCAGTGTCTGGATCGTCCTGGAATGCCTGAAGCGCATCGATGTGAGTGGTGCCGATGATTGGGTCGCCACCGATACCAACGCAAGTTGAGAAACCGATGTCGCGCAATTCGTACATCATCTGGTAGGTCAGCGTTCCAGACTTGGAAACCAAACCAATGCGACCTGGCTTTGTGATGTCTGACGGGATAATTCCTGCATTAGACACACCTGGAGTGATGATCCCTGGGCAGTTAGGCCCGATGAGGCGAGTAACCCCTGAGTTCACTGCGTACTGATAGAACGCTGCAGTGTCATGCACGGGAATGCCTTCAGTAATCACAACAACCAACGGCATCTTTGCGTCAACGGATTCAATAACTGCAGCCTTAGCAAACTTAGGTGGAACGAAAACCACGCTGACGTTTGCACCAGTTGCTGCCATCGCATCTTGCACGTTGTTAAAGATAGGAATGCCGTCAACATCTTGACCGGCCTTGCCTGGGGTTACGCCAGCGACAACCTTTGCGCCTGAAGCCACCATGCGTCGTGTGTGCTTGGTTCCTTCTGCTCCGGTCATACCCTGAACGAGAATCTTGCTTTCGCTATTGAGCCAAATTGCCATGTTCTGGTGCCTCTACTTTCCGGCCTTGCGGGCAGCTGCAAGTTGCGCAGCTCGACGCGCGGCATCGTCCATGGTCTCGACCATTTCAATGAGTGGGTGGTTCGCTGCAGTCAAGATGGCGCGACCTTCGATTGCGTTGTTGCCATCAATGCGAGCGACGATCGGCTTGGTTAGCGTGGCGCCCTTGGCTTCCAGCATTTCTAACGCCTGCAGGATGCCGTTTGCAACAGCGTCGCACGAAGTGATGCCGCCGAAAACGTTCACGAAGACTGACTCAACTTCTGGGTCATTAAGAATGATGTCCAGACCGTTTGCCATAACTTCAGCGCTCGCGCCGCCGCCAATATCAAGGAAGTTTGCGGGCAGGACTCCACCGAACTCTTCACCTGCATATGCAACAACGTCCAGTGTGCTCATCACAAGACCAGCGCCGTTACCAATGATGCCAACTTCTCCCTGAAGCTTCACGTAGTTGAGATCAAACTCAGCTGCGCGCAGTTCGATTGGGTCAGCAGCTTCACGGTCGATCATGTCTGCGTGTGACGCGTGACGAAATGCTGCACTGTCGTCAAGGGTGACCTTGCCGTCGAGCGCTAGCACCTTGCCACCTGGGGTAAGAACGAGTGGGTTCACTTCAACCAAGGTTGCATCTTCTTTGACGAAGACGTCCCAGAGCTTGAGAAGAATGACAACAACCTGATCAATGATCTTTGGATCAAACTTCGCCGCTACTGCGATCTCGCGAGCCTTCTTCTCGTCTACGCCTTCAAGGGCATCAACGCTAATCATCGCCAGCGCATCTGGGTTATTGACTGCAACTTCTTCGATCTCCACGCCACCTTCGATGCTGGCCATTGCCAGGAATGAGCGATTAGTGCGATCAAGGAGGAAGGAAACGTAGTACTCCTCCGCAATGTCGCTGGCTTCAGCGACAAGCACGCGGTGCACCGTGTGACCCTTGATGTCCATGCCCAGGATGGCGGTTGCCTTGTCCTTTGCATCATCTGGATTCTCAGCAAGCTTGACGCCGCCAGCCTTGCCACGACCGCCTGTTTTAACTTGGGCCTTGACGACAACTTGGGTGCCGATCTTGCGAGCGATCTCTTGAGCTGCATCAGGAGTACTAGCCACGTCACCTGGAGTGGTTGGAACTTGATGCGCCTCAAAAAGCTGCTTTGCTTGGTACTCGTACAGGTCCACGCAGGACTCCTTTTTGCGATGCGGGTTACGCGAGGGCAGAACTTGATCACGGCGAACAGCAGCCGAGCGGGCTCGAGCCTATCCAAAGCCTGTATCAAGCCGTACCCAGAGGCCTGTGATCTTGGCCCCACTGTGGCGATCTCGGCCACTGAGAGCGCTCAGGGGGTTCCTGATGCTGACCAAACCACAACGCGTAACAGCCGTTAGTAACCACCGTCTGGAACCGTGAGAAATAGCGCATCTGCTTCTGCTGCCAAGATTTCCCCATTCCACAGTCGGCCGCCGTACCAAAATTTGCGGCCTTCAGAACGCACCAAGAACCCTTCGACCCGCAATGGCGTTTCCAGCGGAGTCAAACTACGAAAGTCGATCTTGAGATATGCATTTCGTCGCCACACCCCATCCTCATTTGCCAGCCGACCCAAAACACCGTCGAATAACAAACTCACTGAGCCACCATGCGCTGAGCCATTGGCCCCGAGATGAAAGGCGGTGAACGTCATCTCGCCATCGAGCCGATCCGGGCTCCAAGTTTCTGAGGTGAGTTCTGGATTGCGGCAGAAGGCACCTCTTGGAACAGAGCCAAGACCAAAGGTTGGAGTTGGGACCACCGGCGCGCGGTAGGCATTGAACTCAGCTGTGAGCTCCTCGAGCCGTGCAGCCATCGAGTCGACTAATTGTTCAGGAGCAGAGGTGCTTGCAAGACAATCTTGAAGCTCACGCATGGCTCGGCTGAGTCGACTTATGGGATCGGTTTTTAGCACATGCTGATACTAAATAGGTTTCACTGGCAATGCCAGACAGACACCAGTTAGGGTCTCCTCCATGACAGACGAAGCAGTTGTTGCTGTCGGGCTCGTGAAAGAGTTCGGATCAGTGAAAGCACTCGGTGGAATTGATCTCACCGTTAAGCGTGGCCAAGTAGTCGGACTCCTGGGGCCCAACGGTGCAGGAAAAACAACTGTGGTTCGAATCCTGTCCACGCTGTTGATGCCTACCTCTGGGTATGCCAAAGTTGCAGGCTTTGACGTGGTGAAGAATCCGGCAGAAGTGCGCCGCGAAATCGGTCTCACCGGGCAGTACGCGGCAGTCAATGAATATCTCACCGGTCGCGAAAACCTGACAATGTTTGGGGCTCTTTACCATCTGCCGGCCAAGTATGTTCGAGAAAAATCAGCAGAGCTCCTCGAGTCATTTGACCTCACGGATGCAGCTGACCGCCCAGCAAAGACGTATTCAGGCGGCATGCGTCGACGTCTGGACCTTGCCTCAAGCCTCATTGCTCAACCTTCAATTCTTTTCTTGGATGAACCCACAACCGGCCTTGATCCACGATCGCGTTTAGGAATGTGGGATGTCATTAACGGACTCGTTGCCGATGGAACCACGGTGCTGCTCACAACTCAATATCTCGAAGAAGCCGACCAACTAGCTGACGAAATTGTCGTGATCGACCATGGTCGAGTGATTGCGCAAGGAACTGCTGAAACATTAAAAGATCAAATCGGTGGCGATCGCATCGAAATCTCAGTCATTGACCCAACTCGAGTCAATGATGCGGTGAACGCGATTAAGACCGTGAGTAGCGGCGAACCAGTTGTTGAAGATCTCACGATCTCAGCTCCCGTTTCTGGCGGATCAACTGTGTTGGTCAGCGCAATTCGCGCCCTTGACGTGCAAGGTGTTGAAGTTGGCGATATTTTGCTACGTCGACCTACTCTTGACGATGTGTTCCTCTCACTTACCGGCCATGCGGCAGAAGAAGATGCCGCTCCATCTGATGAACCAAAAAAACGCGGAAAGGGTCGCAAATGACCGCATCAGTCCAAACCCGCAAGCGACCGCTCCTAGGTTGGAATATTTCTGATGGCGTAGTTGTCTCGCGTTTCAGTTTGGTTCAGACCCTGCGCGTTCCTGAACTCATGTTCTTTTCACTTGTTCAGCCCGTGATTTTCGTGCTGCTTTTTGCTTACGTCTTTGGCGGAGCTATCCCGATTGCCGGCACAGGCACTTCTGCTGAGGATGCAGCAAATATTTATCGCAACTATTTGATGCCAGGAATCTTTGGTCAAACTGTTGCATTCGCAGCAGCCGCGAGCACCGTGGGTATGGCTGAGGCAATGTCAACCGGCCTTATCGATCGATTCCGTTCCTTGCCAATGGCCTCGGGCGCAGTACTCATTGGTCGCACCTTCGCCGATGCAGCTCGTCAGATACTCGTGCTCCTCGTGCTTTCTATCACCGGCTTTCTGGTGGGCTGGCGCATTACCGGTGGAATATGGAATGCCATCTGCGCCTATCTCTTGCTGCTTCTTTTTGCATATTCGGTCACGTGGGTTGGAGCATCTATCGGACTGGCTATGCCAAACGTGGAAACCGCCAGCACTGCCGGCTTGGTTTGGCTGTTTCCGCTCACATTCCTGTCAAACGCTTTTGTGCCACTGAGTTCAATGCCATCGTGGCTACAACCCATAGCGGCCTATAACCCTGTTTCAACTCTGGTACTTGCGACACGAGAACTCTTCGGCAATCCCACCGGCATCCAGCCCGATTACTGGCCATTGAATCACCCAACGCTTTACACCATTGGCTCATGCGCGCTCGTCATTGCAATTTTTGCAACGCTATCGATTCGCAAGTACACCAAGACCACTGCAAAATAGTTATAGCTTCTCGACTGGTGCGTATCGCAACAGCAATCGCTTTACGCCAGAGGAACCAAAATCGATTGTTGCATCCGCTTTCTCTCCGATGCCAGCTGTGCTCACTACTGTGCCCAAGCCAAACTTGCTATGCGTAACTCGATCACCGGCCACCAGGTTCAGCACCACGCCGGAATTCACAATTCGATCACCCAAGCGCAATGCACCGCTGCTACGTGACGCTGACGGAACGAAGCTCTCTCGCACTGGCTCTTCTCGTCGCCAGTTAAGTAATTCTTCGGGGAGTTCATCAAAGAATCGTGACGCTGGGTTGTATGCCGGCGACCCCCATGCCGATCGCATCATCGACCGAGAAAGATAGAGGCGTTCACGGGCTCTCGTTATGCCTACATAGGCAAGCCTGCGTTCTTCTTCTAATTCTTTGTTATCGCCCAATGAGCGCATGTGTGGGAAGACCCCATCTTCCATGCCGGTGAGGAAGACCACCGGAAATTCCAGGCCTTTTGCGGTGTGCAAAGTCATCAATGTGACGACGCCACCTTCAGCGTCAGGAATCTGGTCAGCATCAGCAACGAGCGCAATTCGCTCAAGTAGATCAATTAACGTGCCTTCTGGGTTTTCGTCAACAAATTCCTGCGCGACAGATTCAAGTTCTGCGAGGTTTTCGAGACGACCTTCATCTTGCGGATCACTTGAATGCGTGAGTTCTTTGACGTAGCCCGATTGTTCGAGCACAGCTTGCAGAATCGTCGCGGCATCTGTGCCTGATTCCAACAAGGTTCGCAGGTTGCACATCATTTCAACGAATGGGGCGATGCTGCTGACTGATCGAGTAGCTATTCCTGGCACTTGTGGTGCACGCTCAAGTGCAGACCAAAATGAAATACGTTCACGCTGCGCAAAAGCATCAACTATTGCCTCAGCACGGTCGCCAATGCCGCGCTTTGGAACGTTGAGAATTCTACGTAACGAAACTTCATCATCTGGATTTGCTAGCGAACGCAGATAGGCAATTGCATCCTTGACTTCTTTGCGTTCATAGAAACGAACTCCACCGACAACTTTGTAGGGCATGCCTACGCGAATAAAAACATCTTCAACAGAACGAGACTGTGCGTTGGTGCGATAGAAGACAGCAACATCACTGGCTTTGACCCCGTGATGATCTGTGAGTAAGTCAATCTCACCGGCAATGAATGATGCCTCATCATGCTCATCGTCTGCCACATACACAACGATGCGTTCACCATCACCCGCATCGGTCCAAAGGTTCTTTGCTCGTCTGCTTTGATTGCGTGAAATCACCGCATTCGCTGCCGTCAGAATTGTCTGCGTGGAACGGTAGTTCTGCTCCAACATGATGGTTTTTGCATTGGGGTAGTCACGTTCGAACTCTTCAATGTTTCGAATTGTGGCCCCACGGAATGCATAAATTGACTGATCAGCGTCACCAACCACGCAAAGTTCACCCGCCTTTAAATGTGGCGCATCTATTCCGACGAGCTCTTTTACCAACTGGTACTGCGCATGGTTGGTGTCCTGATACTCATCAACCATGATCTGACGGAATCGTCGCCGGTAATGCTCTGCAACTTCTGGGAATAACTGGAGTAGGGCAACGGTGGTTCCGATTAGATCATCGAAATCGAATGCACTTGCGCGTCGCAGTCTTCGTTGGTATTCGCGGTACGCACTTGCCAGCGTCTCTTCCATCTGGTTTGAAGCACTCTTGGCATAGGTATCTTCGTCAATGAGTTCATTTTTTAGGTTCGAAACTTGGGCCAAGAAACTTCGAGGCGTGAATTTCTTGGGATCAAGGTCGAGATCTCTGATCACCATGGTCATCAGGCGCAGTGCATCTTGCTGGTCATAAATCGTAAAAGTGCTGGAAATGCCTAAGCGCTTGGACTCGGCCCGCAAGATGCGTACACAGGCGCTATGGAAGGTCGAAACCCACATGGTTTTTGCCGCCGGGCCA
>Ga0194035_1000544_pt1 | contig 21404 bp, 15 predicted proteins | sample JunL2320m_MetaG_FD_148680 | JGI IMG/M metagenome (GOLD analysis project Ga0194035, IMG submission 148680) | Anoxic zone freshwater microbial communities from boreal shield lake in IISD Experimental Lakes Area, Ontario, Canada - Jun2016-L239-20m | ecosystem: Environmental > Aquatic > Freshwater >...
GTCCAGACGCATCGCATTGTTCGCAGCACGCGCGAGGAAAAAATCGGCGGAGAATGATGACTTTCCGCAGAATAAAATTCCCCCGAAAGATCCCTGTCTATCGGCAGCGATAGCGTAGATACAAAAGCCCACTCGGGTGCGGGGTCAATTCGATGCACCGATGGCAGCTGTGCAAATGATGCCGATCGTGTTCCGGTTGCACAGAAACACGATTTCTGCAGCGCAGATAAAGTCGTTTCAGTCGAGAACACATCTGACAAATGATTTGCCGTGTTCATTTCTACAAAAGCTTTTTCGTCAACGAGTGCCTTGCGACACATCGGGCATTCCGGCGAATCCTCGATAACCAATTTTTGCTCAAGATCTCCAGCAAACTTTTTACCGGTGGTCAAAGAACAGTTTTCACTCAGTTTCTGACAGCAACCGCACTCCTCGCGTCCGCAGCAACCAATCCAGCCGCAACGAGGAACCATCGCCATAACTGGCGATGAGAACTGCACAAGCAGAAGCAGCAAAGCTGTTGCAGTTGTCTTGTGTCGAAGGTGCATGGTGACTCACTCGTACGATCTTTTGAACTGCCTACTCACACCAACTCGCTCTGTTATACCCATCGTAGAATTTTGTTGTAGTGCCGTAAAGACACCCGGGTCAAGGCGTTCGAATACTAAAAATATTCTCGCCATCTCAAACACCCTCGCAAAGAGTCTATTTCCGAGAAAATGTCATATCCTGCAAGGTATTCAGCTGATTTCGTGGCTCTGGCAATCCAAAGGCAAGGATGCCTCCAGTAGCAATCACCAGCGTGCCAGCTACGAACATCTGCTGAAATCCGACCACATCGACAAGCACCCCGATGAGTGGTGAAAGAACAAATGGCAGTGCAATCGCAGCCCCAACGATACTCACGTATCGAGGATGTTCACTTTTTGATGGAGCCAACTCCAACGCGTAATTCGTAAAGATTTTGAGCGTGATTGGATTGAGCCCCAAAGGCACATAAACGATCCAGAAGAGTTCCCCTGCAATTTCGTGCGGAAGTTGTGCCAAGACCGTAGCAAGCAGTGGAGTAAAACTCGAACCAATCACGAGCCACGCCAAAACATCTCGAGTGCCACGACGGTCCGTCAAAGGACCAACCACCAATGAGGCGATTCCTGTAGATGCATTTTGAACGACCACCCACGTCAGCAGACTTTGGAGCGTCGTTCCGAGCCGATCCCGTGCGAGCGCCTGATAGTGCGGAAAGAGCATCAACACTGCCGAAAACATTGCCGCAACAACACACACTTTACGAAGTCCGCGATCCTTTTGAAGCGTTGTGCGCCACTCATTTACCGCTGCACGAGTGCCACTTTGAAACCCACATAACTTTTTCGGAATCCATGTTGCTTTTTCAGCAACCGCCTCCGTCGTATGTGGTGACCTTTCGACCAACGTATCAACTTCTTGATCGGCTGGTTCATCAAAGAATGCTGGCACAACTGCTGCAATTCCGAAAAGAACGGCCGTGATGCCAAAGATTTTTGGAAATCCCGTAACCGGATCATGCAGCCACGGTCCCAAAAATAAGAGTGCCATCACGATCGCCAAAACGCTCCCTATGGCAACCGACACAACCATTGCTCTTCCACGGTGCAAAGGAGACACGAGCTTTCCTTGAAGAGATGCGACAACCAGAAGGTTGAGTCCGTTCGCGGCGGCAAACAATCCATAAAGCAAAAGAAAGAGAAGTGCTAGGAGATCTGGACGAGAGGCCGCCAGAGGAGCCCACGTCACTGCTAATACCGCAAAGCAGGCAGACATCGCGACGCTCGTGCGCACCAGCGCCCACTTCTTTATCGGCTGTTTTGCAAGATGCGGTGCATACATCAGCGGCGGCACAGACTGTCCGCCACGGTTCATGACCGGCAGCATGCCTCTCATCAATCCAGAGTCGACGACCGCATCAAGCACCGCCGGCATGATGATCGTCTCAGTTTTGAAAATCCATCCGACTCGAACGATGATCTGATAGATCTCCATCGTGGCGATATTTCTGATATCGCGGCGGTTCGATTTTTTTTGAACAGTCAATTCAGCGGATCCGAATTTCTCCATGGCACCAGTGCACTCTCTTCAAGATTCTTTTCTGCCGTGAACGATTGCCAGCGAACCGGTCGCAGGCTCTCTTGCCGCAAGAATGCATTCGACGTAACTCCGTCTCTCGGGATGCGAGCACCCGAGAGCCTTGGCCAATGACTCAAGACATCTACGTGCCGCCGGAATTTCGGCTGATTTCGAACGGATTTCCAATTCCAGAAAATGACCCATATTTTCAATCGTGTCGATTGCGACATCCACACCAATTCCATCCCAGTCCACGTGTGCTGGCCGTCGAGTTTTGACTACTTGTATAAATGGACAAAACCCAAGCGCGGAGAGCATCGCTGTCCACTGGTCGACAATTTCAAGCCCCTTGTTGGAGCCATTGGCAATTGGTAGTTCCAGTTCCTGACGAGTTTTTGTGCTCTGATCGATCCGTGGCCCCTTCCACGTCAGTTCGACTCGTTCTCCTCCCTGACGCAATCGAAGTGCCTCATCCGTCTTTGAAAAATCTCGGCAAGGATGTGAAAAGTAGTGGTCAATCTGTTGAATTGGATCGGACCAGCGAGCAAAGAGGGCTGTGAGCTTTTGTTCTATTTCAGAACAATTCTCAATCACAAATTTAAGTTCCACTTCGTACATGTCGTACCGTTGTCCATTCCTATCGAAGAAAGCGGCAGGATATGATCGCTACAAATGAGCCCAGTTCCGATGCTGCGATTCAACATCGTTGTCACACAACTTTTTCATGACCTCAAAGGCAGGCTAGCTCATGACGCAGTCACACAGACCCAGATTTGTGAACATTTCCATAGTACCTAAGCCGTTCCAATCGAACCACAATGGTTTTTTTAGAAGCTTGTTTTCTTTGCCGCGTCGATTCCACAAACGGTCTTACTGTTTTGCATGCACAAACCTGACGCACGGACTTCTGCTTGCGATTTTTCTTGTCGGCTGCAACCCCAACGCATCCTCAGACAATCACGCCGCTGTTGGAAAACTTGTGGGGCAACTCACTCTTGAACCTCTCGGGATGCAGTCTCAAGAAATTCCTCGTTTTGAGGGGAAAGTTACGTTGCTCAATTTCTGGGGAACGTGGTGCCCGCCCTGCCGACGCGAACTCCCAGGACTTGTACGAATTGCGTCGCGTCTCTCAAAAACACCGCGATTTCAATTGATCGCTATTTCTTGCGGCACCCAATCGAGTGACGATCTCAGGCAAATAAAAGAAGAAACAAATCAATACCTCCACGAAGTACATTTGAGCTTGGATGCGTGGAGTGATTCATCAGGGAATACGCGCCGAACGTTTCTGAAGTTGATGGGATTTGATTCATTCCCTACGACATATCTCATTGGTCCCGACGCTCGCGTTCGCAATGTGTGGATCGGATACCGTGGTCGCGATGAAGCCGACATGGCTCGGGAAGTGGTCGCATTGCTGAAAGAACCTCAAGATTGAACAAGCCCGCAATTGAATCTTGCGCTGAAAGACTTCTACGATCTGCACTGATCGGATCCTGAATCCATCGACAGTTTCTTTTTTTAAAACGCTCCCTAGCGGTTGACGTTCGCAAGACGTTCACGATTACGTGAAAGCCGTGCAAGAAATTCCTTCGCCGCAGCTGCCGGATCAGACGAACGAGTGATTGCCGAAGCAACGGCCACTCTCGAAATACCTGTCGCAAAGATACTTTCCAGATGGTCAATCTTCATTCCACCAATGGCAAATACTGGAATCGATAGATTGTTTGCGACCTGCGAAAGAAGTTCGGCCGTTGCGAACTGCGAAAATGGTTTTGTCTCACTCGGGTAACACGGGCCTACACCGATATAGGCCGCTCGGTGTCGCTGTGCATCCGTTGCCTCAATCGCAGAGTGCGTTGTTCGACCAACGAGCTTCTCGAGCCCAACCATGCTCTGAGCCTCCTGCACCGACAAATCCTCTGCGCCGACATGAACTCCGCTCGCTCCTGCGGCCAGGGCAATATCCGCTCTGTCATTGACGATTACGATCGCGCTAAATTGTTTCGCGATTGAAACTGCTCGTTTTGTTCGATCGAGCAAAGATTTCGTGTCGAGTACTTTGTCTCTGATCTGCACCATGCTCACCCCTGCTTCGAAGAGGCTCGTAATATGTCGATAAAACTCCGTCTCGTTGGTTCCTCCATCAACTAAAACACACAGATCAATCCGCTCGAGGAGATCCTGATGATAGACAACCGCCCTTGATGTCTGTTCAATCGTGTACAGACGATACCGAAGTTGATCAAAGACCCTGCCGCATTGTGGTGACACAAGTGCCGAAAATTCTTGAAGACTCCGCAGAGCCTGTTCACCGCGAGCAGCCGAGGAAGCAATCACATCCTGCGTGTTGCATCGTCCGAGCGTTCCCTTGACCTCGAGATCTGTCCCCACATCACTCAGAACATTTCTCGCAAGCACTCGCTTGATCGGATCCACATTGAGAAGTGCAGCCGCAAGATCGTGCCGCAGCTGTTTGATATCCTCCGTCAGGGATCGACTGTTGAGCATGAATCGAAAAGTATCTTCGAGCACGCGAAATGCCTCGGAAGCGCGATTCGCGGCAGCGTCAATCGCTCGCCATGCAGCAGGGTCGCTCTTTCGATCTTGATCGTTATTGTTCGCCATGCTTCGTATCTCAAGAGATTTGTCTTCGAAAGAAAAACGATTCGCTTTTAGAACCAAGAACCTTAAAACAACGGCAAAATCGGCTTTGGAGAATTACTACCGACACTTCTACACTCTGGGGACGTGGCATCGGAAGCGGTCTGTGCTCCGCTGATGAATTTGACACTTTTCCAAATCGGTAATCCGATCATGCATGTGCTCCGCTATCTGACGATTCTCTGGCCTGGCCTTCCGTGGCTCTGGCTTCGTGGCAGCATCGGCGGACTGATTGTTGCAATTGCTTTTTCTGTTACTTTGAATACTGCGATTGCCACCACATGGCTCTGGACCGAATTGGTCGAGATGAACATTGGCCTTGGGCTCTGGAGCGCTACAGCCGCAGTCTGGGTTGTTGCCGCTGCATCCGCAATCTCTGCATTTCCAACCGCTTTGCCCATTCATTTTCTGTCGCGCGACAACGCAAGCGATTCGTTATTTTTTCAAGCGAGGGACGCCTATCTTTCACGGGATTGGGTCGTTGCTGAAACAACGCTTCGAACACTACTGATTCACTCTCCCACCGACGGTGAGGCACAACTTTTGCTGGCATCCCTTCTTAAACGCGTCGATCGGGTGAGGGAAGCACGAGAAGCACTCCACAAACTCCGGCGGAGTGATTCAGGCAAGATTTGGGCGACTGAAATTGCTCGTGAACTTTCATTTCTTGATCGTTCCGCAGTCAGCCTCCAAATGAATACTTCCGAAACAAACAATCCACTCGCTCGCAAAGAACTTGGTCAAGAAAATCTGGAACCACAGCGTGAAGAAGATATCCAGAATGCAGCTGCGTAAGAAACTTTTTTGATAACCTGTAGAATCCCCTTCCACGCTCTCGTGACCAGAAATTTTTCCGTCGAAAAAAGATGCGGGAATACAAAAATCAGTTTGCACCCGGGCAGGGGCTGTGAGGGTTGGCCCAAGAGGCCATCGGACGGACACTTTTGTACATCGCAAGATTGGGGATTCAAAAAAAAATACCTTGTTTGGCGTACCATTTGCGGACTACGAAGAATCATGCCGCCGTGACCTGCCAGTTTGGCACGTCGATGGAAAAGAGGATACAAAATTCTATTTTTCAGGGTTTGATTTGTAGTCGTCCGTGACAGACCATTCGATTTTTGATCGAACCAACTATAGTTCGAATGTCGTAGGATGAGACCAAGGATCAATTCCGATCGATCCAAAAAGAACAGTAGACACAGACTCTATCCGTATTGAATTCGGCCGCCCAACGGCCAATGAACCTCAGGGAGACTTTTGATGTACGAACGATTCACCGATAGGGCCCGCAAGGTCATGCAATTGGCCAACCAAGAAGCCCAACGGTTCAACCACGAATACATCGGCACCGAACATGTTCTTCTCGGGCTTATTAAAGAGGGAAGTGGAGTTGCTGCCAACGTTCTTAAGAACCTTGATATCGACCTGCGAAAAATTCGGATGGAAGTTGAAAAGCTCGTCCAGAGCGGCCCCGATATGGTGACGATGGGAAAGCTTCCTCAAACTCCTCGCGCCAAGAAAGTGATTGAATATTCGATGGAGGAAGCTCGTAATTTGAATCACAATTACGTCGGCACTGAGCACATTCTTTTGGGTTTACTCCGTGAGCAGGAAGGTGTGGCCGCGCAAGTACTGATGAATCTGGGCCTCAAGCTCGAGGATGTTCGCGAGGAAGTGCTTAACCTGCTTGGACATGGAATGGAAAGCGAGGGCGGGGAGCGAGGAGGCGTTGCTGGACGCGCAACAGCCGGTGCTACTGCTCAAGGTGAAACTCCCAAAGCTGGGAAAAGTAAAACTCCCGCACTTGATAGTTTTGGACGGGATCTGACTGAGTTGGCACGCCAGTCGAAACTCGATCCCGTGATCGGTCGTGAAAAGGAAATTGAACGTGCGATTCAAATTCTTTGCCGTCGTACAAAAAACAATCCTGTGCTGCTCGGCGAGGCTGGCGTTGGCAAGACAGCAATTGTCGAAGGATTTGCGCAAAGAGTGGTCGACGGAAATGTTCCCGAAATTTTGGCAGACCGCCGTATCGTGGTTCTTGATCTGGCGATGATGGTCGCGGGAACCAAATACCGTGGTCAGTTTGAAGAACGTATCAAGGCTGTCATGAATGAAGTGCGACGCGCAAAAAATACAATACTTTTTATTGATGAATTGCATACGCTCGTCGGTGCCGGTGGCGCGGAGGGCGCAATCGACGCATCAAACGTTCTGAAGCCGGCACTTGCCCGAGGTGAAATTCAGTGCATCGGAGCAACTACGCTCGATGAATATCGCAAGTACATTGAAAAAGACTCTGCGCTTGATCGTCGATTTCAGATCATCATGATCGAACCAGCCACGAAAACCGAGGCAGTAGAAATTCTCAAAGGCCTTCGCGATCGTTACGAGTCGCACCACCGTGTGCAGATCACGGACGGGGCGTTGGTGAGCGCCGTAGAGCTTTCGAGTCGATACATCAGTGGCCGATGCCTCCCTGATAAGGCAATCGACGTTATTGACGAAGCTGGCGCGAGAGTACGACTCAAAGCGATGACCAAGCCGCCAGATTTGAAGGAACTCGACGATGAGGTCGAACGGCTCAACAAGGAAAAAGAAGAGGCCGTTGCCAATCAGGATTTTGAAAAAGCCGCCGCACTTCGTGATCAAGCTGACAAACTGAAAAAGAAAAAGCAAACACTCACTCGTGATTGGCGAGACAAATCCCGCGAAGCTGATGGAGTTGTGGATGAAGAAGTGATCGCAGAAGTTGTTTCCAAGATGACCGGGATTCCTCTGACTCGCATGAGTACCGAGGACAGCCAGCGACTCATGAATATGGAAGGTGAACTTCACAAGCAAGTCGTGGGGCAAAACGAAGCCATCAAAAGTATTTCAAAGGCTGTTCGTCGAAGTCGTTCTGGACTCAAGGATCCAAAGCGGCCTACTGGTTGCTTCATTTTTGCAGGCCCGACTGGTGTTGGAAAAACGCTGCTCGCCAAGGCGCTTGCCCAGTTCATGTTTGGAGACTCTGAGGCGCTCATTCAAATCGACATGAGCGAGTACATGGAGAAACACAACGTCAGTCGTCTGATTGGAGCCCCTCCCGGTTACGTGGGCTTCGAAGAAGGTGGACAGCTCACTGAGAAAATCCGCCGCCGACCCTATGCTGTGGTCTTGCTGGACGAAATTGAGAAAGCGCATCCGGATGTTTTTAACATGCTGCTTCAAGTCATGGAGGAAGGCCGACTCACCGACAGTTTTGGTCGCAATGTCGACTTTCGAAATGCGATTTTGATTATGACCACCAACGCCGGTGCCGATGCGATTAAGAATGAATCCTCTTTTGGATTTCAAAAGCCAGACGACAACTCTAGCTATGACGGCATGAAGGGTCGTGTGAATGAAAGAATTGAAAAGTTTTTTAGACCTGAGTTTCTCAATCGTGTTGATGACGTAATCGTCTTCCATCACCTCACCGTGGAAGATCTGAAAGAAGTCATTGACATCGAACTTGCCAAAGTTCGCGAGCGTCTGAGTGAACGTGGACTCAAATTGGATCTCACCGAAGAATCTAAGAAATTTCTTATTAAAAAGGGGTCTGATACTGATTTTGGCGCAAGACCGCTGCGACGCGCCTTGGAAAACTACATCGAAGATCCTGTTTCGGAGGAACTTCTCAAGGGCGAATTCATCGGGAAAGATACGATTCAAGTTGACTGCGTTGAAGTAGCCGGCAAGAAGCAACTGGTCTTCCGGGGCATCGTGACTGTGGAGCCGGTTGTTGAGGCATCTGCTGCGCCTGAAGCGAGCGAGTCTCCTGCGGTCTGAGAAGAGACGTTCAATCAATCATCCGTCACGTACTTATTCGCCGTTCGTGGCGTCATAAGCAGGGCATCGCTTTTCTGCGATCAGACCCTGTCTTCTATATTCTGTGCAGTTTTCTTTTCACCATTCTTCCCACCTTCGCCGTTTCTCTTCAATGGAGCGAATTAGGGACGTATTCATTTTAATCGTCAAAGGTGCTTCAAGTCCCGGTTCCTGCACCGACGAATGAACCCTTACGGTCGATCACACAAAGGCATGAGCCAAAAGTGATGGTGGAGTTTCAAGACGATGTCGATTACCCAACTACAGCCTCTTCACAGAGAACCGCTTCGCGTCGGGCCCACCGACTGGGTGGCGGATAGGATCACGGATCTTGGAGAATTTGTTCTTGATCGGGTCGCTGCTGTTGGTGATGTTGCAATTTTTTCGCTCCGCACTTTTGCATGGCTTCTCTATCGTCGACCACGACGAGATGTTCTTCTTCCGAGTCTCTATCAAATAGGCGTGCTGTCACTTCCTGTGGTCGCTTTGACGGGCATGTTTATCGGCATGGTTCTCGCGGTACAAAGTTTTTCACAGTTTCGGGCGCTCGGTCTTGAAACCCGTCTGGGTGCGGTGATTAATCTCTCGCTCGTACGGGAGTTAGGCCCTGTACTTGCCGCCACAATGCTCGCCGGTCGTGTCGGAAGTGCGATGGCAGCTGAACTCGGCACAATGCGAGTGACCGAACAAATCGATGCTCTTTCGAGCATGGGAGCAAACCCTATCTACTATCTTGTGGTGCCCCGTTTTCTTGCCTGCCTTCTCCTCATTCCAACACTGACCATCATGGCCGACTTCATGGGAGTGCTGGGCGGTTATCTCTATTCCAGCGCGCTGCTTGGTGTTGATTATCACCATTACTGGCACAACTCTCGCGAATATGTCGACGGTTTCGATCTCATGACAGGAATTTTTAAAAGCTGTTTCTTCGGTGCCGCGATCGCGCTCGTGAGTTGTCATCGTGGATTTAACTGCGAACCCGGAGCAGAAGGCGTTGGACGTGCGGCGACCAATGCTTTCGTTCATTCGTTTGTGCTTATTTTGTTACTCGATTTATTTTTGGGAATTGGGCTTGATCATCTTCACCACATACTTCAACCCGAAGGTCCTCGAAAACTTTTGTAACGTTATTTCCTACAAGCATGATTGTGTTTCACTCTTTATGAATGCCACCCGAGCTTCCACTACAGTTTCGAATGTCTCGACACCAGGAACATCGTTGGTCGAGGTGGAACAATTGCATGTGCGTTTTGGGAAGCAGGAAGTTCTGCGGTCAATTTCGCTCAGTATTCCAACGGGCCAGACCCTTGTGATCATTGGTGAGAGTGGCTGCGGAAAAACCGTGCTCCTTAAATCAATCATCGGTTTGGTACAGCCCACCGACGGAATAGTGCGATTCGCGGGCCGTTCTCTCGCGGCCATGGGAGAACGAGAACTGTCAGAGGTGCGAACTCAATTTGGCTTTGTGTTTCAGGGAGCAGCCCTCTTCGACAGCATGACGATTGCTGAGAATATTGCATTTCCACTCCGTGAACACACTCACAAAAGCCCACTCGAGATTCAACTGGCAATCGATTTACTCCTTTCCGAGGTCGGTCTTTCAAAAGCGACTGCCTTCAAGAAACCCGCTGAACTTTCGGGTGGAATGCGGAAGCGAGTTGGTTTAGCAAGAGCTCTCGCCCTGAGTCCTCAAATCATGCTGTACGACGAACCCACGACCGGACTCGATCCAATCATGACCGACATCATCAATGAACTCATTGTCCGAGTGCGCAAACGCATGCCGGTTACTGGAATTGTCGTTACTCACGACATGACAACTGCTCGAAAAGTGGGCGATCGTATCGTGATGCTCTATCCACTCTCGCGGCTCAAACCGAATGAAAGCCAAATTGTATTTGACGGGACACCTGCCGAACTCGATCGATCGAGCGATCATCGAGTCAAACAGTTTGTTGACGGAAAAGCTGGAACCAGACTCATGGAACTCCGCGACGAACAAGCAGAGCATCCGTCTGGCGAACAGCACTCTTCTGAACTCACACACGCACGACAATAAATCCACTTTTCACGAAAAGTTTTTATGAACGATCGAGTCATGCAGTTTCGTGTCGGCGTCATGGTTCTCGCCACGGCCATCATTGCAGGAATTCTGATTCTGCTCTTTGGCGACCTACCTTCTCTGGTGCAGGGAACATACCCACTGCGAATGCGTTTTTCTGACGCTCGTGGTATTTCATCCGGAACGCCTGTTCGAAAAAATGGGATTCTGGTCGGTCGCGTCAGTACAGTGTCGCTCGACGAGAGAGGCGGTGTCACGGTTGTGGCTGATATCGATTCATTCGTGCCGATCTATCGCGATGAACAGCCTCGCATCAACGGAACCATTCTCGGCGATTCTGAGATATCTCTTGTCACGGGCCGCGTCACTCTTCCTCGCCAGCGAATCCAAGAGGACGAGGTGCTCGACGGGCTCGCTTCTCGAGATCCATTAGAGCTCTTTGCCTCACTCGAACCAAAACTTGCTCTCTCCCTAGAATCACTCACCGTGGCCAGTGATGGTGTTGCAAAACTCACAACAACTCTCGATGGAGTGCTCGTTGGCGAAGATGACCACCTCAACCAAATGGTTGCCAAAACCGAGATGGTTCTCGATTCTTTTGGAAAGGCTCTTTCTAATATCAACGATGTTATCGGTGATCCTGCTGCCCGAGAAAAAATCCGTCAGACAATTGACGGCCTTCCGCAGTTAATGGTCGATCTGCAGTCCACCGTAAAGGGCATTGGAAGCACAGTTGATTCCGCTGACAGAAATCTTCGAAATCTCGAAGGACTGACAAAACCACTTGGTGAACGCGGTGAACAGATGGTTATGCAACTCGACAAGACGATTGGTCGCCTTGACGAAGTGCTTTCTCAGGCCGGACAGTTCGCTGCGGCGCTCAACCAATCCGATGGAACCATTGGCCGTCTTGTAAAAGATCCGCAGGTTTACGAGGAGCTCGCGCAGGCCGCGGCGAACATTAATCGCATCTCAAAAGAACTGCGACCCATCGTCGATGATGTGCGAGTGTTCACCGACAAGATTGCAAGACATCCAGAGCAGCTTGGTGTACGCGGTGCTCTCGATCGAAAACCAGGCCTTAAATAGTTTTCCTATTTGACATAAAAGAGACACGAAACGAAGACTCGTACCTACTTTTTAAACGGCGCATTCACCGGTGAGGTACGAAGGTATTCTGCCACAAACTCCTCCGCCCGAACGCTTGAATCTCCTTGTAAATTTTTGTGCCCTACGATTCGTCCACGACAATTGAGGGCCTGACACAGGCACGGTCCTTTGATGAACTCCACTTCGCGTTCAAAAGATTCGTAGTCAAAAGTAATCTCTTCTCCTGCTTGAATGGATCGAATCGTTCGAACCTCAATTTCTTCAACACCCGCTCGAATGATAACGCCACAGTTTGGATTACATGAATGATTCACGAATGTCATTGCGCCGTCGGGAACAATGTGCGTATCTGTATCGACCTGCATGGAATGACGAGTTCTTTTGAGCGTCTTTGGACCCCAGGATTTCAAAACAGTCTCACCACTTGAAAAACTACGAGTCGCAACGAGTTCCCTGCCCAGCCGACCCCAACGCACCTCCACGGGATCTCCATGCGCAGGCATGCGATTGTGAACGCTTGCTGGAACTCCAATCGCTTCATCAAGTGTCGTCTCTCGAAGACGCCCTTGATACGATTCCGCCAGCCATTCCATCGTTCCATCGACCGTGTCGGCCTGAAGAAGCACCAGATCTCCCGGGCGGACGCTATCGAGAACGCGTGACGCTGATTCGTTCCACCCATGCCCTGATTCAATCTTAATCGGTCGAGCAGATGTTTCTTTTCGACGCACTCCTTCGGAAAGAATCGCCGTAATTTCACCCGGCTTGCGACCCCGAATATAGGCATCTTCGTAAATTACAATTCTTTCAAATGCCCCGGCCAGCAGTTCCCCTTGCGTCCTCAGATCCTCGTCGCGTCGATCGCCTGCAACCGAGTAGATCACGGTGCGGCGTTCATGAGGCATGACAGAAAGCACGGAAATTATTTCTTCCAGAGACGATGCGTTGTGCCCGTAATCAACCACAATCGATGCACCGTTGATATCCACGATATTAAATCGTGCTGGTGAACCGTTGGTGCCTGCGTCAAAACTTTCAAGAGCACCCCGCACTAACTCCAGTGGGACACCAAGACACCACGCTGCCGCCGAGGCTGCCAACACGTTCTCAACTTGAAATCGAACCATTCCTCGATGCACTAGCGGCACACGATCAAGGCTGGCAAGTCTTGTTTCACGAGGGCCGTCGCACAGCACGATAAAATCCTCTCGCACAGTGGCTGCAAGGCCTCCCTCGGCCAGATGTGCAACAAGCACTGGGCATGTAGGGTCGGTACTGAAGTAGACCACCGAACCTTTGCACCAGCGGACCATCTCCACAACGAGAGGATCGGAAGCGTTGAGCACTGCCGATCCTTTTGAGCTCACTGCCGAGACGATAGTACTCTTCACGTACGCCAGTCGTTGGACAGTATCGACTTCTTCCATTCCCAAGTGATCGCCAATACCGATATTGGTAACGACGGCAACATCGCATCGATCAAAACCAAGTCCTTCTCGAAGAATGCCTCCCCGTGCCGTCTCGAGAATGGCCGTCGTCACAGAAGGATTGGCAAGCACTCGCCGGGCACTCGCCGGGCCGCTGCAGTCACCCGAATCAATGCGTCGCTTTCCAATCCATATTCCTTCCGTGCAAGTCGTACCGACTATTGCACCTCCAGAGGATGCCATGTGACTCAGGAGTCGAACCACAGTTGTCTTTCCGTTGGTTCCCGTGACTGCGGCAACCGGAATTCTTCCCTCATCTCCTGCTTCAAAGAGGGTTTCTATAATGGCTGATCCTACATCGCGAGGACTACCGATCGTTGGTTCGAGATGCATACGCAAGCCCGGACCGGCATTGACTTCAATGATTACCCCGCGCTGCAATTCAAGCGGACGCGAGATGTCTTCGACCACGATGTCAACACCGGCAACGTCCAGTCCAATCACTCTGGCTGCTTCAATGGCTCTCGCAGCAACCTCTGGATGAACTCGTTGCGTAATGTCTTCGCTTGTACCACCAGTGCTCAGATTCGCATTTCGTCTGAGCATAATAATTCGTCCCGACTCGATGACGCTTTCAGGATTGACTCCCTGATCGGCGAGCACCCCGAGAGCCACATCATCTAATAGAATCGGACTGAGTGCCGTTGTATGGTCGCCGGCGCGTTGTGGATCGCTGTTTACCAGTGCAACGAGTTGCACTGTGCTGGATACACCGTCTCCAATCACTTCTGGGGGATGCCTTCTCGCAGCAGCCACAAGCACCCCACCAACAATCAAAAGACGGTAATCGCCTCCATTGATGAACTGCTCGACGACAACACTTGTGCCTTCCTCGCGAGCAAATATCCATGCTCGCTCAACTTCTTCTCGCGTAAAAAGATTCACACTGACGCCGCGTCCCTGATTTCCAAATCTGGGTTTCACGACGACCGGCACTCCAATCTGGACTGCAACTTCCCAAGCTTCCTCGGCACTGGCCACCGGCCGACCTTCCGGCACCGGAATTCCTGACTCAAAAAGAAGGCCGCGCGTGAGTTCCTTATCCTGAGCAATCGCTTCGGCAATCGCGGGGGTGGCATCGGTCTCAGCGGCAATGATTCGTCGCTGTCTGCTCCCTTGTCCCAATCGCACCAGAGATCCTTTATTGAGTCGCGTCGTAGGAATGCCACGTGCTTTTGCTGCCTCAACGATCGAACGCGTGCTTGGCCCCAATCGTTCTTCAAGCAGGAGACCATGAAGCCTTTTAACTTCAGCCGTAACGTCAAACTCATTTCCAGCAATCGCGCACTCCAACAATCGATTGGCAACCTGAAGACACTCAACCGCAAATCGCTCTTCTTTGTATTGGACTGCGACACGATAGACGCCTCGCCGAGACGTCTCTCTCGCTCTTCCAAAGCCCACGACCGAGCCGGCGAGCGTCTGCAGTTCAAGACAGACATGTTCGAGGATGTGTCCCATCCACGTGCCATTTGCAAGTCTTTGAAAGAAGCCACCGCGTTCTCCAACAGAACAACGGTGCTCGATCATTGTTGGCAGCCACGCCGTTAAGCGTTCGTTAAAGCCCGGAAGCGTGTTCGATGGAAAGTCTTCCAGTCGACCAAGGTCAACCCAGGCTTCGAGAACAGGGAAGTTGGCCCACTGATTGGGACCCCGAAGAATCTTGAGCTTTTCGATCTCCATGGACTGAAAGCTGATGTTTTCGTACCCACCGCAGACGCGTGCGGGGGCTGGGATTCGGTCTGCCGTCCATCGACCGAAACACTTCGGAAGACAATAACGGAGGCAGTCCGTGAAGGCGATCAGACCGTCCAAACGCGTCGCTTGAACGATCCTGTTTGCGGTGAAACTCCGAAAAAGGTGGGAAGGAACTTAGTGGGAAACTGGCTGGATTTTCTTCTGGAAACAAAGATCAGGTGACAGAGCACTTGGACTTCGATGATTTTGAACGGTGAACCATATCGCTTGTTTCTCACCTGAAGAAAAATCGTACGGTCTTCGATTTTTACAATTCGGGGGCGAGCACGCTGCGGCAGCGTCAAACAACTTCTTCCATGTACAGCACGATGCGCGTGCAAAAAAAGTTGGACGCAACAAGCCGACTGCCCGTCCCGCAGAGAGATCAGAGTCGGCGGCGGGATATAAAGATGGAACGGCCAAGGGGGCCATGAACTGTGCCAAACGAATAAGATCGGCTGATCGATCACTTCCGCTGTGTGGCGCACTATCGCATGCACTCGCGAAAGATGATCTACTTCCGAAGGAATTAGAATCGTTTCGAATCAACTTTTCAGAACCATACTCCAATCGAAGTTTCTCAAACCGTAACCAGGATTTTCTTTTTTTGATCGCAAGGCGTTTCCATCGAGAATCGATTGCACTCAAGGTGAACGGACACTTTACGGTATGAACGGTTGAATGTGAATCAAAAATAGTTTTACGAATATTGCAAAAGCATTTCTCGTGCCGAGACTTAAAGCAATGATCGCTTGTGGGCGATTCCGCCGTTGGATGACCTTCGATAATTGAACCGCTCAAACGATTCATAGAAAATTTGACAATGCAACGCGTAACTTCGGATGATGCTCGAACAATCATTGCTGATAAAGAGCCGCAAGGATCGAAGGATGTTACTTTAGAAAACATCGGCAAGCCACGGAAAGCCTCTGCCCTTTTAAAAAACCCACTAAAAATCGTTTTTTTCGGCATTTCTTTACTTTTTTCCTAGGTCTTTACTTTCTTTTCCCTTGCAACCCCTCTTTCCCGCCACCCCTCAGATTTCGTCTTTCGAGAATTCCAGCTTCAGCCGGTTCTCGCTCGACTCCTTGGAGAGGGTGCTGGTGAGTTGCCGGATCGATCTCGATTCGCAGCTTCACTTCGCTGACAAAACAATCATTCTGACCGATGTTCGACTGCTTGCGGATCAACCTGCATGGCACTCACAATCCCCATCACTGACACTTCACAAAGAGACCTTCTCTTGGCGACTTGCCCCGTCTCATTCATTGGACGTTCGATTGCGAGGTTCGCTGGGAAGAATTGAACTGTTTGATTCGGAACGCGTGATCGCGCGCTGGTTCTTCACAGCGGCATGCGGATCGAGCGTGCATCTGCTTGAAAATGTGTTTGATCAGCGAAGCCACTCGACAGCGCATGCAAAAGATGTTTCTGCTTCAACATCTGATTTCACTTCAACCAAAGAGGCCGCAGATCACCTCGACCTTGCTACTCCTGAGACCTCAATCTCTGCATTAAGAGCCTTATTGAGAGTCCTCGCCTTTGCCCGACCGCACGCTCCCATCGCGTTACTGGGTTGCCTTCTTTCATTTGCAAGCACTGCCGCGAGCCTGGTGCCTCCGTATCTGACAATGCCGCTGGTAGATCGAGTACTCATCCCAAAACAGTTGGGACAGGATATTCCCTTTACTTTAGTCTGGTGGTACCTCGGTGGGCTTGCGATCGCCTCGGTGGTGGCATGGCTTCTATCGTGGGCGCAGTCTTGGACGCTGGCATGGGTAAGCGAACGACTCGCTGCCAGTTTGCGGGTTCGCACGTATGCACATATGCAGCGACTTTCGCTCGATTTTTACAGCGAAAAACGCACCGGAGACCTGATGTCGCGAATCGGTAGTGACACCGATCGAATCAACGACTTCGTCTCTCTTCACTTAATCGATTTCATATCGAACATGATGCTGATCGTATTGGCCGCGTTTGTTCTTGTATCGATCAGCCCACCATTAGCCATTGTCACACTTGCGCCATTTCCACTGTTTGTCTGGCTGATTTATTCGGTTCGCAAAAAGCTTCGTCGTGGATTCAATCAACTCAATGCCGCCTGGGCTGACATGACAAGTATTCTGGCCGACACGATTCCAGGAATCCGCGTCGTGAAGGCATTTGCGCAGGAACAGCGTGAAATTGAACGCTTCCAAGAAGCCAACGATCAGATTCTAGAAACTTCCGATCGCGTCAATGTGGTCTGGGCTTTTTTTGGACCGCTTGTCAGTTTGCTCAGTGAGGCAGGTCTTCTCATTGTGTGGGCGTCCGGGGCGTGGCTGGTATTTGGTGGATCCGTGACGGTAGGGGCGCTTTCCGCATTCCTTGCCTACATCGCCAGATTTTATGGACGTATTGAATCAATGATTCGAATGGTTCCGGCAACGCAGCAAGCTGCTGCCAGCGCGCAGCGTATATTTGAAATTCTAGATCGCAAATCGAGCGTTGCCGAGGCAGTCAACCCGATTGATCCCGGACGCGTACGAGGTTGCATTGAACTCTCCGGGGTTCATTTTCGATATGGATCACGCGAAGTTTTACATGGCATCGATCTTTTGATTCAGCCGGGTGAAATGATCGGATTGGTAGGTTCTAGCGGTTCTGGAAAATCAACGCTGGCTAATCTTATCTGTCGTTTTTACGATGCTTCGAGCGGATCAATCACGATCGACGGAATCGATATTCGACAACTTAGTATCGAGGCCTATCGCAGAAATCTTGGCGTAGTCCTTCAAGAACCGTTCCTCTTTTTTGGCAGCGTGGCCGAGAATATTGCCTACGGAAAACCTGAGGCTACACACAATGAGATTGTTGCGGCGTCACGAGCCGCTGGAGCTCATGAATTCATTCTCAATCTTCAAAGTGGCTATGACTCTCGTGTCGGTGAACGTGGTAGCTCTCTTTCCGGAGGAGAGCGTCAACGCATTTCGATTGCGCGCGCCTTATTGATCGACCCTTCGATTCTGTTGCTTGATGAGGCGACTTCGAGTGTTGATGCGGAAACTGAAATCATCATTCAATCCGCTATCGATACCTTAGTGACTGGTAGAACGACTCTTGCTATTGCCCACAGGCTTTCGACATTACGAAGAGCTGATCGACTGGTTGTGCTCGACTCTGGACGCATTGTAGAGATCGGTACTCACGACGAACTGCTTTCTGTTGGAGGGTTCTATGCGCGTCTCTACCATGCCCAGAATACACCTGCTGTCGAAACTGATTCTTTCTCTCGCGGAGATGCTGATTCATGATTCCTCGTTCTGAAAGCAAGGACAACTTTCTTGCTTTCACGCTGACAAGACGCGAGGACGGAAGGCTCGATCTTCTCGACGCTCGCGGGCAAACGCATCACGGCGTTGAAGTCGTACGAGCTTTCCCCCTTACCGACCCTACAGGACCTCTGGCTATTCTGTCTGCCGATGGCTCGGAACTTGTCTGGCTGACATCCGTTCGCGAAACAGATGCCTTGCAGCAGACGATTCTCAACGCTGAACTTACAATAAGTTCCTTCGTTCCTGAAATACTTCGCATCGAGTCGATCGGGGAAGGCGATCCAGCGGAGTGGGTGGTTCTCACTGATAGAGGGCTTCATCGCATGAAGGTGCCAGAACGGGATAGCATTGTGCGGACTCGATCGCACGGTGTGAAAATCACGGACACTGACTCCATTGACTTTCGCATCAAAAATCTTGAATCACTCGATCGCACGAGTCGACGCCTCCTCGACAAAAAACTTTGAGTAACTTCTGCACCTTCACAATTCCTGCTTTGATCGCTGGAAAAGTCTGAGAAGATGGATGGAATACGCCGACGATGCGGGATTCAGCCTTATTTTTTCAGAAAATTGCTTCTGCTTCTGGCTTTGCGGTGCTTGAACTGCGTAGGGTTGTGATTAGTCTCGAAGGCTCATTGGAAGCGGCGGGTGTTCCGCAGCGAATCCGAAGAGTACAAGAAAAATTCAACTCTTGGTGAGTGGAGTCATGCAGATGCGTCGATTACTGGTTCTCGTGAATACGATTGTTGTCGTTGGTGTTTTGAGTGTCTTGTTTTTCATTCCAGCATCCACTTCTGCGCAGTGCTGTCAGGACGCGGTGTCGGCACCAACTGCCACACAAACCTACCGTCTTGATTACCAGACTGTGTACGACGATAGAAGTGTGACTGCCTACCGCGTCGAGTATGAGACAGCCTATGACACCCGTACTTACACCGTCAGTAAGCCAGTCTGGGAAACAAGTACCTCGCAGCGACGCTACAGCGTGTCCCGCCCTGTTTGGGAAACAGCATCGCGTGAAGAGCGATACACCGTGATGAAGCCGGTGTGGGAAAATCAGGTTCAAGACAAAAGTTATGACGTTACTCGAGAAGTTCTTGAAACATCGACTCGCGAGGAACGCTTCACGGTGATGAAACCCGTATACGAAACATCGATGCAGGAACAGCGATCGGTGGTGCGAAAGCCGGTCTATGAAACATCCGAGCGAGACGAATCCTACACGGTTTCGGAACCTGTTACGGCGTATCGCACTTCGTACGCTGACCAAGGTGGCTTTGTCGAACAAGCCACACCTGTGGTTATTCCAGGCCAGACGTTTTTGCAGTGGATACCCGGTGGTTGGGTCATCGATCCCCTGACAGGACTTACGATCTGGCAGCGTGGTGGTTATTCATGGATGAGCACTCCCGGAGTGGCGACTTCTCAAGTCACTCGGGTCTATCGACCAAATGTAGTTGCTGTGCAGATTCCAGAAACTACCTACGTACAACGCGTTATGACACGAAAAGTACCTGTTCAAACTGTTCGTTATGTCGAAGAACAAGTTGCTCAGCAGGTTCCTGTTCAAACATGCCGTATGGTTGCTGAGGAAGAAGTTCGACAAGTGCCAGTCACAACTCGTCGCCAAGTTGTCGAACGCATAGAAAACAAGGTTTCTGTTCAGGTATGTCGCATGGTTGCTGAAGAACAAGTGCGTCAGGTGCCGGTCACGACCTGCCGCATGGTTGTTGAAGAACGAGTAGAGCCTGTCACTACCCAAGTGTGCAGAATGGTTACCGAAGAACGAACAATGCAGGTTCCACGAATGGTCGAGAAACGAACGCCCGTTGTGTATACCGAACGAGTTCCTCGCACGGTTGTCTACCGTGTTCCGATCGATTCATGTGGAAATCCAATTCCGAACGTAAGCGCTTCGACCCTTTCCTCTTCCTCGCCTTCTGTTGCTCCTGCCGTATCTTCTGTGGCAAAGCCAGCAAGTTCCGAAACAAAATCCTTGCCGTCGAATCAACCAACGGCGACCTTCGGTGAATCCTCTTCCATCGCTCCAAAGGGTTCAACGACAACCGAAGGCTGGCAGCAATCTGCCCGAAAACATATTGATCCAGATTCCAGTGATGAGAGCAGTCGGGTAAGAGTTCAAAAACCTTCTCCAATCGCTGTGCCTCCAATTGAAACGATCCCCACTCCGGCTCCAGCCCTCGGTCCGGCAGTAGAACCAGCTGCTCCAGCGACTGAACCAGAGCCCGTAACAATCGAAAATACCTCAGTCGTTCCCGGAATTGATTCAACTGCTCGTCCTGATCTGGCGACCTGATAGATTTTCTGAATCCCTCCTTTCGCGGCTGAGTCTTTGGTGGCTTAAAAATCTTGGGAACCACTCTCCCAACATTTTCTCCACTCCTGACACACAGATCAAATCGTTCGCTCGCATCGGCATTCGGGTTTGGATGCTTTTTTCCGATGGTCGAATTGAATAGATTGCTTGTTGTGCTTGCGTCCGGATCGGTAGCATACGCACGCTGCGGAGCTGAGTCGTTCACAAAACGATTTTGTCCGCGATTGAATTTATTGTCACCTTGGGCACTTCGGTCATGGACGACCAGACTCTCATCATCCAAAGTCTTGCTGGCAAACGAGTGGCCGTTTTTGGCCGCCTTGCCGATGCCACCATTCGAGATGCTCGCCATCTCATCCAGATCAAAGGGGGAACGCTCGTCGATCAAATCGACCCACTGACCGATGTTGTTGTGCTCGGAGATCATCATCGAGCAACTGAAAAGGAATCTGTGAAACAAACAGCTCGAGCTTCCGTGCAGATTGCCTCTGGCGATGGAAATCCTGAAATTGTTCACGAAAATCTGTTTTGGAGAATGGTTGAACCTCTTGACGCGAATGGTGATGTGCGCCGTCTCTATACGGTGGGCGTCATGGCTGATGTTTTGGATATTCCAAGGGCTGCAGTGCGGCACTGGGTTCGAAGAGGTCTCCTGATACCAGCACGCAGCGTTGGATCGTTGTCGTGGTTCAACTTCGAACAATTATTGATTGCAAGAGGACTCATACG
>Ga0194035_1000545_pt1 | contig 21380 bp, 17 predicted proteins | sample JunL2320m_MetaG_FD_148680 | JGI IMG/M metagenome (GOLD analysis project Ga0194035, IMG submission 148680) | Anoxic zone freshwater microbial communities from boreal shield lake in IISD Experimental Lakes Area, Ontario, Canada - Jun2016-L239-20m | ecosystem: Environmental > Aquatic > Freshwater >...
TTTTGACAAACTCCGCGGCCTCCTCCTCGGCCGAGCCCCCGATTTCGCCCATCATCAGGATGGCGTGCGTATCGGGGTCGGCTTCAAACAGTGTTAGCAGGTCGATAAAACTGGAACCCACCAGCGGATCGCCGCCGAGTCCCACGCACGTACTCTGGCCGTGGCCGAGTTGCGTGAGTTGCCAGACGGCTTCGTAGGTGAGCGTGCCCGAGCGACTCATCACGCCAACGTGTCCTGGAGCGTGGATATAGCCAGGCATGATGCCAATCTTACATTCGCCCGGCGTGATCACGCCGGGACAGTTGGGGCCAATCAACCGGCTCTTCGAGGCATGCACAACCGGTAGCACGCGGGCCATGTCGAGCACAGGAATTCCCTCGGTGATCGCGATCACCAGTTCGATTCCGGCACCCACTGCCTCCAGAATGGCGTCGGCGGCAAATGCGGGTGGCACGAAGATCATCGTGGCGTTCGCGCCGGTGGAGGCAACGGCCTCGGCCACGGTGTCGAAGACGGGCAGATCGGCAACTTTTTCGCCTCCCTTTCCCGGTGTGACTCCGCCGACCATTCGCGTGCCGTAGTCGAGGCACCCGCGGGTATGGAATTCACCCACCTTGCCGGTGATGCCCTGACAGATGACGCGAGTGTTGCGGTTGACGAGAATGCTCATAAAAACTGACTTCGCTTGCTTACGTGTGATTGAGGGGGTGGATAAAAAGAGTCAGACCGCGTTGGCCGCTGCGACAACCTTCTGGGCTGCATCGGTGAGACCGTTTGCGGTGATGATGGCTGTGCCGCTGCTGGCCAGAATCTTCTTGCCTTCCTCGACCTCGGTGCCCTCCAGTCGCACGACCAGCGGCACGGTAAAACCGACAGTTTTAGAGGCCTCGATGACGGCGTTGGCAATCGTCGTGCACCGCATGATGCCGCCAAAAATATTGACCAGAATCGCCTTCACGTTTTTGTCGGAAAGGATGATCCGAAACGCTTCGGTCACTTGCTTCACATCCGCCCCGCCGCCGACATCCAAAAAATTCGCCGGCTCACCGCCGTGATACTTCACCAGATCCATCGTGCTCATCGCGAGGCCGGCTCCATTCACGAGGCAGCCGATCGTGCCATTGAGCTTCACGTACGAAAGCCCTGCAGCGGAGGCCCGCGTTTCAGAAGGATCTTCCTCGGCTTCGTCGCGGAGTCCGGCCAGATCCTTGTGGCGGAAGAGCGCGTTGTCGTCAAACGTCATTTTGGCATCGAGTGCCACCAAGCCGCCATCTTTGGTCAGCACCAGCGGGTTGATCTCGAGGAGCGACGCATCGAGCGCGAGGAATGCACGTGTCAGCGACGTAAAGAATTGTTCCGCCGCTCGCCAACTCTTAGTGGGCAGGCCCAGCTTTGCCGAGAGCACGCGGGTTTGATACGCCGCCAAACCGCGATCGGGATCGAAGGGCTCCGAGAGGATGAGTTCGGGCGTGTTGTGGGCCACCTCTTCGATATCCATGCCACCGGCGGTGCTGGCGATCAGCACTGGCGAACCGACCCGGCGATCCACAAGGACTGCGCAGTAGAGTTCACGATCAATCGCGCAGCCGCTCTCCACAAACACCTGCCGCACCACCTGCCCTTCGGCGCCTGTCTGAATCGTGACTAGCGTATTGCCCAAGAGCCCCTTGGTGATTCGGGCTGCGTCGGCGGCGGTCTTGGCGAGTTCCACGCCCCGCTGCGTCGAGCCCTTGACCATTCCCTTGCCGCGTCCGCCGGCATGGATCTGGGCTTTGACTGCGCAGACGGGAGTGCCAAGCACCGCGAACGCTGCGGCGGCCTCTTCGGGCGACCGCACTACTTTCCCGGCCAGCACCGGCACGCCAGCGGCACGCAATAAATCTTTGGCCTGATATTCGTGAATTTTCATGGAACCCTCTTTCGGGACAACGCAATGGGCAAGAAAGCAGGCCTATTTTTTGATCGGTGGCCCCGAGACTATAAACCGGTAGGCCTTCTTCTGAGAAGGCCGTAGCGTCTTTGCGTGGCCCATGTGGTTCATGTGGCCCATGTGTCTCATGTGTCTCATGTGGCCGAGCGATGGGAGCCGGCAATCGGCACGTGTGTTGCGGCGTGGCCTGGATTGGTAGCCAGCCGTTGCTGGTGTGCGTGGATGAGTTGGCCGTCGTAGGGCGTGGTCAGGCGGACGTCCTCCCAGATACGGCCCCGATTGAGTCCATAGTGGTTCACTCGAAACAGGCTCACCTTTGCAAAGGGCACGCCAGCATCGAGCAGTCGCTTGTATGCCAGTTCGCTCGGATTATGTGGCATTCGCCTCGCTTTTTTCAGCCATCGCAAGAGCCGTCGCGGCTCCTGGAGAGAAAAGTGCGGCCATATTTCACGCAGCGAAAGAGGCCCGGCCGTGCGAGCGTCGTAGAGGGCCGCCACCCGAAAGCCAGCAGCCGCAAAGTGCTCGGTCATGCCGAGTTCGTAGCGGTCAATGAGATCGTCTTTGTGTGCCAGCGGAACGACCGATCGCCAGAAATCGCCGAATGCCTGCGAGGCAATCAGCGGCCGCCGCATCCCAAAAAACCAAGATTGGATATGCGGGCACGAGATTTTCCCGCGCCGCTTTGTGCCCTGCTCTGAAAGGCACATGCCCCAAAGATCGGCGTCGGCCACGCGCGCATCAGAAAGCGATGCTGCCAGATCAAACAGCGGCCCGTAGACGCTGTCGTTTGCGCAGATGATTTCATCGAACTGCTCGGTCGGCTCAAGAGCCGCCAGACCGGCCCGCCAGCTACAGAAATCGTAGCCTACGTTCTGGCGGGCAATGAATCGGTCTACCAGCGGTGCGAGGGCAGTCGGCAGGTGTTGGGCGCTCGTAGACACAACCGTGATATGATCCATGCAGCGTCGAAAAGCGTGCAGTGCATCGATCACATAGGGATCGAAGAGGCCGTCGCGATCGTAGTGCGCAAAAACAAGAGCGCGGGCCATGAACGTGTCTCCGGCTCGGCAAAAAAGGTCCTTACGCGGCGTGCAATCCGTTTGAACCGCTGTTAAGCCGATGCTGCAGGAGCGACGCACGGTGCCCGATGGCTTCGCTGTGGCTGGCATTAGACATCATGGAACGCAATGCCGGAATGCAGGCAAGGGTTGCGTGGGCTTGTACGCGTTCGCCTTGTTCCAGTTGTTTGGCCGCTGTGCGCATGGCCGATCCGGCATACCACCGCGCGCTGCGATGCACGATCGCCGTTTTCATCTCCGGTGGAAATGAGCCGGCATTGATTTGGATCGCATGAACTAGATCGGGCCAGATTGCACCGCTGGAAAATAGCCGCGTCGATTCATTTGCATCATGACGGCGGTAGGCCGCCAGCACGGCCGGTTCGTGCCACACCGGAAACTGTGCCGCAATTCGCACCCACATTTCCCAATCCACTGCATGGCAGAGATCAGTGCGATAGCCGCCGAGCGTTTCGTATGTGGTTCGCGCAACGACCGCGCCGGGAGTTTGCAACCGCTGCCGTTCGCCGATGGTAGCAATCCATTCGCTCATCACTCCGGGTAGCCATCGCAGCCGGGAGGATGTTTTGATCGTGTCTTCGCTGGCATTGACAATGCGGCTGCGGCAAAACGCCATGCCGATCCGACGGTCGGCACGAAATGCTTGTTCCATCCGAGAATAGAAGCCTGGAAAAACGAAATCGTCTTGATGCAAAAGATGCACCAGATGTCCCCTCGAGAGGGCAGTGGCCCTGTTCCAGTTCCCTGCTAGGCCCAGCCTTTCGCTCGATAGAATCAATTCGACGCGTCCGGTCGGATCGATGCTCCGCACAAGTTCGCGTGTGGAGGATGCCGTCGACGCATCATCCACGACAGCAATCTGCATGATGTCGGGGCCGGGAGCCTGCACAAGCACCGACTCAAGCGCTCGTCGCAGCGAGTCTGTGGGCTGATAGGTCGGCAGCATGACCGAGAAGAGCGGCCGCCGCCAATCGTGAGCCAGCGGCAGGATGGGTGGTATGAGGTTCATGGCCAGAAGTACAGCACGCAGATTTTCGAGTACGGCAGTCGAGACAGAAAGCCCATGTCGCAACGCATGGAATACCAGCCCAAACGTTCCCAGTGCAAGAACAATCGCAGCGGAATCAGCCATCTAAAACAAGGAAGGCCGAGCCAAATCGAGCATCTACGCACCATCCAATTAAAAGACCTAGGCAGGCATCGTCATCCACGCAGTTGCCCCATTGTGTCATTACGGTTTTCTGGGAGTTCATCGGCGCGGGCCACGTAGACGAACTCGCCGACGATCACGTGGCCGCCGGCAGTCTAGCCACTGGCGGGATATCGTTGGTCGGATGTGCACTCACTCTGGCGACGCATCGCTCCCATGGGCGGTACACTCCCCGGCATGAAAAAACCCACCACACCCCGCCGGTCAAAGGTCAAGAAACTTGATTCATGGCCAGCACTCATGGCCGAGGTCTGCCGGTTCCGAGACGAACGGGACTGGTCACAGTTTCACACGCCAAAAAACCTCGCGGCCGCGATTGCTGTGGAGGCCGCGGAACTGCAGGAACAATTCCTGTGGAAGACCGACAAGGAGATCGAGCGGAATCTGAAGGGCGGCCCCAAGCGGGAGGCCGTCGTCGAGGAGATCGCCGACGTTCTGATGTTCGCGATCCTGCTGGCAGACCGGCTCGACATCGACGTCGTCAAAGCCATCGCCGACAAACTGGCGGCGAATGAACTGAAATACCCCGTCGCCCTGGCCCGAGGCAACGCCCGAAAATACACGGAGCTTGGGCTGCAATGATCATCTACGCCGAGACGAAGCGGCAGTTCCTCGAAGACGTGGACTTGAACCGGCTCGAACGGCGGCTGATTGACGGATTCCAGCGGCAAACGGGGGGCGTGCCCAACGATCGCCATGTGTGGGCGGACGAATACACCCGGTTTTCTATCGCGCTGCGGCGGGCCGATGTCGACGACGACATGCAGGTGGCCATCGAATACCACATCTCCACCGCAGGCCGATCGCGGGTGGATGTGTTGCTGGCCGGCAACGACGGCACCAACGACAACGGCCTCGTCCTTGAGCTGAAGGCCTGGAGCGAAGTCGACAAGTCGGACGTGCCGGATCTCGTGTGGTCGCCTTATGGCGGTGGGTCACTGTCGCAGCACCCATGTGTGCAGGCGCGTAAGTACAAGGGGCTGATCCTACGGTTCAACGCTGACATCGCGGAGAAGAATGTGGGCATCCACTCGGCCGCCTACCTCTTTAACCTCGTCCGCCGCCGGCCGGAGCCGCTCGAAGATCCACGCTACCGCCAGATCATCGACGACACGCATCTCTTCCTGGCTGACGATGCCGATGCGCTCTCCCGCTACATCGAGAAATACGTCCGGCACAGGTCGCGGCATGACGTGCTCTACCTGCTGGAAAAGGGGCGGCTGATTCCGGCCCCGGCGCTGATTGAATGCGTCGGAGAAATGCTCGACGGCAACGAGGAGTTCGAACTGCTCGACACGCAGAACGAGGCTTTCCAGATCATCCGGCATGCGATCGCGAGCGTGGCGACGGCCGCCAAGCGACAGGTTTTCATCGTGCACGGCGGCCCCGGCACCGGGAAATCCGTGATCGCCGTAAGATTGCTGGCTGAGGTGCTGACCTCGAAGCGGCTGGGGTTTTTCGTCGCGCCCAACAAGGCGTTTCGCGACACGCTCGTCGAACAACTCACGAAGCGGCACCACAAGTACCGCGAGGATGGCGAGGCCCTGTTTCAGTCGTCGTGGAGCTTTCACACGGCCGACTTCATGAAAGACAAAACCCACGAAGTCTTGATTGTGGACGAGGCCCACCGGCTCAAGGATCAGGCCTACCAATACAAGGGGCAGAGCATGGTGGACGACATGGTGCGGGCCGCCCGCATCAGCGTGTTCTTCCTCGACGAGACGCAGCGGGTGCAGTGGAATGATTCGGGCAGCGAAGCAAGGATCCAAGAAGCGGCCACGAAATTCAAGGCGAACGTTCACCCTCCCTTCACGCTTTCGGCCCAGTTTCGCTGCGGCGGCTCCGACGGCTATCTCAACTGGCTCGACGACGTCCTGCAACTGCGGCCCACGGGCAACTTCGACAACTGGGCCGATGAGCAGTATGAGTTTCGGGTGTTTGACAACGCTCAGCAGATGTACGCGGCGCTCAAGGCCAAGAACGCCACCAACAAGGCGCGGCTGATCGCCGGGTATTCGTGGGATTGGCCCACGAAGGGTCGCCTGCGGCATGGACATGTGCAGCACGTGCAAGCCGACGGGCTTTCGCTGCCATGGAACTTCATGGGCGAGAACTGGGCGACGTCGAAGGACGGCATCGATCAGGTCGGCTGCGTGCACACCTGCCAGGGCGTCGAGTTTGACTGGCTGGGCGTGCTGATCGGGCCGGATCTGCGGTACGAACAAGGCAAGGTGGTTGGCGATCCCACCAAGCGGGCAAAGACCGATACTTCGCTCAAGGGCTCAAAGAAGGCCCTGACGAAAGCCAAGGGCAACGCGGCAGCGACCGCGGAAGTGCTTGCGAAGGTGCAGGCGATCATCAAGAACACGTACAAGGTTTTGCTTTCGCGGGGTCGCAAGGGATGCTTCGTGTGGTGTGCGGATCCGGCCCTCAGGGAGTATCTGCGTGAGCGGTTGCAGATGGCGTCGCGAACGTTTGCGGCTCAGGCAGCGAGGCCGACGGAAAGCGAGCCCGGCTTGAGCAAGCTCCGCATTGAGTCTGCACCGCCCGGGAAGCCGTACGAGGAGTGGCTGCCGCTCTACGACCTGCAGGCCGCCGCGAGCGAATTCGGCCCGAGTGTGGCCGCGGACTGCCTGGGCTGGGTGCCGACGCCGGCGGGCGTGCGGGGCGACGAGCGATTGTTCGTGGCGCAGGTGTTTGGACGGTCGATGGAGCCGCTGATCCCCGACGGATCCCACTGCGTGTTTCGCTGCAATGTGGCTGGCAGCCGCGGCGGTAAGGTGCTGCTCGTTCAGCACTGGGCGATCAGCGACCCCGAGACGGGCGGCTCGTACACGGTGAAGGAGTACCGATCACTCAAGGTCGAAGACCCTGAATCCGGGGACGACGCATCGTGGAAGCACACGGCGATTCAACTGGTGCCACGGAATAAGGACTTCCGCACGATCTGGGTCAACCCAGATCAGGTCGATGAGCTGCGCGTCATCGCGGAACTCATCCAGGTGCTGCCGTGCGCGTGACCGCTCAAAGAGTGCGTCCCCTTTTCGTAATCACACGCTGCTCGAACCCCGAAAATATACCGGCCGATCTGCGATACTGATTCCACTCTCTGGAGATCCACACGTGAATCCCGACACGTTCAACGCGATCAGTCCATACCTCGAAGACATGACCATGATCCTAGTAGGCTGTGGATAAACCACGTGTTGGACCGCACGATGCGGTCCCGGGTGCGTAGCACCCGCAAAAAACCGGAGGTTTTCAAGTGGACAAAGTGCATTGAGGACTTTGTCCACGGGCAGCTCGAGGAGATGTAGGATGAGTGCGGCTACGAGGTCGACCTCACGATGGTGACGTGGCGGTGGGTACAGAAAGGAAGGTCCCAACGATGTGTGAACTGCTTGGACTCGCATTCAACAAGCCGATCTCACCAAGCCTCTCCTTCCGTGGCTTCCGGCACCGGGCCAAGGCGAACAAAGACGGCTGGGGACTCGCCGCCATCACGCCCACCAAGGCCCGGATCACCAAAGAGCCGATCCGCGCCGACACAAGCGATGTGTCGCAGACTCTCCGGGACAATCCGCGGCTCACCGCGCCAATCTTCATCGGCCACGTGCGGTTCGCGAGTCGCGGCGGCGTGAGTCTCCAGAACACGCATCCCTTCACTCGCCGGATCAACGGCAGCGATTTCGTCTTCGCCCACAACGGCACGCTCAAGCAGAGCCTTCTAGAGGCTCGCATCGATGACCGGTTCCCAGTCGAGGGTGCCACCGATTCCGAACTGGCGATGTGCGTGCTGCTCTCCTGGATGGCCCGGGAAAAAGTCGACCACCAGGAGTACGCCCGCATTGAGGAGTTTCTCAACGATCTGAATGCCACAGGCAATCTCAATCTGCTCTTCTCTGACGGCAAGCGACTCTACTGCTACCGCGACGTCGGCGGCTACAACGGCCTCTGCTGGACGCATCGCCAGGCCCCGTTCTGCCGGGTCAGCCTTCTCGATGAAGACTGGAAGGCTGATCTCCCAGAAGAAAAAACCCCAGACCAAAAGGGCTTCGTCGTAGCCTCACGGAAACTGACCGACGGCGAGGACTGGCATGACTTCACGCCCGGCTCATTGATGGTTTTTGAGCGGGGCGACGTCGTCTACGGAGCCCAGGGCTGAGCCACGATCGCGGTCACTCGCCGCGGTGCCGGAAACTGCGCCGCGTTTGATCCCTTCAGCGCCCCTCGTTCGTTGCAGACAACGACGTGCGGTTCCGCACCCGGGATCCGACATGCCGCTCGTCACGATTGCACCGGTGAATGAACGCCCGTGTATTCATGGTGGCTGGAAAGCAACACCGACAAGGGATCTTCCCCACGAGCATCGACATCTCTGTGGACGCCCTGAATACGATCGAGAAACTCGCTCTGATGAAACGGCTCTGGGAGGCGCTTTCATAACGGCCGGCGGACATGCCCTCGCCCGAGTGGCATGGCGCTGTGCTTGCAGAGCGTATCGCTGCCGTGCGCGACGGTCGGAGCAGGTTCGTTAATTGGGATGAGGCAAAGGAGCGGCTTAAAGCGAGGGCTCCGACTTTTGGCTTGATGCCAGCCAGAAGTCACTCGCCGAAATATGGAGCAACCCTGAAGACGATGGATATGCCAAGCTTCTCCAGAAATGACGTGATCCTCTTCGCTTATCCCTTTTCCGACCGCTCCGGCCCGGGGGCGGCTCCCGGGGTAGTGTTATAAATCCTAGGCTCTTTTTCTTCCGGATACCTCCCACGGGGGCTTATACTCACCGTATGCCACGCCACTCAATACACGAAATGCCGGAAGAGGTGATCGCACGTTATCGCGAAGGCGAGACCCTGAAACAGATCGGCGAACGCTACTCCGTTTCGTCCATGTCTGTAATGCGACTACTGAAATCGCATGAAATTCCGCTTCGGCCACCAGGCCGCCGAAGACATTTAACGCTAACGGAACGGAAATGCTGGAAGTGCCAGACGGTCAAGGACGCCTGCGAGTTCAATCGAAGCATGCGGCAGTGCAGCGGGCTGGACCCCACATGCAAGAGTTGTCATCGAACGCTCGGCCGTCGGCACTCGCTGAAAACGACATACGGAATCAACGTTGAACGGTACGAGGAGATGATGTCAGAGCAGGGCGGCTGTTGCGCTATATGCAATAAGCCCGAGTCATCTGTGCGATCTGGCAGGATAAAGTACCTCTCTGTCGATCATTGCCACAAAAGCGGTCTCGTGCGTGGTCTTCTGTGCCAGCGATGCAATGCTGCAATTGGATTACTGAATGACGATGCATTGCTTCTCCGCAACGCCGCCAAGTACGTCTCTGGAAGCTAATGCATCCTATAAGTGGAGTCACCTCTGCTGAGCTTCCAGTAAAGTGATGTCTTTCCGTTACGCCGCGTCCTCGCCCAGATCCAACGGCGGCAGATCCGACAAGTTGCTCCGCGGCGGCGCGATCGACGGGTCGACGTAGCAGTCCCGTGTGATCCTCGGATCCGAGTTGGTCGAGGAGCGAGGTGGCATCGCCGCCGGTCGCCCTCCAACGGCGGTCGACCGCGGCCAAGTCATTCGCCGGGCTCGCGGCATCTACGTGAAGCCTGATCACGCGGTCACCCGCCATACCGACATTGCTGCTGTCGGGACTCGAACCCCAAAGGCAGTCGTCTGCCTCGTGTCGGCCCTCGAATACCACGGCCTAACGACACAGGTTCCCCATGCCGTCTGGATCATGATCCAGAAGTCGTCCAACCGCCCGACCTTCAACGCTCCTGCTGTGCGCATTGTTCGCGCCTCCGGCCCGGCGCTCACCGCCGGGGTTGAGAAGCACAAGATCGAGGGGGTGGTGGTACAGATGACAACCCCAGCGAAAACGGTCGCCGACTGCTTTCGTTACCGCGATACCGTCGGCACGGACGTCGCCGTGGAAGCGCTCCGGGATTGCCTCCGCAAGCAGAAAGCAACGCCGTCGGACATCTTTGAGATGGCCAAAATCGATCGGGTTGCACGCGTCATGCGACCCTACCTCGAGGCGCTTCCATGACGAAAAAGCCTGTCAGCAATATCGGCGCGTCGGTGCGGCAGCCTCCACAGGCCCACCAAAGACGTCGATCTACTGGCGTTTAGAGAGCCCGCCGCCAAGTGCCACAAACGAAGCCCGAAGCCTGCCAAGATTCTGGGATAAGGGATAAAGGGATAGCCCCGTGAATGGCACTTCCGCCAGCGTCTACGGGGCATCGTGTAGAGTAAAAAGTTCTCTGCGGATCTGGATCGATTCGCGGCCCCGTTCAAGGTGATCCTGTATGGCCAAAGATCCGATATGCGGCATGACCGTCGACGAGGCAACGGCCCGCCATGCAGAACGGGATGGCCAGAGATTCTTTTTTTGTTCCGAACAGTGCCTGCAAAAATTTCTTGTGCCGCAGCGTCTGGCCAAGCCGCAGGCTGCTTGTTGCCACGAGCCTGGGGTGGCCCCTGTGCCCGCCGCGGCAGCGATCTATACCTGTCCGATGCATCCGGAGATCGAGCAGGTTGGGCCAGGAGCCTGCCCAAAGTGCGGCATGGATTTGGAGCCACAAATCTTTCAGCCTGAGTCGTCCGAAGACAGCGACGAAATCCAGGGGATGGTGCAGCGGTTGATTGTGGCCGCGGCGTTGACCGTGCCCGTGTTTTTTATTTCGATGCTGCCCATGCTCGGCGTGCCGGTGGATCGCTGGCTTGGAGACACGCTCCACGTGTGGCTCCAACTGATTCTCACAACGCCTGTGGTGCTCTGGTGCGGATGGCCTTTTTTTGAGCGCGGTGCAAAGTCGATCGTGACGTGGAACCTCAACATGTTCACGCTCATCGCCATCGGCACAGGTGCCGCCTATCTCTCCAGCGTTGTGGCCGTCCTTTTCCCATCCCTTCTCCCGCATCAGTTGTGGCACAATGGGGCGGTGCCTGTCTATTTTGAGGCCGCCGCAGTGATCATCACGCTGGTGCTCTTGGGGCAGTTGCTTGAGTTGCGGGCCAGACGTCGTACGGGAAGTGCCATTCGGGAACTCTTATCGCTGGCCCCACCTGTGGCACGGATGGTGCGGGATGGCCACGAAGAAGAAGTATCGCTGGATGCAGTGGTGAGTGGCGACACGTTGCGAGTGCGTCCTGGTGAGAAAATCCCCGTGGACGGCTGGCTCATCGAAGGCAGGAGCACGGTTGAGGAATCGATGCTCACCGGCGAACCGATGCCGGTTAAAAAGCAGTCTGGCGATGCGGTGATCGGAGGCACGCTCAACCAAGCCGGTACATTTCTCATGGTGGCTGACAAGGTCGGCCGCGACACGGTCCTTTCCCGCATCGTTGCGATGGTGGCCACCGCTCAGCGCAGCCGTGCGCCGATTCAGAAAGTTGCCGACACAGTGGCCGGCTATTTTGTGCCCGTTGTGTTGGCGTGCTCCGTCCTCACGTTTCTGGCATGGACGATCGCGTGGGCGATCGCATCGCCACCCCAACCCCCGCTGGCGTTAGCGTTTGTCAACGCAGTGGCCGTGCTGATCATTGCCTGCCCATGTGCTTTGGGGCTCGCCACGCCGCTGTCGATCATGGTCGGCATTGGTCGCGGCGCCCAGGAAGGGGTGCTTGTCAAGGATGCTGCGGTGCTTGAAAGACTCGAAAAAGTAGATACCGTTGTGGTCGATAAAACGGGCACGCTGACAGAGGGCCGCGCCACGCTCACGGAGTGTATTGCGGTGGCTGGACAGACAGAGGAATCCCTGCTCCAGGCCGCAGCCAGCGTGGAACAGCACAGCGAGCATCCGCTGGCTCGGGCCATCGTGGCAGGAGCCACACACCGGGGCATTCCGCGTGCGCCAGTGGACGATTTTATTTCGATCACTGGCGGCGGCGTGCAAGGCACCGTTGGAGGTCAGCAGGTATGCGTCGGCCAGCGGGACTGGCTGGCCAGCCACAACGTACTCAACCTCGCCGTAGTGGATGGCCGAGCCGAGGCCTTGCAGCGGGAAGGACGCACGGTGGTGTATGTCGCAGTGAATCGGCAGTGTGTCGGAGTGGTGGCTGTGTCTGATCCCATCAAGGCTTCGACGCTTGAGGCGGTGAAGAGCCTGCATGCGATGGGCCTACGGATCATCATGCTGACCGGCGACAATGCACAGACGGCCAAAAGAGTGGCCCAGCACCTCGGTATCGATGAATGCCACGCCGGAGTCCGTCCCGAAGGGAAGTACGAACTGATCGTGTCGCTGCGAGCCCAAGGCCGCACGGTGGCAATGGCAGGCGACGGCATCAACGACGCACCCGCATTAGCCGCTGCCGATGTGGGGATTGCCATGGGCACAGGAACCGATGTGGCGATCGAGTCGGCAGGAGTCACGCTCGTCAAGGGCGACCTGCGAGGCATTGTGAAGGCCCTGCAGTTGGGCCGCCGCACAATGCGTAATATCCGCCAGAATCTTTTCTTTGCGCTGGTTTACAACGCGATTGGCGTGCCGATTGCGGCCGGAGTGCTCTTCCCGTTCTCCTCGCACCTGCTGCTCAATCCCATGCTTGCTGCCGCGGCGATGAGCCTCAGTTCGCTCTGCGTGGTGGGCAATGCACTGCGGTTGCGAAAATGACGCGCTTTTGGGCAGGGTTGTTCAAAAACAGCAAGGATTGGTTACGATACTTGAGTTCATTGAGGTGCGTCTCTGCGTGCCTCGTGTGTATCATGTGGTATCAAGACAAACGCTCCTGAAAGGAACGATCGCCATGGGCAAGGGCAACAACTCGCAGAAGAACGACAAGAAAAACAAGAAACCCAAGCAAGAAAAAACGAAACCCGCAATCAAAAAGTAGTCGGCACAAGAGCCGTTCCAGAAAGCCATGTCAGACGAAACGCCACACGCTCCTGCCCCAGCAGGCCCCGCCGCTGCGCCGCGTGCGCTAGGCGAGGCTCCCCAACCAGCCAAGCTCAGCGGTGTGGAATTGGTAAAAACAGCCAGCAACTATCTGCTGGGCGACATTCCCCAAGAACTCGTCGACGGTGCTCCCGGTTTTGGAAAAGCCAGCATTCACCTGCTCAAGAACCACGGCACGTACCAGCAGGACGACCGCGAGACTCGGAAAGCCCGAGAAGGCGCGAAGAGCTTGCGAGAAATTTCGTTCATGGTGCGAACGCGGATTCCCGGTGGCAAAATGACCGCCGCGCAGATGCTCGCCGAGATCGACTTAGGCGACGAGTTGGCAAATGGCACCGTGCGACTCACGACTCGGCAGGGGATTCAGCACCACGGCATCGTGAAGGGGGATCTCAAGGCCACGATTCAACGCATCAACGAGATTCAACTCTCGACGCTGGCGGCCTGTGGCGACGTAGAGCGAAACGTCATGTGTTGCCCTGCACCGATCAGAAATAATCCGGTGCGAGATCAGATGCAGGCCATGGCCGACAGGCTGGCCGAACACCTCGCGCCTCGAACGCGTGCCTACCACGAGATTTGGCTCACCGATTCGGATACGGGCGAGAAAACGCTGGCCGGTGGCGGCTCAGCAGGCAAAGAGGTCGAGCCAATCTATGGACCAACGTATCTGCCCCGGAAATTTAAAACCGCGTTTGGCCTCCCGGAAGACAATTGCGTCGACATCTATGCCAATGATCTAGGGTTTCTCGTGGTACACGAGGATGGAAAAATTCTTGGCTACAACGTCTTGGCTGGGGGCGGCATGGGCGTGACGCCAAGTGCCGCCAAGACATTCCCCGCGCTTGCCAAGCGACTCGGCTTTGTGCCCGAGGAGGATGTGCTCGCGATCGCCACTGCAATCGTGGAAGTGCAGCGAGACTTTGGCAACCGTTCCGACAGAAAAGTGGCCAGGCTGAAGTACACGATCCACACGATGGGGCTGGAAAACTTTCGGTCCAAGGTGGAGGAGTATTTTGGGAAGCCGCTCCTGCCGTGCCATCCCAGCGACGTGCACGGTTTCGATGACCACATTGGCTGGCACGAGCAGGGAGATGGAAAGTTTTGCTACGGACTGAATGTGGAAAACGGTCGCATCCTCGACTCGCACAAACCTCAGGATTTAGAGAAGCATGCCGGCGGTTTCCGTCTCAAAACGGCACTCCGTCAGATTCTCCGAGATATCCAACCGGGCGTGCGGATCACAGCGCACCAGAGCCTGCTGTTCACCGACTTGCACGTCACCGACCGGGTGCGGATCACAGAAATTTTGCATGCCCACGGAGTGAAAACCTCGGAGGAGATCTCTACGCTACGACGCTGGAGCATGGCGTGTGTGGCATTGCCAACCTGTTCGTTGGCTGTAGCCGAGAGCGAGCGGGTGCTGCCCGGTCTGATCGACTCCCTTGAGCCTGAGGTGGCAACACTGGGGCTCTCCAATGACGCCTTCACGCTCCGCATGACCGGTTGCCCGAACGCGTGTGCGCGGCCCTACAACTGCGACATCGGCATCGTCGGCCGCACGCTTGGGAAATATACGATTTTTCTGGGTGGTCGACTCTTGGGAGATCGGCTCAATGCGATCTATAAGGATGTCGTGCCGTTTGAGGAGTTGTGCAAAGAAATCACAGCAGTGCTTGCGTGCTATAAGGCCGAGCGCACGGCCGCTGAAACGCTCGGCGACTTCTGTCATCGCAAGGGAGTCGAATCCGTTCGCGTGTGGGCCAACGAGTGGTTGGCCGGGGCTCGCGGGCACGGCTAGAGCCGCGTCTTTTGAGCGTGGAGCGGAAGCCCGTCGCCGGGGCTGGGCCATAGCACGCATGATTCGCTCGAAGCCTGAGATACTCGCCGCATGTGCGAGGAGACAACTGAGCCGACACACGTACCGTGCGGGAGGAAGCCGCCGGGGGCGGGTAAAGTCTCCGCTTCGATGCGAGGATACGCCGACTTGCGTCAACTTCACCCGACCCCCGGCTCCTCAAACGTGTTGGAACTTGGTCTCCATCCGCATCGAACACTCAATAACCGAGGTGATGGGGGTCGGCGGAAGCTTGAGGAGCCCTTGGGCGTATCCTCGCCCTCGGCGACGAAACTTCTGCCGCCCCCGTCGCCAACGCTAGGCCATAGCACGCCTGATTCACTCGGTGCCTGAGATACTCGCCGCATGTGCGAGGAGACAGCTGAGCCGACACACGTGCCGTGCGGGAGGAAGCCGCCGGGGGCGGGTAAAGTCTCCGCTTCGATGCGAGGATACGCCGACTCGCGTCAACTTCACCCGACCCTAGGGCTCGCCAAACGATTGCTCGGACTTGATCTGCATCGGCTTGGCGAACTCGCCGGCTTCACACGCCAGAGAAGAATCAAATGGCGACTCGTGTCGGTCTAGTCGGGCGTAGCAAATGCCTCAGGCTCGGTGAGCACAAATAAGGGCCGTGGTCGGAGGTCAGAATGACCACGGTCGTGTCCCACGTATCGGTGCGTTCAATCCACTCAACAACTGCGCGAAATGCGGCATCCCCGCTGCGAATAGCGCCGATGCAGTTGTCGATATTATTGGCGTGACAGGCCCAATCCACATCCCCCGGCTCCACCATGAGCCAAAACCGCTGCTTCGTGCCGAGCACATCCAGTGCGGCGCGAGTCATGTCGGCAAGCGTTGGATTTTCGTTGATGTCAGCAGGCGTGTACGGAGATCCAACGCTGTACTTCTTTTTGAGCGCGTCTTGAGTGTCAGGCGATTCTGGCGGGGCGTTGACCGGGATGGAGTCGCCGTCGGCCGTCTGAAACGGCAGGTTGCCTTCCGGAATGCCAAAAAATCCAAACAGACGATGCTTGCCAGCCACCGCCTCGGCCGCCGACTTGGCCAGCACAGTAGCGCCAGATTGTCCAGGCGTGCGCAGGGCCATTCGGTAGCGGCCACCCACTGCTGAATCGATTTCCTGCAGCGTTGAATCGGCCACATATTTATTCCCTGGTTCGAAGTTGCGGCCCTGCCCTTGGTCGTTCTCTACGTCCACGCCAAAGCCCCCACCGATCAGCACATCGACTCCCGGGAGCGGATCGGTTTTATGCGAGATCGACTTCAGGCCCAAAAGGTCGCGAGCGATATCTTGGTAGTCGTCGCGACTGACGTTGTTGGCATAGGTGCAGGCTGGAGTGGCATGCGACACCGGCACACTCGACACCACGCCAATGGCCCAGCCCTGCCGCTGCAGCATCGCGGCTGCCGGCTCTACGGGATTGCCGCGCACGTCTACGTTGATGGCGTCGTTGTACGTTTTGCGTCCGGTAAAGAGCGACGTGGCCGATGCCGCAGAATCGGTGACCGCATGCGGTTGTTCCCGCGAGCGGCCCATCAGATAGCGCAGGTCCCCGCCGGCATCCCACGGCCAAACGCCCCCTCGCAATGGATCGTACCCACCGGCTGCCGTGCCGCCGGGATTGTGAATGGCTTGGGCATCAACGTCGAACAGAGTGCCACTATTGGCCGGGCTTGTGACACACGCCCCAAAGTCGGTTGGCGCGCCGCGGTAATCCTGAAACGACAGTCCCGTACCGCGGCCCTCGCGGTAGGTCACTGTGCCGGTGGTTGCAATGGCCGCCGTGCGAGTAGTGGTCCAGTCCAGGCCGTCGAAGACCAACAGGATGATGCGAGTTTTTCCTGCTGCAACGGCCTCTTGTTGGAGTCGGTAGACATCCGTCTGATCGCAGTAGTTGGCGGTTGGGTTGAGCGTGTTGTCGGGCACCCGGCCGTAGAGGCGTGCGAGGTCTTTGGCATTTCGGTAGACGCTGTTTTTCCCGGTAACGCTTTGGAGCGTCATGCCGAACGTGTAGACGGGAACCAAACGGTTGGAATGGTTTGACCACGAGTCGTAGCGATCGGGTTGGTCACCCCAATGCCCCCACGATGCTCGCCCCGAGTGCTGTGCTTCGGCCTGCATGCTGCGAATGGGATCCACCGATAACACGACGGCAGGTTCGGCAGCCATCACAGACGACAGGCCGGCCGGCACTATCGCGCAGGCAAGAGCAAAGAGTCTTACGCAGGAAGATCGTCCCACGCTGGGCTCCAGAGTGGCGTTCGCGGAAAAAGCTGGGTCGCAAATTTCTGTGATACTTGCGTCGAGGCTTCCATCCTGCCGGCTGCGGAGGCTTCGAGTGGATCGCATTGCCCCAGTAGTAAACGAGTGAGTTCATCGGCAGAGAGCTTGAGGTAGCTGCGACCCACACGGCCAACGTGCATCGTGGCTTTCCCGTTGGACACAATCACCGATCCTCGGAAATCAGGAGAATCCAAACCCAGTTCCATTGTCTCGCGGATGCCGGCAGCAGCGATCCGTGCCCCCACTACCGGAAGCAGGGCTTCGAGCACCTCTTGAGGCTGAAACAACTTGGCCACGATCATCCGATCACCCGATTGCGCGCTGCCACCTGCCCGCACAGATCCTGTGCCAGCCACGGCTTCGTGGAGCGGATCGTAGGCGCCCGACTCATACACAATCTCTTGCCTGTCGTTCTCAATCGCCTCGGCACAAACCCTAGCCAGAATGTCGCGGTCGAGGCCCGGAAACTCTGGATCGGCAAGCAGTTCGAGGACGCGATTTCCAGACTGAATCGCATACCCAACGATCCGTGCTGTTGTCTCGTGCAGGTCGTAGCGGTCCTGCCCCACAAGCGCCACGATGATGGAATCAAATGCCGCCCGACTCACAAGCCAGCGAGAATACGACTCACTCCTATCGGCTGGACCAATAAAGCGAGAGGCGTTTTGCTTGTAGATCCGGAGAATGGCCGGGAGTTCAACATGCCGCCACTGCCGCATCGTGACAGACTCTCCAGTTCGCTGCGGCGATTCGAGGAGCCGTGCCAGAATTTCCGCTGGACGGCCCGGCGTGGCGCAGTCGCGACCCAGCACGGCCCAACCCAGTTCGTGGAACGATGCAGCAATGCGCGTGCGAGAGAAACCGATGCACGCACCGATCTGCCGCATGCGATCCTCCGCGGCTTGCACGAGCCTTTGCCCATGTCCGGCGCCGCGACACTCCGGCAGCACGGCCACGCGATCGATCGTGGCAGCACGCACCGCCACACCGCCCAATAGGGCACTGCGAGGCATCACTTCAACATGGCCGACAATCTGTCCAGCCAAACGAGCCACAAGGCGGTTGGCAGAATCGTGTTCTGGATGATCTACAGCAGCGTGAAACTCGGCCTTGGAAGGAGGGGATGGCAGACCGGAAAGGAGTTGCAGGATTTCGTTTTGATCGCCCGCACGGGCCGGCGCCACGCGGCATTCTTCCAGCATCCACGCTGGGGGCTTCATCGGTCGCACGGGTTGGTGGGGCAGATGGCGTACTGCTGGCCGCTTGGTGGCGGGACGGCGGCTCACAACTGTGCCGGCAGGCCGGATTTCCACAATGGTGTGAACCGACTTCCTGACCGACACCTTCATTTCCGGCAGAGACTTGAAACCCACTGTGGCAGGCGGCCGCTTTCCCTTGCCGGCCTGTTTGTGCGTCACCTCCAGCGTGGCAGGAGCCAATCGAATCGCCACGCCACCATCGCTGACCGAACGCGTCAGCAGCGGCCGCGTGTGGGAAGCCCTTGGCTTTGCCGTGCCCGCCCGAATTTTGAGTCGGGTCTTTGCGCCCATTTTTGCCTCTTGAGATGGCGTTTTTCCGCCACTCTTGCGGGCAGATCTTCGAGACTCGATCGCCTGCCCGACTTGCCCCACGGCCGCGGCCCGCGACGGCGTGCGTGCCGATGCCCTGACGGGTGATCGGCGGGGTAAACGTTTTGTGGAACGACCTGCATGACGCATGGTTTCTCCTCTCCCTGGAGTGACACAAACATTCCGTTGCTTCTTACGATAAGCCGATTCTCAATCGTTTTCCAGTAGCAGGAACATTTTCAGCGTTTTTTCGGTAAAAAAACACCAAGGATACTCGCGCGACTGGAGTAATTTTTGGGCTCGCAGCCCGGCGGCCAGCGGGCCAACCCGACCCAAGAGCTCGCTGCGCACCGGTTGGGTGTGGTACGCAAGGCGATCGTTTGAGGCACGGATTTCGCGGCAACGCCTCTGGGCAAGGGTTGGCGTTGGAAACGTCTCGATCCAGCGGGCCTTCTGAGCGATGAGCTCTCGCACGTGCTCTGGTTGGGCGGCGGTGGGCACGAGGTGACGTTCGGGGTGAAACTCCAGATCCCTCAACGCATGGTGGACACGGGCCAGTTCCGCGCCTGGATCGCTCGCCGCGATCTCCCCAAAAATGGTATCGACCGGGAGGCGGAGCGTGCCAGATACAACGGCATACCGCGGTGGATCGCACCCAGTCAGGCGGCGCACGAGGTCGTCGGTGAGCTGGTCGTAGACGGCGCCTCCGATGCCGTGCACAAACACATCGGCCACAAGCAACCGGGCCACTAGCGTGGTGATAATTGCCCGCGGCCTCAGTCGCAAGGCGTGTTCCTCCATGCGAGACAGGGCATCCACCCACTTCGAGGGAGATGTTTCTGGCGAGATAGGAAGCTCCACTCGCAGCGTTTCCATGTCGGACAGCACGAGCATACCTGAAGTGCTTGCGTTGGCAAAAACGCGACGTCGCCTGGGGTCGTCTCGCGACCAGATCCACCAGGGCACCTCAAACCACGGTCCATCTGATGGGTTGTCGATGCGCATCACGAGGTCGGGCATCGGCCTGGCTCGACCCCGCTGGCGGTGCGTGCGGCGGTAGTCGGTGAGCGTTGCGTTGTAGGCCTCGTGCAACTGTCTGGCGTGGGCCAGCAGCCAGCCCATAAACACCATCACCGTTGGCAGCCGACACAGTTCACTCACCGGCAGTTCGAGTGTCTCCAGACCAAACCTAGCTTCCAGCGAGTGGCGGGCCTGCGCCATCGCCAGTCCCAACCGATGGCACTCGCCGGCACGCTCCACCGCCAGAGGCCACCAGCGTCGTAGGATTGGGTTGGGCTCAAGAGGCTTGAGCAGATCGCTTGCTCGATCGCCGAATGATGCAAAGAGATCGGGATCCAGAATACCGCGTTCCTCCCAGGCCATTTCAGCTGCTGGGCTATCGAAAGGCACTTCCTCCAGATGCGCTTCGTGCGGCGTGCCTATCGGCACCCCCACGGTTGTGCGCACGCAGCGGTCGCTATCCACCACGAGATTAATTGCCGTGCCGGAGACGGCGCGGGCATAGGCGTCGAGCGCGGAGTTTTTGAGCCAGACTCCCGGATGGAACAGTTCGGGCTGGTGACCTCCCATCACAATGGGCCGGGCGATCCAGTCGGCCATATCAGAAGGCCGCTCAATATCCCTGTAGTTGGAAGTGTATTCCGACGCCACGGTGAGCACTTCGCGGCGGGTGGCGGCTACGAGTTCCCAGAGCCGGAGATCGCCGATCCGGGTGTTGAAGGCGGCCCGGAGGAGCCGGTTGTTGTCGATGAGTGTTTCAATCGAATCAGCCGGTGCCTCGGCCGACGGCACGACCGGTGGATCAATCAATCGCCCGCCCGATTGCTCGGGGGCTGTGTGAGAACTGCGAAAGGGAAACATGGCCAAAGAATATGCCTTCGACGCGTCAACGGGATTCCGAGCTACCGAGCCGCGGCATGAGCGGCTGCACCCACGGCCATTTCCGCACGATCAAGCACGCAGCGGTAGTAGGCCAGACGGGTTGCCGCGTCGTCCAGTGCGCCTCCAAAACTCCTCGCCAAATCGAGGTAGACCAGCGGCACGGGCAGTTCCAGGATGTGCACTCCTGCGGCCGCCGCCTGCACCCACACCTCCAGCGGCATCGCATAGCCTGTCTCGTTGATGTGCAGCAACTCGATGGCCGATCGCGTGTAGGCCTTGAAGCCGCAGAAGGCGTCTGTGAGGCCAAGGCTGAGCCTCGCGTTGATCTCGGCAGTGATTTCAGCGTTGATCCGGCGACGCGATTCGGGAGGCTGGTTGTCACCCTCAAAATGCTTGAGATAGCGGCTGCCGCTCACGATCGTGGGGGCGGATTGCACGCGGTGTGGATCGGGCATGGCTGCGGCGATCAATGCGGGAATGAGCCGTGGCTGGTGCTGGCCGTCGCAGTCGATTGTGACCAGCCCATCCCAATCGCCAGCCAGTGTGGTTGCAAAGGCAGTGGCCAATGCGGCACCGTAGCCGCGATTTGTTTCGTGGCGAACCAAGCGAATGTCTCGCCGTTTGGCAAGCAGATCCGCGGT
>Ga0194035_1000549_pt1 | contig 21322 bp, 16 predicted proteins | sample JunL2320m_MetaG_FD_148680 | JGI IMG/M metagenome (GOLD analysis project Ga0194035, IMG submission 148680) | Anoxic zone freshwater microbial communities from boreal shield lake in IISD Experimental Lakes Area, Ontario, Canada - Jun2016-L239-20m | ecosystem: Environmental > Aquatic > Freshwater >...
TCCAGAAGATCATCGCCGGCAACGCGTGACGAAATCCGTGAGGTAAATCTTCCTCATAAAATGAGCCGATCGCGATAGTCGACCTTGATACGGAACTCGCCGCCCCGGCGCACGCCGTCTGGCGCGCCGTTAAAACCTCCAGAGTATTTCGGACGGTGACGCGCGGCGTACTCACCATGCCTGCCATCAAGCACCGGGAGGACGAATGGCACGAGAGCGGGGGGCTTGTCCGCCGGTGGAATCACGACATCGTCATCGTCGCCGCTGGCGACTCCCGGTGCAACTATCGCGACCGCATTGATATCGACGCAGGTATCTTCACACCTGCCGTGGTGCTGTACGCGCGCTGGTTCTATCGAGCACGCCAACATCGGTGGCGCGCACTCGCGAGAGTGCTGACCGTGGAAGGACCGAAGTGATGACGTTGTCCCCTGGTTCCGCGGCGGCGGTTCGTCGGATTCTGCGACTACCTTGCCTGGCGGCCTGACGCTCGCCAGTCGCTGCAGCCCTCACAGATCGGAGAGCGATGAAACGTCGTGAGTTCTTCAAGTTTCTCTGCGGATTCCTCGCCGGTGCGGGCGTCGTTCACGCCTTCGGCTACCTCGGCTGGCGAACAACATCGGTGCCGTTTCTGACGCAGGAGTAACACGGGAGCCCTAGGGACCGACATCACGGTGAGAAGACAGAGCACGGGTGAAACCCGCAGCTCGACGCACCGGAGGTCGGAACATGACGCGACGTGGACGCCTAATCAGCTTGCTGACAGCCGTTGTGGCAGTTCCCGTCGTAGTCGCCGGCGCGCCCATGGCACCGGCACACGCCACAGAGCAGTCTGACGCTCAGCCGGTATCCAGCCAGCGCGCCGCTCTCCCGGTTGCCGGCTCCGAGAGCGGACTGCAGATTCAGACGATCATGGCCAGACGAGCCATCGTCTCGCGATTCCCCGACGTTCGGGAGATCGGTGGGGTCCGGCCCGACAGCATGAAGTGGCACCCCGAAGGTCTGGCGATTGATGTGATCATTCCGGATTGGCAAACGCCGGCCGGGAGAGCCCTCGGTGACAGCATCGCCAGGTTCGTCTCCGAGAACGGCAGGCGTTTCGGACTCGAGTACCTCATCTGGCAGCGGATGTACATTCCCGCCGGGGGCAAGCCGTATCTGATGGACGACGTCGGCAATCCCGACGCCAACCACTTCACCCACGTCCACATCGCCACCTACGGCGGCGGTTATCCGACCGGCCGGGAGAATTTCCTGGACTAGTCACACCTGCGTGCCGAGCATGCCCATATCCACGGCGTCGACACCCCAGGCCTGCCGGAAGGCCGAGCGCGCGGCGTCGTACTCCGGTCCCGTCGCGTCGATGGCGTAGGGCTGCCCGACGTCGCCGTCAGTGACGGTAACCTTCGCGCCCCACGGAGCGTGTGACTCAAGGTGACTGCGCAGGGCCGCGAGGTGTTCGGTGGCGTCTCCGCCAGGGGCCACCCGCGTGCTGATCTTCGCCTTGGCACTCGGAATGAGCGTATTCGAGGCCCTGGCGATCGGTGTGGTATCGATACCGATAACGGTGATCGCGGATTTGGCCCACAGCCGTCGTACTGCTGTGCCCGAACCTATTTCGCTGACGCCGTCGAGCAGGCCGGACTCATGCCTGACCCACTGCGCCCCACGGTCGACAGCTGCTGCCTGTGCCTCGTGCAGTCCGGCCACCGCGACATTGCCCTGCTCATCATGCAGGGTGAACAGCAGTCGAATCAGTGCGGTCACTCCCACCGGTGGCCGGCCGTCGTGTGCGCGAAAGGCCGCGAGATGGGTTGCGATACCGGCTTTGTCATCGGCGGTACCGCGGCCGTACAACCTACCGTCGCCTTCAGTCGGGGTGAATGGCGGCGAATCCCATTGCGCAGGATCGCCTTCCGGCTGCACGTCATGATGGGCATACAGCAGCACCGTCGGCGAACCCGGCTTCGCGCAGCAGTCCCGCAACCGCCTGTGCGCTGCGGTGCACCTCGTCGCGTCGAGCCGGGCCCGACCACACTGACTCGATCCGCACTAGAGCCTCGAGATCACGCCGGACATCGGGCAGCATTTCGCGCACGCGGGCGACCAGATCACTCATACAGCTGAGCGTAGTTGTGGCGGGAAAATCTCAGAGCGTCTCGAGGATCGCCACCGCTGCGGCGGTGTCACCCTCGTGCGTCAGCGACACGTGGATCACCACATCGGCGAGGTGCTCGGCGATCTCACCGGTCAGCCGAACCTTGGGGCGACCCCACATATCGGTGATCACCTCGATATCGCGATGGATACCCTCCGGCAGCATCGGACGCTGAGCGAACCGTGAACCGGACCACGCTTTGATCACTGCTTCTTTGGCAGCCCACCGGGCAGCTAGATGCCGCGCCGCCAGCGAGCTTTTGTCAGCAGCGTCGCGGCGCTCACCCGGGGTGAACGTCTCAGAGAACACCGTGCCGGGCTGGTCCACCTGCTCGGCGAATTCGGGAATGGACACCAGGTCGATCCCCACGCCCACTATCGCCACGCCGCGACTCTAAACGTTGTAGGTCCCGTCGTCACCCAGGCGCGAGGCCGGATCGAGCAACATGGCCGCCTCCTGCGGCTTCTCCGGCCCGTCGTGGCCGAATCGACGATCAGCGGGCCGCTCGTACATCGGACTCCCACCGGCAATGGCCGACGCCAATCGGCGCTGGCCGGCCAGCACCCGTGCGTCGGCTCGCCGAGCGTAGGACGCCCGCTCCTCGGTGCTGAGCGTCGCCAGGAACGCCTGCGGATGCACCAGTGCGACGAGTCCGGACACGTGACCGAAGCCGAGGCTGGTGACCAGGCCCGCCTTCAGCGGGAATCGGCTGCCCAGTCGCAGCGTCTCCCGCGGCCAGACGAAGTGAGTGGAGACGGCAAGTTCGTCGTCCAGGCAGTCCAGGCTGCGATTGGGCGGAATGACGCAGTCCCGCAGAATCTGGCAGAGGCCAAGCATCTGGAACACCGCGGCGCCACCCTTGGCATGACCGGTGAGTGTCTTCTGCGACACCACGAACAACGGGGCGCCGGCCGAGCGGCCGAGGGCGTCGGCGAGGCGCTCGTGCAACTCCGTCTCATTCGGGTCGTTGGCCAATGTGGAGGTGTCGTGCTTGGAGATCACCGCGATGTCATCAGCACCCACCCCGAGACGGTTCAGCGAGCGCGCCAGGACGGAGTCACGTCCGCCGCGGCCGGCGCCCAGTGCGCCGAGTCCGGGGGCCGGGATCGAGGTGTGCACACCGTCGGCGAAGCTCTGCGCATAGCCGACCACGGCAAGCACTGGCAGACCCATTTTCAACGCAAGATCGCCGCGGGCCAGCAGAATGGTGCCGCCGCCCTGGGCCTCAAGGAAGCCGAGCCGGCGCCGGTCGTTGGCGCGGGAGATCTTCGAATCGCTGATGCCCCGAGCCCGCATCATCTCGGTGTCGGCGGTGGCAGCCATATCAGCGAAGCCGGTGATGGCATCAGAGGTCATATCGTCGAAACCGCCGGCGACCACCAGTTCGGCTTTGCCGAGCCTGATTTTGTCGACGCCCTCCTCGACCGAGACCGCAGCGGTGGCGCACGCGCCGACCGGATGGACCATCGCGCCGTAACCGCCGACGTAGGACTGCATCACATGTGCCGCAACGACATTCGGCAGCACCTCCTGCAGAATGTCGTTCGGTTTGGCGGCGCCCGTGAGGTTGCCGTGGAACATGGTTTGCATGCTCGTCAAACCGCCGATACCGGTGCCCTGGGTGTTGGCGACCAGGCTGGGATGCACCCAGCGCATGAGTTCAGCCGGGGTGAACCCCGACGACAGGAATGCATCGACGGTGGCGACCATGTTCCACAGCGCCACCCGGTCGACGGATGCGGCCATGTCAGCGCTGATGCCCCACACCTTCGCGTCGAATCCGGTGGGGATCTGACCGCCGACGGTTCGGGCCAGTTTTATCTTGCGCGGCACCCGGATCTCGGTACCCGCCTTGCGGATCACCTCCCAGTCACCGGAGTCGGCAATCGGGCGCACCACCGTACGCTCGGGGTCTGCGTGCTCAAATGCCCGGGCTTCGGCCTCCGAGGACACCACGAATCCGAAGTCGCGATCCAGGAAGACGCTGACGAGCAGTTCAGCGCAGTGGTCGGCGTGAAGGGCGCCGTCTGCGACGAATTCGCGAATACCGCACCGTGCGACGACTGCATCGTGATAGCGATCGACGATGTCGGCCTCGTCGATCAGATCGCCGGTCGCGGTGTCATACCAACCCGGCTTGGGATCGTCCTCCCACGTGAGAAGACCTGTGGTCCATGCCAATTCGAGCACTCCGGCGGCCGACAGCTCGTTCTCCACTTCCATTTCGAACCGGGTGCGCGATGAGCCGTAGGGACCGAGTTCGGCGCCGCCCACGATCACCACCAACTCGGCTGGATCGATATCAAGATCGGCCCAGGCCGGTGGCGGAGACCCCCGATGACCGCGCGGTGGGGACGGTAATGCGGCGATGGTGCCGGCCGCGGGTCCGTCCTCGTCGGTCGCACGGCCGGAATCCTGTGACATCTCCTCGCGAGCCTTGGCGGCCAATTCGGCCATATCGAGTTCGACGTCACCCAGACCGCCGGTGAGGTCGACCTTCAGCGGCTCTGCGGCAGCAGCCACCTTGGCCTCGGGGGTGCACAGGCCCAGCAGCATCGTCGCCATCTGTTCGGTGGTGTAGGTGGTCACTCCGGCAGCCTCGACGGCATCGACGATGGCGTCGTTGTGGCCCATGAGTCCGGTGCCCTTGGTCCAGCCGATCAGAGCGTGCGCGAAGGTGACCCGGGCAGCCCAGGACGACTCCGCGCTCCAGCGGGTCACCACCGCGTCGAGAGCCGACTTGGACTCGCCGTAGGCGCCGTCCCCGCCGAACATGCCGCGGTTGGGCGAACCGGGCAGCACGACATGAAGCCGCGAGGCGATATCGCGTTCGGCACCGATGGCCGACAATCCGCCGACGAGCCGTTCGACGGCCCACAGCAGTACCTTCATCTCCATCTCGGAGCGCGAGCCCGCCTCGGAAAGATCACCTGCCACCCGTGGCGCGGCGAAGGGGAACAACATCGTGGGAGTCTGGGCGTCCTTGACATGGATCGCCTGCGGCCCAAGGTTTTCGCTCTGATCGTTACCGACCCAGGAAACCAGTGCGTCGATATCGGCGTAGGAGGCCATATTGGCCGGCAACACCCACAGCGCCGCGCCGAATCGGGCGTGATCGCGGTACAGCGACTTGTAGAACCCGAGCCGGTCGTCGTCGAGCTTGGAGGTGGTGGCGATGACGGTGGCGCCGCCGTTGAGCAGTTGGGCCACCACCGATGCGGCGATGGAGCCCTTGGACGCGCCGGTGACGACGGCGATCTCGTCGGCGTAGCGCCCGGTGTCGGGACTCTCCGCACCGCAAGCGATGCGCGCATACAGCTCGGCGTGGATGAGTCGACCCTCGGCCAGAGCGCGGCCACGCCACCAGTCGGCCTGGGTGGCCACGGTGTGGCCGGATCCTTCGAAGGCTTGCGACAGCGTCGCCCAATTCGCGTCGATGTCGTCCTCGTCAGCAAGCCACAGCTTGACCAAATCCTCGCGGGCACTGGCCCAGCGATCGTCAAGCAGCACAGCTTTTTTGGCGTCGAATGCCGGGGCGACGAGTCGCGGCCAGTCCGAGCCGAGTTCAGAGGTGATCAGGTCGACCAGCTCGGCGTCGGAGGCTGACGGCGGGACGGTGACCGGATTGTCCAGACCGAGTTGCCCCAGCACCAGTCGTGCGGCCGATGCGAGCACACCGGTGGGACCGGTGACGGTTGCGGCGAACTCATCCAGTGCGGCTGAGTCGACGACACCTCCGCCCCCATTGCCGCCGGCCGACGGGAGCGACACCGCGATTCCGTGGCGGGCAGCGACAGCGGCGACCGCTCCGTCGATGGCCTTGTCCACTGCGGCCGCGTCGGGAAGCGCGCCGTCATGTAACCCACCGAGGGCTCCGCCGCGAACACTGCTGCCCTCCCGGGTACCCAGAACGAGTTCCACGGTGACGTGCTTGGCCCAGCCCTGGCCGAGTTCCCAGGTCTTGGTGACCCTCTCCGAGATCGCGGCGGGCCGCTTGCCGGACGGGCCGAGCACGCTTCGCAAGGAATCATTGATGGCGTCCGACAGCACCGGGCCGAACGGCTTGTAGGTCCGAGCCAGCTTGCTGACCTGACCGCGCAGTGCGGCGAGGTCGGCTTCGGCGGCGCCGTCGATGGCGCCGAGATTCAACTCCGAGCCGAGGTCGACCAGCAGCTGGTTGCGCCGCGAGGACGCACCGTCGGTGATCGACTCGATCGAGTCCAGTGCCTCGATCTGATCGATGCGCATCTTGGCGGACAGGGCGATCATCGCCACGGTGGCGTCGGCGGCGCCGAAGGCGATGTCATCGGGCCGGGCCGCACCGGATGCGGCCCCCGGTACCGCCGCGGCCGCGGCGGTAACCACCTCGACTGTGACGTCCGGGACAGGTGTTGGCGCATCCGCCTCGGCGTCCGGCTCCGGATCGGTATCGGTGGCGAACAGCGCCGCGGCATCGCGCTCGACATTGAGCACCTGCACTGTGCTGTAGGCGTATTCAGGAAGTTTGAGGGTGTTGTTGGCCAGGCCGGCAACCGTCGGCGCGGACTTCACCCCGATCTCGACGAAACGCTCAACACCCAGACCGCCGGCGGCCTCTTCGGTGAACAACAGGTCCTGGGTCTCGATCCAGCGCACCGGGCTGGCGAACTGCCATGCCAGCAGTTCGATGATCACCCGGCGGCCCACCTCATCGGGACGCTGGGTGATCCAGGTGTCGTAATCGGCGAGGATCTCATCAAGTGGCTCGGCGGGAACCAGATCGCGGATCTCCTGGATGAAGTCGCGATCCAGGCTGAACAGCCGGGGTACCAGATTGGGGATGTAGCGGCCGACGAGCGCACCGGGATTGGCATCGCGCGGCATGATCCGCTCCAGCGATCGGCGGAACTCGTCGACTCCCACCCGTAGCACGTCGGAGTGGAACGGTACGTCGATGCCCGGAACCATGATGAAGGCCCGCTTGCCGCCGGTAATCTCCAAGCGTCGGGTTACCTCGGCTTCGAGTGCCTCCAGCCCACGCACCGTGCCGGCGATCGCGTACTGCGAGCCGCGCAGGTTGAAGTTGACGATCTGCAGGAATTCGCCGGTGCGTGCGGCAATTTCAGCGACAAACCCCGTGACGTCGGCATCGTCGAGGTCCATCTGTGACGGACGGATGGCGGCCAGCCGGTAATTGGAGCGGCCCTGCTCATCGCGAGGCACGATGTCGTGCATTTTGCTGCCGCGGTGGAAAACCACCTCAAGAAGACCCTCGAGTTCGTAGACCCCGGTGACGCACGCCAATGCGGTGTATTCCCCGACCGAGTGGCCGCAGGCGATGGCTCCTTCGACGAAGGCACCCTGCTCGCGCATCTCGGCGACCTGGGCGGCCGCCACCGTCGCCATGGCAACCTGGGTGAACTGCGTCAGATACAGCACACCGTCAGGGTGCTGATAGTGCACACCGGCGGCGATCAGGCTGGTCGGATTGTCACGCACCACATGCAGCACCGAGAAGCCCAGGGTTGCGCGGGTGAACTTGTCGGCGCGGTCCCACACCTTGCGTGCAGCCTTGGACCGGGCGCGCACCTCCATGCCCATGCCCTTGTGCTGAATACCCTGTCCGGGGAATGCGTACGCCGTTTTGGGGGCGGCAAGTCGGGCGGTCGCCGACATGACGAGCTCGCCCCCTGTGCCAGCCCCCCTAGTCGCTGCGCTCCCGCCCCGCCGGGCCTTGGCAGTGATCTCCAAAACCTCTGCGCCCAAGTCGATTCCGACCCGATCCACCCGGAAGTCGATCTCGTCACCCGGTTTGACCATGCCCAGGAACCGAGCGGTCCACCCCACCAGTTTGCCGGGCGGGACGGGCTTACCGTCGGTGGCGGTCACGATGTGTTGGGCGGCGGCCGATAACCACATGCCGTGCACGATCGGTCCATCCAGTCCGGCCAGCAGTGCCGCGGTCCGGTCGGTGTGGATGGGATTGTGGTCACCGGAGACCATCGCGAACGGCCGCATGTCGACCGGGGCGGTAATGGTGACGTCGCGGCGGCGGCGGCGCGGGGTGTCGGTGGCGTTTTCCGACACCGCTCCCCCGGCCCGCACCGGATCGGTGAGCTCGGCTGGACCGGTGCGACCGCGAATCGCGAACCGCTCCTCGAGAACCGCCAGAACCGTCCCGGCCGCATCGCTGACGTTCACCGTGACCGGCACCACGCGGCCGACCTCGGTGTCGACGGTCACCGAAGATGTTGCGGTGATGACTAATTGAGTCCTATGACGTGGGAGCGGTTTGAGAAGCCGGGCCGCATGATCGAGGTGCACCAGGCTCAGCAGACCCTCGACGACCGGGAAACCGATGTCGGTGGCCGCGTCGCCGATGGCGGCGAACACCGCCGGCCAGCACCGGCCCACCAGGGCGTCGGGAACTGTTGAGAGGGTGGGAGCCAGCGGCGAGCCGAAGGTCGCGGTGACGCCGGTGTGGTCGGCGACCCGTTCGGGATCCCAGTCCACCGTGACGGTCGTCGAACCGCCGACGATGGCAGGAAGGTCATCTGGGCCATCGACACCGGCCGCGATGGCCAGCACGGCGCTCATCGCCGCGGCGGCATCCGGAGTGCGAACCACCGGAGCGCCGCCATCGACCACGGTGGCGGGGAGCGTGAAGGCGATATCGATCCAGTTACCCGATATCGGCACACTCAGAACCACCCGGTCGGCGGACACCGCCTCGAGGCGGGCGCCGGTGGAATGGTTTGTCGCGCTTAAACATTCCCGGGTCGCATCGCTGGTGCCCTCCGAGCGATCACCATGCACCTGCCACTGCGACGGCGGGGCCAACCGGTGCACCGGATTGATCGCGGTGCGCCCGGCCCACAGCACGTCCGGGCAGTCCAGCACGATGCCGAGCGGGCCGGTGACGTCGGCTCGTACCTGCAGCCGTGAGGCAACCGGCTGCGGCCGGGCGCCGGCGGCCAACACCTCATCCACGGCGGCCTTCTCGAAGCGGTCCAGCAGATCGCCGACCGGTTCATCGACGCGGGTGATACCCGCGACGGCGGCCGTGCCCGGAATGATGCACACCTGATCTGCGGTGTATCGGGCGTCGTGGGCCTGCCACAGCGAATCGCTGCGCCACCAACGGCGAACATCCTTATCGATCACCGGCACGAAGTTCACCGGCTTGCCGAGGGTCTTGCACAAGTCCACGAAGAACGGCAGATCGGCGGGATGCAGCAGCACCGTGCCGGCGGCGGGGTAGCGGGCCAGCAGTGCGGCGATCGCCCGATCCGGATCTTCCAGGAGGTCTTGGGCCTCGAGGTTGCCGAACAGTGTCGGAATCGCGCCGTTGTCTTTCTCATTCAGCCGGGCCTCGGCGCGCTGCAACATCGCAGCGAAGCGATCCCGCCAGGTGACGTCCAACCAGGGCGAATCAGGCTGCTTGGTGTCGGCGGTGCTGTTATCGTCGCCGATCGCGAGTTCAACGTAGCGCCGCACCCATTGCAGATAGGTCATCTCTGCGACATCGCCGAAGTAGGGCTTGGCGGTCTGCGCCATCGCGGCGATGATCTCGTCACGTCGCGCTGCCACCGCCTCGCCATCGCCGGCGACGTCATCGAGTAATCGACCGCAACGTGAGGCGGCGTTGTCGATCTCGTGAATGTCCGCGCCGAGCTGACTGCGCCCGGAAGCCATGCCACCACTGGCTTTTCCGGCACCAACCCAGTGAGCGGTGCCGACCGTGTCGACAAGCAGCTGCTTGACCGCGTTCGAGGTGGTGGCCTCCAGACAGGCCATGGTGGCGGTGCCCACGAGGATTCCGTCGACCGGCATGAGCGGATAGCCGTAGGCACGCGACCAGGTTCCGGTGAGATATTCGGCAGCGCGCTCAGGCGTGCCGATCCCACCGCCCACGCAGATGGTGATGTTGGACTGCGAACGTAGTTCGGAGTAGGTGGTCAGCAGGAGATCATCGAGGTCTTCCCAGGAGTGGTGACCACCGGCACGCCCACCCTCGATATGGGCGATGACACTCTTGGTGGGCGCCTCGGCGGCGATCCGGATGACTGAGCGGATCTGTTCGACGGTGCCGGGCTTGAAGCAGACGTGCGCGATGCCCACGTCATGCAGCTCGTCGATCAACGCGACGGCATCCTCAAGGTCGGGCACCCCAGCGCTGATGACCAGACCGTCAATAGGGGCGCCGGACTGGCGCGCCTTCTGCACCAAGCGTTTACCGCCAACCTGCAGCTTCCACAGATAGGGGTCCAGGAACAGGGCATTGAACTGGATCATCCGGCCGGGCTCCAGCAGCGCACTCAGTTCGGCCATGCGCCGCTCGAAAATCTCCTCCGTGACCTGCCCGCCGCCGGCAAGCTCGGCCCAGTGCCCGGCATTGGCGGCGGCGGCGACGATCTTCGCGTCGACCGTCGTCGGCGTCATCCCGGCCAACAGCATCGGTGAGCGGCCGGTGAGCCGGGTGAACTTGGTCGACAGCTTGACCGAACCGTTCGGCAGGCTGATCACCGACGGTGCATAACTCGCCCATGGCGTGCCCACCTCCGGCGCGGCGCCGACGGTGAACAGGTTGCGCTGACCGCCCCGGGTCGCCGCCGGCACGATGCCCACCCCGAGCCCGCGGATCACCGGCGCGGTCACCCTGGTCAGGATGTCGCCCGGGCCGAGGTCGAGAATCCATCGGGCACCGGCATCGGAAATCCCCGTGACCGCGTGAACCCAGTCAACCGGCTGCACCAGAATGGCGTCGGCCAATTCACGGGCCATGCCGACGTCAAGTCCTACCGCCTCGGCCCAGCGGCCGACGATGTCCACACCATCGGCCAACTGCGGCGTATGAAAGCCGACCTCGACGGCCACCGGATCGAATACAGGCGAGAACACCGCTCCGCCGTGCAGTTTGTTCTTGCGTTCGGCGGCCTCGGCCTCGGCGATCTGTTCGCAATACAGCTCGAAACGCGACAGCTGTTCGGGCGTTCCGGTGATGACGACAGAGCGGCGACCGTTACGGATGGACAGCACCGGAGGCTGCACCGTTCGTACATCGGTGGCGAACTCCGCGAGAAGTCGGCTGATCCGCTCCGGCTCGGCGTTGGTCACCGACACCATCGGTGGACGTTCGCCGAGAGCGACGATGCCACGACGTCGCGCCACCAGCGTTCCGGCAGCGCCGAGCAGTTGGGCCAGCGCGAGCAGTTCCACATCCTTGGCGCCGTCCGCTTTCAGCGCCTCGACGGCGAGCACACCCTGGGAGTGACCGGCCACGGCAATGGGCGGTGCGCCAACGAAGTCCAAACCCTGTCGGTCCAGTGCCCGGATCGCCGCGATCTGGCTCAGCAGAACACCGGGCAGCGACACCGCAGCCGACGTCAGGTGGCGCGCCGAGGGCACCTGCTCATCGGCGGCAAGCGCCCGCACCCACCGCAGCGGCTCAAAGCCGATCGGCCGCACCACGACGAGCTCGTCGGCAACCGGTTCCAGCAGTAGTTCGGCCTCACCGACGAGCGTGGCCAACTCCGACTCGATGCCGGCAGTGGTAACGAGTTCCTCGAGGCTGGTAAGCCACGAGCTGTTGCCCTGCCCACCGAAGACGACGGCATAGGGCTCACCGGTATTGAGACGGTCCACGAGCGCTTGAAGACTGGCGCGGTCGGCATCATCGGTACGCAGCCTGTCATGCTCGTGGATCGTCACCGGTGTCCGTCTCCCTCGAAAATTTCCGACGTGTCTGTTGGCGCATGCGAGTGGCGCTGCCAACAGCCCTAAGGCTCCCATAAGAGCGGTGCCTATTTCTCTGCCGATATTGGTTACTGACGAGTTCTACGCGCGAGTAACACGACAATCGGTAACAGCGGGTCAATTGGGTGCCGGAACCGGCCGGGTCAAACGTCCTGCGTGCAGGTGGTTACGGTCGGGTAGGCGTAACGTGGCTGTTCAACGCCTGATTGTTATGGAATCGTTACCTGTGAATTTTCCGTCGATCGCCGCGGTCGCTCGGTTGCAATCAAGAAGGCGCCTGGATTTTCAGTCGACAATTGTTCACCGAAATGGCATTCAAAAGTTTGCTGGCAATAACCTACTTTGGAGTAGGTTCAATGCTGAATTCGGACAGTCACACCGGCCGAATTGCGGCTGGCTGCCAGGGGTGCGAGGCAGACCCGTCCCGCACAGCACACAGGTTCGGCCACTGACGCAACAGCCGACAACGGCGCTCCGATATCCGTACTATCCACCCATGCCTACGGGGAGTGTCGCGTCGGCGCCCCGCACTGACCCGGCGCCCTCGGTGAATCCCGCTGCCGGTGTTGACAATCCGCAGATCGAGTTGCGGGGCGTCCGGAAGGTCTTCAGCGAAGGCCGACATCAGACGATCGCGGTCGAGGGTGCGGATTTCAGCGTCGCCGACGGCGAGTTGTTCGCCATCCTCGGCCCGTCCGGCTCCGGGAAGACGACGGTACTGCGGATGATCGCCGGCTTCGAACAACCGAGCGCGGGCACAATTCACCTCGGCGGCAAGGACATCACCGCGTATCCGCCGGCACAGCGGGACACCAACACGGTGTTTCAGGACTATGCCCTGTTCCCGCATATGACGGTGACCCAGAACGTCGAATACGGGCTGCGGGTCAAGGGGGTGGGCAAAGCGGAACGCCGGGACCGGGTCGGGCAGGCCCTGGAGATGGTGCAGTTGTCGGCTCAGGCCACCCGGAAGCCCACCCAGCTTTCCGGCGGTCAGCAACAACGGGTCGCCCTGGCCCGCGCCCTGGTGGGTCGCCCCAAGGTGCTGTTACTCGATGAGCCGTTGGGCGCATTGGACCTCAAGTTGCGCGAACAGATGCAGGTCGAACTCAAGGCGATCCAACGCGAGGTCGGCATCACCTTCGTGATCGTCACCCATGATCAGGACGAGGCATTGACACTGTGCGACCGACTCGCGGTGTTCAATGACGGCCGCATCGAGCAGATCGGCGGAGCGCGCGAGGTCTACGAGAACCCGGCCAACCGGTTCGTGGCTGATTTCGTCGGCACCTCGAATGTGTTCGACGGCGCGAAAGCTGAGGCGTTGCTGGGCAGACCCGGTAGCTACGCGATCCGGCCCGAACGGATCGTGTTGATGTCCCCTGGTGCAGCAGTGCCCGCCGGAATGAGCAGCGTCAACGCTGACGTCGCCGAGGTGGTGTACGCCGGGCCGATCACCCGCATCACCGCCGACGCCGCTGGCGGGGTGCGCCTCACCGCCGCCGTGCTCAGTGCCGACACCGACACCGATATCAGCCACGGTGCACCGATCATGCTGGCCTGGCCGGACAATGCCGTCCGCTCCCTGAGTTCTTGAATCCCCAACCCATGCAGAAATAAAGGAGTTCGTCATGAGAATCACCACCCGTCGCCTGGGCGTCACACTCACCGCCTGCGCTGCTCTGGTCGCCGCGTGTTCAAGCTCCACCAATTCCGGTGGCGGCACATCGGCGCCCGCGCCGTCACAACAGGAACCGATGGCAAGTCTCGGCAACGGCGAAGGACAGCTCAACCTCGTCTCGTGGCCGGGTTATGCCGAAGATGGGTCCAATGATCCGAAGGTGGATTGGGTGCACCCGTTCGAGCAGCAGACCGGCTGCAAGGTCAACATCAAGATCGGCAACACCTCCGATGAGATGGTGCAACTGATGCGCACCGGACAGTACGACGGTGTGTCGGCATCCGGGGACGCGACGCTGCGGCTCATCTACGCCGGCGACGTGGCGCCGGTCAACACCACGCTGGTTCCGAACTACGACACGATATCTACGTTCCTCAAGGACCAGGAATGGAACTCGGTGGATGGAAAGATGTTCGGCATCCCGCACGGCTGGGGTGCCAACCTGCTGATGTACAACACCGACGTCGTCAAGGACGCGCCGGACTCCTGGGGCGCGGTATTCCCCGGCGCACCCGAGTACAAGGGCAAGGTCACCGCTTACGACTCGCCGATCTACATCGCCGATGCCGCGCTATACCTGTCGAAGACCAAACCCGAACTGGGCATCAAGAACCCCTACGCCCTGACCTCGGAGCAACTCGACGCCGCCACCGAACTACTCAAAGCCCAGCACGGGAACATCGGTGAGTACTGGTCGGACTACACCAAAGCCGTCCAGGCCTTCGAGTCCGGCACGTCGGTGATCGGGACCAGCTGGCAGGTGATCGCCAACATGCTCACCACCGACGACAAGATCAAGATCGCCACGGTACTGCCGAAGGAGGGTTCCACCGGCTGGTCGGACACCTGGATGCTCTCATCGAAGGCCGCCCACCCCAATTGCATGTACAAGTGGATGGACTACATCACCTCGCCGGCAGTCAACGCTCAGGTAGCTGAATACTTCGGTGAGGCACCGGCCCAGACCAAGGCATGCGAGTTCACCAGCGATAAGAACTTCTGCGCGACCTTCCACGCCACCGACGCGGACTACGCGAAGCGGATCAGCTACTGGACCACACCGCAGAAGCAGTGCGTGGACGGCAGCGGTGACAACTGCACGGCCTACAGCGAGTGGGTCGACAAGTGGCAGCAGATCAAGGGGTGATCACTGCGGGCCGATCCTCGCATCGGTTCCGCTCCCGGCTTTCCTTGGCGTTCCTGCTCATCCCGCCGCTGGCGTGGCTGGTCGTCGTCTATCTGGGATCACTAGCGGTACTGCTGGTTTCAGCCTTGTGGAGCACCAATAGCTTCACCGGCGCAGTTGTACGCACATTCACCGGTGACAACATCGTGCGGGTTCTCACTGACGCGGTGTTTCACGCGGCCACCCTACGAACCGTCGGCATCGCGTTGGCCGTGACGCTGATCTGCATCACGCTGGCCGTGCCACTGGCGCTCTATATGGCCAAGGTGGCCTCGCCGCGGGTGCGACTGGCACTGGTGGTGGCGGTGACCACTCCGCTGTGGGCGAGCTATCTGGTCAAGGCCTACGCATGGCGGATGCTGCTTTCAGGACAGGGCCCGCTGGCATGGGTCGCGGGTTACACGCCGGGTTACGGCCTGGTCGCCACCGTGCTGACGTTGACCTATCTCTGGTTGCCCTACATGGTGATTCCGGTTTTCGCGGCCTTCGAGCGGGTACCGGAAGACTTGATCGACGCCAGCTCCGACCTCGGAGCTTCCGGATGGACGACCCTGCGGACGATCATGACACCGCTGATCTTTCCCGGTATCGCCGCCGGGTCGATTTTCACGTTCTCGCTCTCGATGGGAGACTACATCGCGGTCACCATCGTCGGCGGAAAGACGCAGATGCTGGGCAATATCATCTACGGCCAACTCGTGACCGCCAACAATCAGCCGTTGGCAGCGGCACTGTCGCTGATACCACTCTTCGCCATCATCGGATACCTGTTGGCGATGCGGCGCACCGGCGCCCTGGAGAACGTCTGATGTTGCCCGCGTCGATATGCCGCCTGACCCGGGCCTGGACGGTCCTGGTCATCGTCTTCCTCTACGCCCCAATGCTTCTCGTCGTCGTCAATGCCTTCAACTCATCGAAGACCTTCGCCTTCCCGCCCAGCGGTTTCACCCTGCGGTGGTGGTCCGATGCCTGGTCCAGCAGCGGCATGTGGAGAGCACTGGGCAACTCGGTGGTCGTCGGATTAGGCGCGACGGCGATCGCACTGGTGCTGGGCACCATGGCAGCCTTCGCCGTGCAGCGCCACCGATTCTTCGGTAGACAGACGATCAGTCTCCTTGTTGTGCTTCCTATTACGCTGCCGGGCATCGTGACGGGTATCGCGCTGAACGCAACCTTCACCTCGGCACTCGGAGCTACCCTCGGCCTTGCCACCGTGATCATCGGCCATGCGACGTTCTGCATGGTCATCGTTTTCAACAACACTCAGGCCCGGCTGCGGCGACTCGGTCCCCGACTGGAAGACGCCTCGGCTGATCTGGGCGCCTCGAATTGGCAGACGTTCCGCTACGTGACCTTCCCGATGATGCGGGGTGCGATCGTTGCCGGCGCCATCCTGGCGTTCGCATTGAGTTTCGACGAGATCGTTGTCACGACCTTCACCTCGGGCCCGACCGTTCAGACCCTGCCGATCTGGATATTCGGCAATCTGTTTCGACCGAATCAGGCTCCGGTCATCAATGTTGTGGCGGCAACCCTGACTGTGGTCGCGGTGATTCCGGTGTGGCTGGCTCAACGCTTCGGCGGCGATCCGGCTACGACGCGAGTCTGAGGCCGCCACGTGGTCCCGATCATGCACCCGGGTCCGGAGGAAGGGGAAACGGTCGGGGCCGCTTGGTGACTTGCGGCCCTGCCGTCTGGCCGGTACCGACCTATCGTTGAAACACACAGTGGAAGCGGTGTTTAACCATGACCATTTCAATGATCGATCCCCGGATGTTGGCCAGCGCCGTGGAATCGGCCTGCCGTGCCCCGTCGGTCCACAACAGCCAGCCGTGGCACTGGATCGCCGAGGGCGGCGAGTTGCGACTGTTCTTCGCACCCTCCCGCGTACCTCATACCACCGACCGAACCGGCCGGCTCCCATTCGCGGCGCCGGCCGCGTGGGCAGCTTTCCTTCCCGTCTTACTCGGGACCGTCGACACCGAGAATCCCACCCCGGAGGTGCTGCCCGAAGCAGTCCGGCCCCAACTGGCTGAAGCCTCCCGACTCACGGAGTCGCTGCACCGCTACGAATCGTCGTATCACGCCGAATTGCAATGGTGGATCGCACCTTTCGAAACAACAGAGGGAGTTCCCTACAGGGCACCGGCCTCGGCCTCCGAAGGTGCCCGATAATGACCCGGACCAACGGCCTGCGCGGCCAGCACCCACGCCGGGTGTTCAAGGACCGGCGGGAGGCCGGCCAGGTTCTCGCCGGGCTGCTGGCGCCTTACCGCGGTAAGCCTGATGTGGTTGTGCTGGGGCTGGCCCGCGGCGGCTTGCCGGTTGCCTACGAGGTGGCCACATCGCTGGGAGTGCCACTGGACGCCTTCATCGTTCGCAAACTCGGTGCACCGGGACACGAAGAGTTCGCCTTCGGGGCACTGGCCAGTGGCGGACGGGTGGTGATCAACGACGACGTCGTGCGCAGACTGCAGATCAGTCCACAACAGTTACGCGAGATCACCGAACGAGAGGCCGGCGAGTTGGCCCGCCGCGAGGTGACTTATCGACGCGGACGCCCGCCGCTGAACGTCGCCGGCAAGACGGTGATCCTGGTCGACGACGGACTTGCCACGGGATCATCGATGAGGGCCGCGATCCAGGCGTTGCGCGAGTCGGAGCCGGCCACGGTCGTGATCGCGGTGCCCGCAGCGCCGGAGTCGACCTCCCGGGAATTCGCCGGGCTCGTCGACGAGGTGGTGTGTGCGTCGATGCCGACACCGTTCCTGGCGGTAGGCGAATCGTTCGGGGACTTCCGTCAGGTCACCGACGACGAGGTACGCGAATTGCTGGCCATGGGGCAGAACCCGGAAGCCCATCCGACCGGACTGTAAGCCAGAGTAAGAGAAGCGCTGCCCGAGAGCTCATTGACCGGGAGCCACCCAATATGTTGCTCACCCCGGGCACCGCACCCTGCACCCGCGCAGACACCGAGCGGCTCTTGGAGCAGACTGGAAACCCCGTCGACGTCCAACCGTTCGCCGGGTAGGAGCCCGCAGTGTCTGAACAGTTCACCCCGCCGTCGATAGTGGTCGGCATCGATGGATCCCGGAACGCGGTGCACGCCGCGCTGTGGGCTATCGATGAAGCCCTCAGCCGGGAGGTACCGCTGCGCCTGGTGGCCGCCGCGGAGACCACCGATGAGCAGACCGATGCCGAGGTGGCCGTGCGCTCCGCGGCCGCAGCCGTGGCGTCCACGGGGCGGCCAGTCAATGTTGAGACTCAGGTGATCACCGGCGCACTGATACCTGCGCTGCTGGAGGCCTCCGGGGCCGCTGCGATGGTCTGCGTAGGCGCAGCGGGCCTCAAGCATGTCGATCACCACCGGGTGAGCTCCACGACCGGGGCGCTGGTGGCCTCCGCACACTGCCCGGTCGCGGTGGTCCGCGGCACCGGCCGGGCCGGCGACGACAGCCCGGGCTGGGTGGTCGTCGAACTCGACGAGACCACCGATAACGGCGCGGTGCTGCAGTCCGGAGTCGAGGAAGCGAGGTTGCGCACCGCACCGCTGCGGGTGCTGGGCTCATGGCAGTCGCGCTACACCGACATTCATGAATCCCACGCGGTGGCCGACGGCAACCAGATGGTCCGTACGCAACTGGACCGGCGGCTGTCGCGGTGGAAACATCTCTATCCCGAACTCGACGTCCGGCCCGTCGCGATTCACGGAAGTGCGCTCACCTACCTGTCGAAGCACGCCGCTGAAATCCAGTTGGTGGTGGTCGGTGCACCGAACACCACCGGTGTCAGCGAACTGCTCGGGCCGATGGGACTCACCGCCCTGCAGGACACTGACTGCACGATCCTGGTCGTCGATCGCCAACGGCTGCTGTGATCGAGAAGTCCGCCCGTTATGGTTGCCCCATGGTCACAGTCTTTCTCGTCGACGACCACGAGGTCGTGCGCCGGGGACTGATCGACCTGCTTAGCGCCGACCCCGAACTCGATGTCATCGGCGAGGCCGGGTCGGTGGCCCAGGCGCTGGCCCAGATCCCGGCTTTGCGGCCCGATGTCGTCGTGCTCGATGTGCGCCTGCCCGACGGTAGCGGCATCGAACTGTGCCGCGATCTGCTGTCCAAGATGCCGGATCTGCGGTGTCTGATGCTGACCTCATTCACCTCCGACGAGGCGATGCTCGATGCGATCCTGGCCGGTGCCAGTGGCTACGTGGTCAAGGACATCAAGGGTATGGAGCTGGCAAAGGCCATCAAGGACGTCGGGGCGGGCCGCTCACTACTGGACAACAGGGCCGCTGCCGCGCTGATGGCCAAACTGCGCGGAGCCGCCGAACGCTCCGACCCGCTCTCCGGTCTCACCGACCAGGAACGGGTGCTGCTCAACCTGCTCGGCGAGGGCCTGACCAACAAGGACATCGCGGCGCGTATGTTCCTGGCCGAGAAGACGGTGAAGAACTACGTGTCGCGCCTGCTGGCCAAGTTGGGCATGGAACGACGCACCCAGGCGGCGTTGTTCGTCTCCAAACTCGGCCAACAACGAACGCGGGAGAGCTGATTCGGTGAACAGGGTTCCGGAGGCCGCATGAAGGGCATCATCTTTCAGCTGCTCGAAGATGTGGTGGTTGACGCCTACGGGGAACCCACGTGGGACGAACTGCTCGATGCGGCCGGACTGGATGGCGTCTACACCTCGCTCGGCAGCTACGACGATGCGGAGATCACAGCACTGGTAGCTGCTGCCGCAGCCAAACTATCGCTGCCCGACGGCGAGGTGCTCCGCTGGTTCGGACAGCGGGCGATACCCGGTATGGCGAAACGCTGGCCCGAGTTCTTCACCGCGCATCAGACGACGATGCCGTTCCTGCTCTCGCTCAACGACGTCATCCACCCGGAGGTGCGCAAACTCTATTCCGGCGCCTACTGTCCCCATTTCGCGTTCACCTCGCCTCCGGATGGATCACTGACGATCGGCTACCGCTCGCCGCGCAAGCTTTGCGACCTCGCCCGCGGCTTCATCTTCGGCGCCGGCGACCACTACGGTGAGGCACTGGTGGTGCAACACCGGGCATGCATGCACGACGGTGCGGACAGCTGCCTGATCGCCGTGACGCCGGCCTAGGGTGGACATGACTTCGGTGCGGGAATGACTCCGGAACGCGAAAACGCCTGCAGCCCAGCGGATCTAGTCGCCGAACTGACAGGTGAGAACAAACTGCTCAGCCGCCGGTTGGAGCGTGAACGGCGGATCCGTCATGAGGCGGAGCATATCGCCGAACGCGGACTGCGCGACCTCTACCAGAAGCAACGAGATCTCGAGGTCCTCTTCGCCATCACCACTATGGCCAACCAGGCCGATTCGGTCTCCGAGGTGCTTGCTTCCGCACTGAAGTACATCTGCCACTTCACCGGGTGGCCCGCGGCGCACGCCCATATCGTCGGCGGCGAAGGCGCCGACCGCCGGATGCGGCCGACCGGCATCTGGTACCACGATCCGGACCTCGACATTTCCGAGTTGCTTTCCGCCACAGAGGGACTCGTGTCCACTCCTGGCCTAGGCCTGCCGGGTCAGGTATGGGAATCGGGTGCACCGGTATGGTTTGACGACCTGGCGACGTGCGACAACTTTCTGCGCAGGGACAGTGCCCTGCGGTCAGGGATGCGGGTGGCGTTCAGCACCCCGATTCTGGTCCGATCCGAGGTGGTGGGGTCGCTCGAATTCTTCGGCACCAACCCGATGCCCGAAGATGGCGCCCTGCTGAGCCTGATAGCCAAGGCCAGCACCCAATTGGGCCGCACCATCGAGCGGGAAAGAAATGAGACCCTGCTCGCCGGAATCGCGATCGACAACGCCCGGCTCTACGAGCAGTCCCGCGAACGCCTGGCCTGGATCGAAGCCACCCGTGACGTCGCCACCGAACTGCTGGGCGGCGACGAACCGGCCCGAGTATTCCAGCTCATCGCCGATTCTGCGCTGCGGTTGACCGAGGCGGATGCGGTGCTGGTGGCCGTGCCCCACGACACCGAGCCCCACGACACCGAGCCCCACGACACCGAGGTAACCGCGTCTGAGGTGGACGAACTGGTGGTGGTCGCGTCGGCGGGTTCGCTAGGTAGCGGCCCGGACGCCGCGCCGACCGTCCTGCCGGCCGGCATCTTCATGGCCGCCCCGACCGATCGCACACCTCGGCTGTTGCCGGAGATCACGGGTGTGGCGCTGAGTCCCGGCACGGGTCCGGCAATGGTGTTGCCGCTGCGAACCACCGAAACATTCGCCGGCGTGGTGGTGCTGCTGCGTCGAACAGGCGAGGCGAACTTCGGTGACAACCAGCTGGAGATGATGGCGGCGTTCGCCGACCAGGCGACCCTGGCCTGGCAGCTGGCCAACACCCAGCGCCGGATGCGCGAACTCGACGTGATCGCAGACCGCGATCGGATCGCGCGCGATCTTCACGACCACGTCATCCAGCGACTGTTCGCCGCAGGCCTGTCGCTGCAGGGTGCAAACCAGATTGTCCGTTCGCCGGAGGTTCGAACACGTCTGGACGACGTCGTCGATGAGTTGC
>Ga0194035_1000551_pt1 | contig 21292 bp, 13 predicted proteins | sample JunL2320m_MetaG_FD_148680 | JGI IMG/M metagenome (GOLD analysis project Ga0194035, IMG submission 148680) | Anoxic zone freshwater microbial communities from boreal shield lake in IISD Experimental Lakes Area, Ontario, Canada - Jun2016-L239-20m | ecosystem: Environmental > Aquatic > Freshwater >...
GGTGAAGGTCGCGGCGGGCACGTCTGTGCCGTAGGTGATTGAAGTGGTGTCGGCGATGACGGTCGCGTTGGCTTTGGTGATCGTGAGCACGCCGTTGGTATAGGTCGCGGCGTAGTTGACTGACACGCCACCGGAGCAATGCGTGGCGTACGTGCCAGCGTTCTGGGTGCCCGACAGCGGTGTTGCAAACCCGGTGTCGCCCGACGCATACACGTCGCAAGTGGGCAGGGTCGTCCAGTCCCCACTGGTCAGTGCGGGGTTCGTCGTGAACGTCACCGTCGGCGCAGCGGATGGGTAGGTGATCGACGACGTCGAGGCAGTCACGGTGACCGCTGCCTGGGCAATCGTGAAGGTAGTCGATCCCGTCGACACGTTGTGGTTGGAGTCGCCTGGATAGTCGTAACTGGCCGTGGCAGTTCCGGCGCTGGTGTTGTTGGAGTAGACGACGGTGCCGGTGGTGTTGAGGCCGCCCGCGCCTGTGACCGAGACAGAGCAGGGGGTGAAAGCTGAGCCGGTGTAGGTGATCGTGCTCGGGTTGCAGGTGACCGTGCTGGTCGAACTGGCCTTGTCGATCGTGAATGTGACAGTGGCCGTCGAGCCGAGGTGAGTGCTATCGCCTGGGTAGGTGTAACTAGCGGTTGCCGTTCCGGCCGCAGTGTTGTTGGAGTAGCTGGCAGTCGGGTGCAAGGTCAGCCCAGTGACAGCGCTCACCGTCACGGTGCATGGTGTGAGCGCCGATCCGGTGTAGGTCGCGGCTGCGCACACAATGCTGGTCGCAGTCGCCTCAAGTGGGGTGGCTGCGACCTGGTTGGAAGGTAAGCCTGAGCCATTGAGGTTGACCGCCCGCAGCAGGACTTGGTAGGTCTGGCTGTTCGATAGTGCGCCAGAACCATCACTTGCGTTAGAGATCGTGATCGGGCTCGCGGTCGTCCCAGTCGTGAGCCAGGTGGCACCTGCATCGGTCGAGTATTCGTAGTCGCTGATCGACGCGCTGCCGTTATCGGCGGGCGCAGTGAATGAGACGACCAGGGCCGCGTCTGCTCCCGCGATCGAGGTGATGGTGGGTGGGCCTGCGGTGGTGCTGGGCGTACCGGTGCCGACGTTTGACCATGCCGAGTAGCCGTTCGCGTTGCCGACTCGGAGGTAGACGTCGTATGAGGTCCCGTTGGTGAGGCCATTGATTACGGCGATGCCGTCGACAAGGTCGGTTGAGGTGGGCAGCCCGGCGAGACCGATGCGGTACTGGAGGTCGGTGATCGGTAGCCCGCCGGCAGAGCCCACCGTGAACATCGCCCCGAGCACTGAGTCGCCGTGTAGGACAGCGGTGACGATGGGAGCATCGGGAACGGTCGTGCCGGGGGTAGCAGGCACTGCGGTTGACGGCGCGCTTGGTCCGAGGGCATTCACCGCGACGATCTGCACCGTGTACGTGGTCAGGTTTACAAGGGGGCTGACGCCGTCGGCGCTGTCGGTGGTAATGGTGATCGGGCTACTCGACTGTGCGGCTATGACGAAGTTGATGCCGTCAGTGGAGTACCGGTACTCGGTGATCGGCAAGCCGCCGTTGGATGCGGGCGGGGTGAACGAGACAGTCACGGACTTGTCGCCGGCAACGGCCTGCACATTGGTCGGGGAGTCGGGCACGCCCACCGGAGTGGCGTTGACGGTGGCGGACAGCTTCCCTCCACCTTGCGAGTTACGCGCACGTACGACCACCGCATATGACGTGCCGTTGGTCAGCCCAGAAATCGTTTGCGCGGTGAGTGTGCTTGCCCACGAGGTGAATTGTGCGCCGCCGTCGATCGAGTACTCGTAGGTCGTGATCGCGAAACCGCCATCTGACACGGGCGCGTTGAACGAGACGTCGAGCGAGCGATCGTTTGCGATCGCGGTCAGATTCGTGACTGGCTCGGGTACTCCAACGGGAGTTACGTTGATCGGGGCCGACCAGGCGCCGGGTCCGGCGCCGTTGACCGCGCGAAGTTGCAGTGGCGAGGCGATGCCGTTGGGTAGGCCAGTGATGACCATAGGAGAGGTGGCGCCGGCTGAGGCCACCGTCTGGCCACCGTCGATGGTCCACTCGTAGACCGTGATCGCGGATCCGTTATCGGCCGGAGGCGTGAATGACACTGTTGCAGTCGAGTCACCGGTGACGTCTGCCGCCAGGTTCGAGGGTGCGTCCGGAAGGCCAGCGACCAGCACAGTGACCGTGGCGGACTTCGGGGTGTCGACGCAGAGGCGACCTGACACAGTGACCGTGTAGTCGACTGGGCCCAGGGTGTCTGGTGTGTTGACGTCAGCGGTGAGGGTCCAGTCATTAGGTGGTGTCGCGACTCCCGTGCCTTCAACGTCGATGCCGGCCACGCCTGCGCCGCTGGAACTGGTGATGTCAGCCGTGAGGCTTTGCGCATTATTCGAGTCGGCGCCCTTATCGGGACAGTGCACCTTGATCGTCAGCGTGATGGTCGATGTTGGAGCAGCAACGGGCGTGGCCGAAGTGACGGTGACCGACCCGTCGTTTGCCACCGCCATAGCCGGGGCAGCGACAATCACCGTGCTCGCACCCAGTGCGATCGCGACGATCGCCCCGATCGCGGCTGAGCGCTTCGAGTGCTTGGTTGCGGTGAATAGCGACAACATGGCAAAGCCTCCCTCGCGACGAATGGGGCCCCTCGCCCCGCCGAACACTTCCGTCGCTCCTGTCTCAGGGTCTGTTTCGACCTTGAGTAAGGCACTATCGGAATGCGTTGTTAGAGCCGCGCTTGAGCGAACGCGGAACTCTTGTACCTCGTTTGGCCGAGCGAATCGGTGGGCCGTGACCGCCGAGTCTTTGGTACGCGCACGCACTTCGGGCACCTGTCTGGCAGGCTCCGCCCATGACGACACCGACCCAGGTCACGGCGGACGGGCATGGGCCTGGGCATGGGCATGGGCATGGGCATGGGCATGGGCAGAGAGTTGTGGTGGCGGCCGCGATCGAGCACCGCGGTCGCTTGCTGGCGGCGCGGCGCACTCGTCCGGCTGCGATTGCCGGGCGGTGGGAACTCCCCGGCGGCAAGGTCGAGCCGGGTGAGGACCCGACTCAGGCGCTCATTCGCGAACTGCGCGAAGAACTCGCAGTCGATGTCGATGTGGTTGGCCAGATACCCGGGCCACTCGAGGGTGATTGGCCACTCGACGGGTTGTTCGTGCTGCGCGTCTATCGGGTACGTCTGCGGGAGGGATCACCCGCGCCGGGCGTGGATCATGATGAGCTGCAATGGCTTGCCCCGCATGAAGTTTCGAGCGTCAGCTGGCTTGACGCCGATGTCGAACCCGCAAGAGCCGCAATGCAACGCATCGACACGTGGGTGGATTTCCCGGCTGGTGCAGTGCTTGGATCCGGCACCGTGCGTTGGGTTGGACCGCTGGATGACGGCCGTCTTGGCGTGATCGTCGACCGCACGCCCTTCCATCCCCTCGATCATGGCTGGCCGGATCAGCCCGGTGACATCGGTCTGCTCGGTGGTCGCCGGGTGCTCGATTCACTGACCGCCACGATCGACGATGGGGGGCTCGTCCAGGTGGGCGCGGACATCGCGGTGCGCCGCGGCGATCCGACTCGCACCTGGGCGGTAGCGCACGTACTACCTGCCGGTAGCTCGGTGTCGCTAGGTGAGGGGGTCGAACTTGTGGTGGATGGGGAGAGCCGGAACGCGCTCTCGCGTGGACATAGCGCCTGCCATCTTGCGGCGCTCGCCCTGAACCAAGCTACGGCGGGCTTTTGGTCGAAGGAACCACCTCGCCGAGATTCGCGTGGCTTTCCCTTTCTAGACCAGATCGCCATTCTCGAGTCGCGGATCCGCCCAAATGGCGCCTCTGACAGCTACCGCTGCGGTAAGTCCTTGCGAAAGGCTGGCTTCGATTCCGATTTGTTTCTGGCTGACCTCACAGGGGTCACCGATCAAGTAAATGCGCTGCTCACGGCCTGGGTGGCGCAAGGCGCGGCGAGTTGGATAGACACCGGGGGTGATCCCACCCTTGCGTCGAAGCGAACCTGGATCTGCGCTGTTGCTGGTGGCCCAGCCGTGATTCCTTGTGGCGGAACGCACGTCAGCGCCCTTGGCGAATTGGGCGAGGTGCGGGTCAGCATCATGGCCACCGATGCTGGTTTTGAGGTCATCACGACAGTCGGGTGACCTTGCACACGGGCCCCAGCGCTGTCACGCGGGAGCCGGAGCGCAATTAGCCCCCTAGGATGGAGGCTAATCCCCGTTCTCTAACCAGAGGTTTTTCATGTCTGCCCGCGTTGAACGTTCCGACCTGCGCAATGTCGCCATCATCGCGCACGTCGACCACGGTAAGACCACTCTGGTCGATGCCATGCTCTGGCAGTCGGGCGCATTCACTGCGCACCAGGCCGACGAAGGCTCAGTCAAAGAGCGCGTCATGGACTCGATGGATCTTGAGCGTGAGAAGGGGATCACGATCCTCGCCAAGAACACCACCGTTCGCTACACCGGGCCAGGCGCGCCCGAGGGTGGCGTCCTGATTAACATCATCGACACTCCCGGTCACGCTGATTTCGGTGGCGAGGTTGAGCGCGGGCTTGAGATGGTCGATGCAGTGCTCCTTCTGGTCGACGCCAGCGAGGGCCCCCTGCCGCAGACCCGGTTCGTGCTTCGCAAGGCGTTGCAGAAGAACCTGCCCGTCATCCTCGTGGTCAACAAGGTCGACCGCCCGGATGCTCGGATCGCTGAGGTTGTCGACGAGACGTACGAACTCTTCTTCGACCTCGATGCCACAGCAACCCAGATTGACTTCCCGGTCGTGTATGCGTCGGCAAAGGCGGGTCGAGCATCACTCAACCGCCCGCAAGACGGTGGCATGCCCGACGCCGAAGACCTGATCCCGTTGTTCGAGACGATCTTGCGTACCGTGCCGGCACCGTCCTATGACCCCGACATGCCGTTGCAGGCTCACGTCACCAACCTCGACTCGTCGCCCTACCTGGGCCGACTCGCGTTGTGCCGGATTCACTCCGGCACGATCCGTAAGGGTCAAACGGTGGCCTGGTGTCGCCAGGACGGCACGATCGAGCGGGCAAAGGTCGCTGAGCTCCTCATCACCCAGGCCCTCGAGCGCGTGCCCGCCGAGTCGGCTGGCCCCGGCGAGATCGTGGCTATCGCCGGCATCGAAGAGATCACGCTCGGCGAGACCTTGGCAGATCCTGAGGATCCTCGTCCGCTGCCCCTGATCACAGTCGATGAGCCGTCCATCTCGATGACCATCGGTATCAACACCTCGCCGTTGGCCGGTCAGAGCGGGAAGAAGCTCACAGCTCGCCTGGTCAAGAACAGGCTCGAAGCCGAACTCGTCGGCAACGTCTCCATCCGCATGCTGCCGACCGAGCGTCCCGACACCTGGGAGGTCCAGGGCCGTGGTGAGCTGCAGCTGGCGATCCTGGTCGAGATCATGCGCCGTGAAGGTTTCGAACTCACGGTTGGCAAGCCGCAGGTTGTTACGCGGATCATCGACGGCAAGCTGCATGAGCCCATGGAGCACCTCACCGTTGACATTCCCGAGGATTACCTTGGCGTGGTCACTCAACTGATGGCGCTGCGCAAGGGCCGGATGGAACAGATGGTCAATCACGGCACCGGCTGGGTTCGCATGGAGTACGTCGTGCCAGCCCGTGGACTTATCGGCTTCCGCACCGAGTTCCTCACCGAGACACGCGGCACGGGTCTGCTGCACCACGTCTTCCATAAGTACGAGGTGTGGCATGGCGAACTTCGCACGCGGCCCACGGGTTCGCTTGTGGCCGACCGCCGCGGCCCCACGACCGGATTTGCGCTGTCCAACCTCCAGGAGCGCGGCACTCTGTTCGTCGGCCCCGGCACCGAGGTGTACGAAGGCATGATCGTCGGCGAGAACTCGCGGGCCGACGACATGGATGTGAACCCCACCAAGGAGAAGAAGCTCACCAACATGCGTCAGTCGTCGAGCGATGTGCTCGTTCCACTGATCCCGCACAAGCAGATGTCGATGGAGCAAGCTCTGGAGTTCTGCCGCGAGGACGAGTGCATGGAGGTCACGCCTGCCACTGTGCGCATCCGCAAGACCATTCTGGACCAGACCCTCCGAGGTAGAGCAGCATCGCGCGCGAAGAAGTCCAACTAGTTTCAGCTGGCCTGTCAATCGCGTCACGATCGCATCACGTCTGCGTTCGCCCCTCGCGCAATGGCTCGCCGTGGGCGATCCTCTACTTGCTGCTACCTACCGCGCATGGGAGGGGTAGGCCGGTCACCTCGCTCAGCCTGAGCAACTTGCTCAGAATGTGGTGCCCGCTACTTCTTCTTTGTGGCCGCATCTTCCAATAGGGTGCGACCTGCGGTGTAACACCGACGAGACGTGTATCTAGGACGGACCCCCCTTGAGCCTGACTGCCACCGACGCCCCCATCGGGGACGATGTCGACCTCACCGAGAAGACGGTCGAGGTCGCTGGGCGTTCGCTGTGGCAGATCACCTGGGGACGCTTGCGTCGAGATCGCACCGCCATGCTGTGCGTGTGGATCATGGGCTTTTTCATCGTGCTGGCCATCTTTGCGCCACTGATTAACCACCTAGTGGGCGTTGATCCCTACACACCGGATTCATCGGCGATCAGCGATAACGCTGGCCAGCCTTATGGCCCGTGGGCAGGCGCCAGCCGGCAGCACCCGCTGGGTGTCGAATGGGGCACTGGGCGCGACATCTTCGCCCAGCTAGTCAACGGTCTGCGTATCTCGCTCCTGATTGCCTTCGCCGCCACAGTCGCGGCCGTCGCCATCGGGACGGTCGTGGGCATCATCAGCGGCTACCTGGGCGGGCGCACTGACGCGTTCATCGGGCGCATCATCGACGTCATGCTGTCGTTCCCGTCGATCTTGCTGCTGCTCGCGCTGATCCCGGTACTTGATGATCGGTTCAGCCAGATCGGGCTTGAAGGCAACGCCGCTCGTGTGTTGGCGATCATCTTGGTGTTGGCCGTTTTCGGCTGGCCCTACCTCGCCAGGATCGTCCGTGGCCAGGTGCTCAGCCTGCGGGAGCGTGAGTTCGTCGAATCGGCAGTGGCAATGGGGTCGAGCACGACTCGGATCCTGTTCAAGGAGATCCTGCCCAACCTCTGGGCTCCGCTGCTCGTTTACGCGACCAACCTGCTGCCTGGATACATCGCCGCTGAGGCTGGGTTGTCATTCTTTGGCATCGGAATCCTGCCGCCCGAAACGACCTTTGGGTCCATGCTCGGAAACTCGCTCTCATACTTCCTCCTTGAGCCCTCGTACCTGTTCATCCCGGGTACCGTGCTGGCGATCTTGGTGGTTGCAATCAACCTTCTTGGCGATTCTGTGCGCGATGCGCTCGATCCCCGGGCGGGTAGGAACTAGCGGCGGCACCCAAGCCGCACCATTTCGTCCGATTCGGTTCATTAAGGCCGGTTCGGGAACGTGTTAGGCCGAATGCAAGGTGTTAGGCCTAATGCAAGGTGTTAGGCCGAAGGCAAGGTGTTAGGCCGTAGGCAAGTTCAGTGACGGACCCTGTGGAGGGCGATATGGGAAAGACGAGAACTCGAATTGGCCTGGTGGCGGTAGCCGCTGCTGGTGCGCTTCTGCTTGCAGCGTGTGGCGGCTCTTCCGCAGATCCGGGAACGAGTGGGGCACCAACCGCAGGACCGGTGGCGAAGAAGGGTGGAACGATCTATTACCTGACTAATGCCGACCAGTTCCAGACCCTCGACCCCCAGGTGTCCTACACCGGTGAGGACTTGGCCTTCTTCAACAGCACCTTGTTCCGCACCCTGAATGCCTACAAGTTCTCGCCTGACGCCAAGGAGGGCACGAGCGTCGTTCCCGATATGGCTACCGACACCGGTACAGCCTCCGACGGTGGAAAGACCTGGGCTTGGACCTTGAAGGACGGGCTCACCTTCCAGGATGGTTCGCCCATCGCATGTAAGGACGTCGCCTACGGCGTCTCGCGTGTGTTCGCTGACGACGTGATCGTGGGCGGTCCCACCTACGCGATCCAGTTCCTCGACATCCCCTCCGACGCCGACGGAAGCTCGGCGTACAAGGGTCCGTACAAGAAGACCGGACAGGCCCTGTTCGACAAGGCAGTTGCTTGTTCGGCTGATGGCAAGACCATCACGTTCCACCTCAAGCTCGCAGTGCCGGACTTCAACTACACCGTGACACTGCTCGCGTTCTCGCCAGTGCCAGCAGCGCTCGACACTGGTGAGAAGTACTCAAACGCACCGGTATCTTCCGGGCCGTACATGGTCAAGACTTACCAGACCGGTAAGGGCGGCAAGTTGCTCTTGGTGCGCAACCCCAAGTGGAACCAGACTTCCGATGACTATCGCAAGGCCCTTCCCGACACCTGGGAGGTCGATTTCGGTCTCGACACGAAGGTCATCGACCAACGCATCATCCAGAGCACCGGAGCAGACAGCACCGCGATCGGGCTCAGCCTTGAGCCCGAGTCGTTGCCAATCGTGTTCGTAAGCCCGACTGAAGCGCAGCCTCAGTACACGGGTCGCGCACTGAGCACGCTTGACCCGTACGTCTCCTACTGGGCGTTCAACATGGTCAAGATGCCCAACCTCAAGGTTCGGCAGGCTATTGCTGTTGCTCTCGACCGTAACGCTCTTCGCAAGAACGCAGGTGGCGACTACGCCGGCGACTTCGGTGATGGCGTGATCAAGCCCAATATGGGTATCGACTACGCGCCGACTGGTCTGTGGGACACCTTGCTCGGTAAGCCGATCCCCCCGACCGGTGATCCCGATTACGCAAAGCAGTTGATCACTGAGTCCGGCGCAGGTCCGGTGACCTTCACCTTCGACTACGCGCAGAGCCCCACCGGAGACAAGGCTGCGGCCCTGATCGTCTCGTCGCTGGCGAGGGCTGGGATCACTGCCAAGCCCAACCCGATCGAGCCTGGTCAGTATTACGGCATCGTCTTCGACCCGGCCAAGAGCCACGAGATGATTAAGGCAGGTTGGGGCCCTGACTGGCCCAACGCCTCGACCATCATCCCACCGCTGTTCACGATGAACGGTGGGTTTGACCTGTCGCAGTACGACGACAAGGCGTTCAACGCCGAGGTTCTGGCTGCATCGACCGAGCCAGACCGGGCCAAGCAGGCCACCATGTGGCAGAACCTGAATAAGGAAGCTGTTGCCAAGATGCTGGTGCTGCCGACCATCTTCGGTCGCGAGCAGCGGATGGCTGGCGACAAGGTCAGTTCCATCTACATATGGCCGGCCTACGGATCGTGGCCATATGCAGAGATGGGTGTCATCTCCTAGCTCGATAGCAACCTGATCGTGGCGCCGGGGTAGGTGCGAAAGTCCCTACCCCGGCGCTCACGTCAGGAAGGTCAGCCGCCAGAAGAGTTCTCGCGAGAACAGTTAGCTGCCCCACAAGCTAGCCCCCAGAACAGTTAGCCCCCAGAACAGCTAGCCCCAGAGATTTGGCAGGTGTCAACAAGCGTGAGCGTGTATGTGCTGCGGCGCGTGTTGAGCATGCTGCTCATGCTGCTGCTCTTGTCGTTGATCGTCTTCTTGCTGTTCAACGTGCTGCCCGGTGACCCCGCTCGGCTTACCTGCGGTAAGGCGTGTACGCCGGAAATCATTGAGGCGAACCGACACCGACTCGGTCTTGATATGCCGGTCATCGCGCAATATTGGGAGTTCCTTAAGGGCTTGTTCGTCGGGCGCACGTACGCCGCGAATTCACCCGACCCTGTTCAGTGCAGTGCGCCGTGCTTGGGCTACTCCTTCAAGCGTCACGCCGAAGTTTCCCAGCTGATCAAAGATGGTCTGCCTTGCACGATGTGGCTCGCCCTTGGCTCGTTCATCATCTGGATGGTGGTCGGAATCGGGCTTGGGGTATACACCGCGCTACGCCGAGGCAGATGGCAAGACAAGTCCGTGCTCGGTGTGGCCCTGATCGGCTACTCGTTGCCGTCGTTCTTCATCGGCATCCTGGCCATGTTCTTCATCGTCATCAAGTGGCACCTGCTGCCGTACCCGCGATATGTGCCACCCACCGAGGATCTGTCGAAGTTCCTACAGACCATGATCCTGCCGTGGATTGTGCTGGCAATTCTCTACGCGGCGTTCTATATCCGACTCACCCGAAGTCAGATGCTTGAGACCCTCAACGAGGACTACATTCGCACCGCTCGGTCCAAGGGTTTGCCCGACCGCACTGTGATCCGTAAGCATGCCTTGCGAGCAGGGCTCACGCCGATCGTCACCTCTGCAGGGCTTGACTTAGCCGGGCTCCTCGGCGGCGCTGTCTTCATCGAGGCCATTTTTAGCCTTCCCGGAATTGGGAGTCTGGCTCTGGGCTCGGTGACCGACTCTGACCTGCCAGTTATCGTCGGCGTCACGCTGGTTGCCGCAGTCTTTGTGATCGTGGCCAATCTGGTCGTCGACGTCCTCTATGCAGTGATTGATCCGCGAGTGAGGCCCTCATGACACAAGGTAATGACCTCACGTCGAGCGGCCGGTTCCTTGAGGTCGACGATCTACACGTCAGCTTCTCCACCGAGGACGGCATCGTCCAGGCTGTCGATGGCATCACGTTCGGAGTCGAGCGCGGCAAAACCCTGGCGATCGTGGGTGAGTCCGGATCCGGCAAGAGCGTGACATCCCTTGCGATCATGGGGTTGTTCGACAAGCGCCGTACCACTGTGTCGGGCCGGGTCATGTTCGAGGGCGACGACTTGCTCAAACTCGATGCAGACGATGTGCGCAAACTCCGCGGTAGTCGCATGGCGATGATCTATCAAGATCCGCTGTCGAGCTTGCACCCGTTCTACACGATTGCCAAGCAGCTTGTTGAGGCCGTGCGGGTGCACCAGAAGGTGAGCAAGGCCGAGGCTCGTGACCAATGCATCGCGATGTTGCACAAGGTTGGGATTCCGTCGCCCGAGAAGCGCATCGATTCTTACCCGCATGAGTTGTCCGGTGGTATGCGTCAGCGCGTGATGATCGCGATGGCCCTGATCAACTCACCTGACCTACTCATCGCAGATGAGCCGACCACAGCGCTCGACGTCACGGTTCAGGCCCAAATCCTTGATCTGCTTCGATCACTGCAGCAGGAGTTCAACACCGCGATCATCATGATTACTCACGACCTCGGGGTGGTGGCTGACGTAGCTGACGACGTCGCAGTGATGTACGGCGGGCGCGTGGTTGAGTACGGCGATGTCAACAGCATCTTCAGGCGTCCAGAGATGCCCTACACGTTGGGCCTACTTGCCTCAGTGCCAAGGATGGACCGGGTGCGCACCAGCCGCCTTGACCCGATCCCAGGTGCCCCACCGTCGGCGCTGAAGTTGCCCAAGGGTTGCGTCTTTGCGCCACGGTGTTCCTACAAGAGTCAGGTTCCGGGCGATGTCTGCGCTACTGACCGACCCGAGTTGCTGCCCGCGCCATCGGGGCAGTTGGTGCGCTGTCACCTCCCAGGGCCAACACGCGTTGAGATTTCGCGCGTCAAGCTCGGCGAGCTTGCTGGCGATTCAACGGCCGGAGGTGCCGCGTGACCACGCAGACTGCAAGTGATGACGCTGTCCTTCGCCTGACCAATGTCCGCAAGTACTTCCCGGTCAAGTCCCAAGGTCTGGTCAACAAGGTTGTCGGACAGGTGCAGGCCGTTGACGGGCTGAGCTTCTCGGTTGCCCCTGGCGAGACTCTTGGGCTCGTCGGCGAGAGTGGCTGTGGCAAGTCCACTGCAGGGCGGACCATGCTGCGTTTACTGGATCCCACCGACGGCACGATCGAACTCAATGGCCGTGACATCACCAAGATGTCTCGTCGTGAACTCGTGCCGTTGCGCCGTGAAGCTCAGATGATCTTTCAGGATCCGTACAACTCGCTCAACCCTCGGCACACTGTCGGCTCCATCATCTCGGCGCCTTTCCAAGTGCAGGGCATCACGCCTCCCGGCGGCATTAAGTCCGAGGTACAGCGGCTCATGGAGCGCGTCGGTCTTAACCCCGAGCACTACAACCGCTATCCCAACGAGTTCTCCGGTGGTCAACGTCAGCGCATTGGGGTCGCACGGGCGATCGCCTTGCAGCCAAAGCTGGTCGTGTGTGATGAGCCAGTTTCCGCCCTAGACGTCTCGATCCAGGCTCAGGTCGTCAACCTGCTCGAAGACTTGCAGCAGGAATTCGGCATGGCCTATGTCTTCATCGCACATGACCTGTCGGTAGTGCGTCATATCTCTGACCGCGTGGCGGTGATGTACCTCGGAAAGGTGATGGAGCTCGCGGATCGCGATGTCCTCTATTCCAAGCCGTTGCACCCGTACACGCATGCTCTGATGTCAGCGGTACCGATCCCGGATCCGGGTAGCAGCGCTCGTCGTGAGCGCATCCTGCTCACTGGTGATTTGCCCAGCCCAATCAACCCGCCGTCGGGTTGTGTCTTCCGCACTCGCTGCTTCAAAGCGCAGGAGCAGTGCTCGGTCGAGGTTCCGTTGATCCGTGAGATCAAGGTTGGTCATTACCTCGCCTGTCACTTTCCCGAAGATCGTGCCGTTTTCGGCGAGGCAACTGAGGTCATCCACGGCGCTGGCCCCAGCGAGGGCGAGCTCAGTACCACCGGTGAGTTGGAAGATGATGCCACCCATGCGGCGGAGGGCTCACAGAACTTCATCCACGACGAAGTTCATGAGGGGCGCAACTACCGACCGTTCTAAGGTCAGTCGGTAACTCCCAGGGCACTGCGCAGGAAGTCGAGTTCGAGTAGGAGTTTGTTCTCCGCGACTTCTTCCTGTGGAGTCATATGTGTTACGCCTGAAAGTGGCAGCACCTGATGTGGTCGCCCGGCAACCGTGAGCGCACCCGACAGCTCGAGGGTGTGCGCCACCACGACGTTGTCGTCGGTGAGTCCGTGGATCAGCAGCAGCGGGCGTGTCAGGCCTTCGGCCAGCGGCATCAGCGAGCAGGCGTTGTACGGTGCCGGATCTTCGGTGGGGTTACCCAAGTAGCGCTCGGTATAGGCCGTGTCGTACAGCCGCCAATCGGTCACGGGTGCGCCGGCCACTGCTGCGTGGAATACGTCGGGGCGGCGCAGAACTGCTAGGGCCGCCAGATAGCCACCAAATGACCAGCCGCGAATCCCGACCCGGCTTGGGTCGACATCGTTGGGCCAACGCGACACAACCTCGGCCACTGCCACGACTTGGTCGGCCAGCGGCAGGGTGGCCAGATCACGGAAGATGGTGCGATCCCAGGCAGGGCCTCTGCTTGGCGTGCCTCTACCGTCGGCCACAACCACACAGAAGCCCTGATCGGCCAGCCACTGATCCTCGCCGAAGGATATGCCGGCCGCCACGACCTGCTGGCCGTGCGGCCCACCGTAGGGACTCATCAGGATCGGGAGCCGACGCGAACCTGGTACGTGATTGGTGGGGAAGAGCACCGCAGTGCGGATCGCATACTCACCAGCCTCGATGATCTGTACGGCTGGGGTCACGGACGGCTGCTCAGCGTGGGTCTGAACGAGGTGCTCGGCATTGCCGCGACGCACTAGGTAGTTGGTCTGGGTCGACTTCAAGTCTCGACTAATGATGACGTCGGTTCCGTTGGAGGAGCGGCCGGTGATCCAGCCGGTGCCGGGGCCGATCTGCGTGGTCGAGCCATCCCAGAGAACGTGCAGCAATTGGCAATGCGTAGGTTCAAGCGATGCGCTGACGGTGACACCATCGTCATCAACGTCGAGCACCGAATGGATCTGCAATCCCGCGGGGCTGAGCCAGGAATCGCCCAGATGTAGTCGGTAGGTGTCGGTGGCACGATCGGCCTGCAGCGTGAGCAGTTGAGCAGATGGTGTCCAACGTGTCGCTCCGGGCGCAACGTCTACCCATTGGTCGTCAGCCATAACGGCCACTACTCGGGTCTGGCCCGACGCCGGGTTGATCGCCAGCACATGCATGAGTTGTTGGTCGCGCGATGACACCACAGCGAGGGGCTCGCCGTGTCTGTTCCACGCCACGTCGACGAGGTAGGGGAAGTTCTCGACGTCCCAGGCGACGTCGAGTGTCGTGCCATCAAGCCGGGCAATAACCAGCGATACCAACGCATTAGCGGTTCCGGCCGCTGGGTATCGATGCGTCGTCGGAGCTTGGCTCGGCTTCACCGGGTTCGCGATCCACCACTGCTGCACCGGTGTCTCGTCGGCTCGTTCGACGATGAGTGAATCCGAATCTGGCGACCACCAGAATCCTCGACTCCGTGAGAGCTCCTCAGCAGCGATGAAGTCGGTCAGCCCGGCAGTCTCGTTCTCGTTGCGTCCGGATACCAGCACCCGTTCGTTTGCACCGTCATAGGCCACGACTCGCATGGATCCCTGTGCCGAGTAGGCGATGTGGGAGCCGTCGGGCGAGAGTCGGGGATCGATCACGGGGCCTTCGATGTCGAGCCCGCGCACCGTGGCGCCTGGGGCAAGGTCTACCGCGTAAAGCCCACCGGACAGGGTGAATACGCTGCGAGTGCAGTCACGATCGGCCGAGTAGCCCACGATGCCGGAGTTGCCCTCGCGCATGCGTTCACGCCGGGCCCGTTCCTGTTGTGAGAGTTCCTCGGAGCCCTCTAGCAGGTCGCTCGGGTCGGCCACGAGTCGCTCTTCACCTGTCGTGGCATCGATTGACCAGAGTCGGCCTACGGCATCGGTACCCGAGTTAGACCGCAGGAACAGCACGGCAGAGCCGTCGGTTGTGATGCTGAAGAGTCGGGGCGCCCCGGCACTGAATCGACGGGTGCGGGCACTTTGGCGGGGGAACGACTCGGTCTGCATATGTGGAGTCTGTCAGCCCAGCGCGTGGCTGGGCGTTCGGCATGGCCGACGAGCCGCGCGAAGGACTCAGGCTCGCACTAGGCTCACGTCGTGACTTCGATTGATACAGACCGCCGCCTTCTCCTCGTCCATGCCCATCCAGACGACGAGACCATCGGTTCTGGCGCGACCATGGCTAAGTACGCGGCCGAGGGTGCCAGGGTCACGCTCGTCACCTGCACTCTGGGGGAGGAAGGCGAGGTCATCGGCGATGAGCATGCCCATCGCGTTGCTCACCTTGAGGACTCGCTCGGAGAGCACCGCGAGATTGAGCTTGCGAACGCGATGGAGATCCTCGGCGTCGCGGATCATCGGCTACTCGGTGGTGCTGGACGCTACCGCGATTCGGGGATGATGGGCGTCCCAGACAACGATGATCCCGATTGCTTCTGGCGAGCGGACTTGCTGGCGCCCTCTGCCGATCTCGTCGCCATCATCCGTGAGGTACGACCGCAAGTGCTGGTCACCTATGACGATTTCGGTGGTTACGGTCACCCCGATCACATTCAGGCCCACCGCGTGGCTACCTACGCTGCTGCGCTCGCGGCTGCGCCGTCGTATCGCCCTGATCTGGGCCTTCCTTGGGAGATTTCGAAGGTCTACTGGATGGCCTTCCCGAAGTCGGTTATCAGGCGCGGAATCGCAGCGCTCACGGCCATCGGCGACACGAGTTGGTTCACGACCCTTGATCCTGACGACTTGCCCTTCGCATGTGAGGACGAGGCTGTCACCACGGTGATCAACGCTGAGCCTTACGTCGATCGCAAGCTAGCGGCGATGGGTGCGCACGCCACTCAGATCAGTGTCGAAGACGGCTTCTTCGCACTGTCGAACAGCCTGGGTTCGCAGGCGATGGGCCTGGAGTACTTCCGGCTTGTTCGCGGATCCGTTGCCGGGGAAATCGACAGCGAAGGCTACGAGACCGATCTTTTCGCTGGGCTGTAGTTCGGCTGCGAGTGCCTGCGTGCTCGCCTGGCTTGTCATGTTCAGTGCAAGGTGCGCTCAAAGCTCTACTCCGTGCGGGTGACCCACGCCCGTTAGTGGGCGCGGGAAAGCGTCGTTCTACCCACGATGGGACCTGCCCCCCCGGATCTTGGTGTGGGGCGTGCGTCATGAGCCTCGGGGAGCCAACATGCGACGGACTGCCAGCGCTGCGACCACATCGTCGACTCTGGCGACGGTGGGCATGGGTCGAGTCGATGCGGGCTCGGCTGATGTCGGTGCCTCGCGAGAGCGCTCACGACGGCGTCGACTGGCCGGATTGTGCGCGGCACTCATGCTGCCAGCGAGCTACCTATGGGCGCGGCTGTTGACTGGTCAAGGCTTCGACATCCTCAACCTTGATTTTCCGCAGGTCGACCCAATGCTGCTCATGCCAGCGTTGTTCTTCCTAGTGCTGATTGGTGTCTTGCTCGGCTCGTCGGTGGGCGCTGGACGCTCACCGCACGTGACCTATCGGCCTGAGCAGATCGATGTCTCACTTGATTCGGTTAAGGGCATCGACGGCGTCAAGGACGACGTCATCCGCTCACTGAATCTGTTTCTCGCGCATAAGTCCTTCTCAGTCGAGATGGGTGGCACGCCTAGGCGCGGTCTCCTGTTCGAAGGGCCTCCCGGAACGGGCAAGACCCATCTTGCGAAGGCGATGGCGAGGGAAGCCGGAGTGCCGTTCCTGTTTGTGTCTGCGACCTCGTTCCAGTCGATGTACTACGGCGCGACCGCACGCAAGATCCGGTCGTACTTCAAGGCGTTGCGTAAGGCTGCTCGTCAAGAGGGAGGCGCCATCGGCTTCATCGAGGAGATTGACGCGATCGCTATGGCCCGAGGCGGCTTGTCCATGACCCCAATCCCCACAAGCGCCATGCAGTCGCAGTCACTGTGCTGCGGAGGACTCACCGGCCTGCCCGTTTCCTACTCTTATGCAGCCGTCGATCTTGCTGCGGCACAGGGACTTATCAGGTCGCAGTCGTCGATGACTAGTGAGGGAGTCGGCGGGGTGGTCAATGAGTTGCTCGTTCAGTTGCAGTCATTTGACGACCCGACCGGATCGCAGAAGTTCCAGTCGTGGTTCATCGATAAGGCCAACCTGTTCCTGCCTCCGCACCGACAGATGCAGCGTCCGGTGCCGCCGTCGACGAATGTGCTGGTGATCGCCGCAACCAACCGCGCTGACAATCTTGATCCTGCGCTCCTTCGTCCGGGCCGCTTCGACCGCCGTCTCACCTTTGATCCGCCTAGTCGTGCGGGCCGTCGGGAGCTGATCGATTTCTTCCTCGGTCGTAAGGCTCACCACGCCGACCTCGACTTAGACGACTCGCGTGATGGCCTCGCTGCTGTCACGCAGGGATACACGCCAGTAATGATCGAGCACCTGTTTGACGAAGGGCTGGTGAACGCGCTGCGTCGTGGCGACTCGGCTATGACGCGCGCTGATGTTGAACGGGCGCGCCTGGTTGAGGAAGTGGGGATGGGTCAGCCGGTTGCCTACACCGATCACGAGCAGAGTCTGATCGCTACTCATGAGGCTGGGCACGCGGTCACCGCATGGCTCGTCGCGCCCCATCGTCGGCTTGAAGTGCTCACCATCGTCAAGCGGCGAGATGCCTTGGGGATGTTGGCACATGGCGATGCGGAAGATGTGTACACCCGGTCCAAGACGGAGATGTTGGCACTGATCCAAATCGCCATGGGTGGCCAAGCCGCGGAGGAGATTTTCTTCGGAGACATCTCAACGGGTCCTGCTGGTGACCTGCTCTACGCGACGAATGTCGCTGCACAGATGGTTGGGTCGGCTGGTATGACCGACACCCTGATCTCGTTCTCGGCGATCCAAGGAAACGCGCTGTCTGATACCAACATTGTTGGACGCGTGCTTGCCGACGCCGATGGACGCGAGCGTGTCGAGCGGATCCTGCAAGAGCAGAAGGCGCACACACGGACTTTGTTGCACGAGAACAGGCATCTGGTCGTCGCGTTGCGAGATGCACTGATCTCGCGGCACGAACTGATCGGACGCGAGATCACTGACATCTTGGAAGCGGCCGGTACTACCTTTCCCAGGCAGCAGAGCATCGATGTGCGCGACCATGCCGGGACGGGCAGTTAGCCGCGGCGGGTAATCAAGGGACCGATTCGTCCGATGCCGGCTGTGCGGTCTAGCGGCATGCGGGAGACATCACAACTGCAGTTCCCCGTACTTTTCGTGATCGCGACGTAGTCTCGGGGGCATGTCTAACTTCCCCAGCTCGCCCTTGGCCGGCTATGCCGCCGCTGTTGGGGGTGGAGTTCTGCTCGGCCTGACTGGTGCTGTGGTGTCCACGTCGCGGCTGCCCATCGCGGGGGTGAACCTTCCTTGGGGTCTGTTGTTGGTGCTTGCCACGATCGCTGCGTGTGCGCGCGCGGCCGCCTACGCACTCGAATCGCGTGGTGCTGCTCTTGCCGTAGCCCTGGGGTGGGTGATTCCGACCGTCGCGTTCGCATCCTTCGCGCCTGGGCACGACCTCATGCTCGTGGCGTTGCCGCGCACCTATGTCTATGTCATCGCTGGCTTCTCCCTAGCGATGATCGCGGCGGTGTGGCCGTTGCCGCGCCCCGAGCATCGGCCAGCGACCGACTAAGGTCGAGTCATGAATGAGGGGCGGCACTCGCACGCGACTGTGGAGTTCCGCCACATCATGTCGCGGTTTGCGACCGGAGTCGTCGTGGTGACCGCTGAACAGGGCGGGGTCGATCACGCGATGACCGCGAACTCCTTCACCTCGGTATCCCTAGACCCGCAGTTGGTACTGTTCTGCGTTGAAGTCGACTCCCGCTTTCACGAGGCCGTTCTACATGCTGGCTCGTGGGGTGTGAGTGTGCTCGCTGAAGGTCAGCAAGGCCGGGCATCCTGGTTCGCGACTCGCGGTCGTCCTCTTGCTGGCCAATTCTCCGCCACGGCGTCACATCGCAGTGAACTCACTGGCGCGCTTCTGCTGTCGGACGCCGTCGCGACCCTGGAGTGTCGTACTTCCTCGATCCATCGTGCTGGTGACCACGACGTGGTGGTCGGCCAGGTTCTTGCCGTTTCGCTGCTGCTGCCGGATGCCGATCCGCTCGTCTACTTCGGCAGCAGATACCGCGCACTTGGCCCCGATACCGCCCCGTATTCCTAGGCGAAGCGGGTTGGGCCCGCGTCGATCACGATCGGGAAACACTTGAGGGGCAGTTGGTGTCGGGTCGGCCTTTGGACGTATCTCAGACGTAGGCTGAGGTGCCAGGCGCGGCACACGCCCTGATACCAGCCATCGACCGCAACAGGACACCGACCGTGACACCCGCGCCACCACCCGCTATGGATGAGGATCAAGCACAGCACCACTCCCGTGGGAGTGGTCTGATTGTGACAGTCCTGTTGGTTGCGGCCGCAGCAGCCGTATACCTCGCGCTAGCAGCCGCAAGTGGTGATGGCATCCCTCGAGGCACCACTGTTCTCGGTGTCGATATCGGCGGCCAGTCCGAAGAGCAGGCAGCGAAGAACCTCAGCAAAGCGCTCAAAGACACTGCCAATACTCCGATTGATCTTCGAGCCGACGGCAACGTAACCAGCGTTACTCCCTTGCAGGCTGGACTATCGCTGGATCTCAAATCGACCGTTGCCGGACAGGCGAGCCGACGCTGGAATCCAATCGATCTCGTCGCACAGTTTCTCGGCACTCGGGCGCTTGATCCTGTGATCGTGGTGGACCAAAGCGCTCTTTCGGCGACTGTTGCCGGTATCGCTGCCGATGTTGATTCCGCAGCGAAGGAACCGCGTATTCGCTTAGTCGGCCAGAAGGCCTCACTGACTCCTGGGGCGAAGGGTTCGGCACTCGATCAGAAGGCTGCTGCTGAAGCGATCCGTGCGGCGTATCTGGTGGCCACTGAGCCGACAGATCTGGCAATTGTGGTAGTGCCGCCGATCGTGTCAGATGAGGAGGCCAAGGCCGGTCTCGCCAGTGCTCGCATCGCATTTTCCGGCCCAGTATCGGTCACCGTTTCTGATCTCACGACCTCGATTCCAGTCACTGCGATTGCAGCTGCCTTGAGTTATGAGGCCAAGGACGGAAAGTTCGTTCCCGTTCTCGACGGTGACATTCTGCGCGCGTCGATCGCGCCGGCCATCGCCTCTGTCGAGAAGCCAGGTCGCGATGCCACTTGGGATGTGTCGAGCGGTAAGCCGGTTGTTGTGCCCGCCAAAGTTGGCCGCGGCGTCAATGCTGACAAGCTCGCGGTCGACGTCGCGGCGGTGCTCGACAAAGCCGATCCTGCACAACGCCATGTAGATGCACGTATCGGCACGATCGACCCCAAGCTCACCACCGAGAAGGCGAAAAGCCTTGGTGTGATTGAGATGATGTCGTCGTTCAAGCAGCACTTCCCGTACGCGGCATACCGCGTTCAGAACATTGGGACCGCCGCGAAGTACATCGACCGCACTCTGCTTTTGCCGGGCGAGACCTTCTCACTGAACAAGACCATCAAGGAGCGCACCCCCGAGAATGGTTACACCAAGGGCTTCGTGATTGGCGCCGGTGGAGTGTTCAAGGAAGACCTTGGCGGTGGTGTCTCGACATCAGCGACTACCACGTGGACTGCGGCTTTCTTCGCGGGTCTGCAGCGCGTGCATACGCAGGCGCACTCGATCTGGATCCCGCGCTACCGCGCAGGGCTCGAGGCCACCGTGGCCTGGGGATCCTTCGACATGAGTTTCAAGAATGACACTCCGCACGCCGTATTCATCACCACCAACATGCAGAACACGTCTCTCACGGTCACGATCTGGGGCACGAAGGTCTACGACCGGATCGATGCAGTCTCCGGCCCTAGGTACGACGTCTTTGGTGGCGACAAGATTCTGTACGACACCTCATCCACCTGCCACCCGCAAACCGGGTTGCCGGGATTCACGATCGACGTATATCGCGTCTTCATGAAAGATCGCATGGAAGCCAAACGCGAGAAGATCACCACGAAGTATTCGGCGAGCCCGACAGTCAACTGTTTCGCCGACCCGGCCATCAAGCCAACGCCCAGCCCGACCCCAACTGTGCCGATCGCCTAGCTGCCGATCGCCTAGCTGGCGATCTGCCAGCGAGGCAACGATCGGATCGGTGGCTCTAGTTGCGTCGGGCGCGAGCTTGCAGCGCGACGAGTCGGGCGTTCTGTGCCTCAAGGGGCATCGCAGCCTCGACCGTGTCGGCGTAGTCCTCAAGTTCCTGGCTCGCTTCGCTGTATCTGCCCACTGCAGCAAGGGCTTCCCCGCGTTCTCGTCGCAGCCCGACATCGTGATGTGGCAGAGCCAGAGCGAGTTCGATCGACCAGAGCCGGTGCTTCGAACGTTCCGGCGTGCTGGCCCAGTTGCCGATGTTCGTCAGCACGCGCCAGATGATGGCGA
>Ga0194035_1000552_pt1 | contig 21256 bp, 20 predicted proteins | sample JunL2320m_MetaG_FD_148680 | JGI IMG/M metagenome (GOLD analysis project Ga0194035, IMG submission 148680) | Anoxic zone freshwater microbial communities from boreal shield lake in IISD Experimental Lakes Area, Ontario, Canada - Jun2016-L239-20m | ecosystem: Environmental > Aquatic > Freshwater >...
GAGCGGGATGGGGAGGGATGGCGGTGGGGATGTGGTGACATGATGGGGCGATGAACACGCCGATCAGTGGACTGTGCGACGAGCGCTTTAGTGCCGTGCGTCAGGCGTTCGCCGACAACTTTGCCGAACGCGGCGAAGTGGGTGCTGCGGTCTGTGTGCTCATCAATGGTGAGCCGGTGGTCGATCTCGTTGGGGGCTTCGCCGACGAGGCGTGCACGCAACAGTGGCAACCCGACACGTTGGTCAACTTTTACTCGGTCGGCAAGGCCATCGTTGCGCTGCTTGCACTGCAGTTGGTCGACGCTGGGCTGATCTCGCTCGACGATCCGATTGCCTCAATCTGGCCCGAGTTTGGTGTGGGTGGAAAGCAGGCAGCCACCATTCGGCAGGCGCTGTGTCATCGCGCCGGAGTGCCGGCAATTCGCGAGATGCTCACCAACGATGATCTGTCCGATTGGTCGCGTATGACCAGCGCGGTGGCGGCCACCGATGCATGGTGGGAGCCCGGCACTCGCCACACGTATCACACCAATACCTACGGCCATCTGATCGGCGAGATCGTGCGTCGGGTCAGCGGCGAGATGCCTGGCGTTCGGTTGCGTCGCTTAGCCGATGCCATTGGGGCCGATGTTTGGTTCGGTGTGCCCGAAGCCGAGCAGCATCGCTGTGCCGAAGTGATCTGGGCGCCGGGTCGGCCGATCGGCGATGTCGACTTCTCGCAGATGTCGGGCGAAGGCTTGATGATCGCACTGGGCTACTTCAACCCGTCGGGCTACTCGTCGGGTGGCATCGTGAACACGCCCGAGTGGCGCTCGGCGCAAGTGCCGTCTACCAACGGACACGGCAGCGCTGCCGGCGTGGCCCGCTTGTATTCGGCGTTGATCAGCGACGCTCCGTTGTTGTCGCCCACTCTGCTCGCCGAGGCGACTCGTTCGCAGTCGGAAGGATTCTGTCCGGTGCTCGGCGAGGAAGCCGTGTTTGGGCTTGGGTTCAAACCCACCTCAGCGCGCCGGCCGTTCGGTCCGAACCCGCGCAGCTTCGGACACTTTGGCACCGGTGGCGCACTCGGATTCGCTGATCCAGATACTGGCGTGGCCTTTGGTTACGTGATGAACCATGTGATTCCACGGTGGCAGAGCACGCGCAACCGTTCGTTGATCGAGGCCGTGTTTTCAGCGATCTGATCGCACCAAGATTTTGATGCCACGCACTGAAGTGAGCGGCACGTAGTTCTGCTCAAGTAGGGCCTCGCTCTTGCCCGAATCATCGCACGCTCGCGGCAACTGATACACAGCGACATACGTGGGGCGATCGTTCGACGACAGCATTGCTCGCAGCGCGTCGAGTGCCCCTGGTATGAGTCGCACGCCGTCGAACCACAAGTACGGATATGGCGGATCTTCGAGAGCGTTGCCGTAGAACCCGGCGCTTGCACAAAACGCATAGAGCGTGTCGCCGGGAGCCCGATTCGAGAGATACCAATCGGCGACCTTTTCGTCGGCCACGAGGCGGCTATCGCTGCTCGATTGTGTAGGCACTTCGTCGCGCGGAAGGCCGATGATGCGCAGCGTGCTGAACAACGACGGCACCACAACGCCGAAGGCCAAAGCGATCTGAAGGCCTTGGCGGCGCACTGATGAGATCAACACCGCAGCGCCGATGGCCACGGGGAAGGTAACCGTGATCCAGTAGTGGCGGTGGAATTGGCCCCCCGATACGAAGGCGGCGGTGGCTGCGAGCAACCAGAGCAGCAACAACAAGTGATCGTTGCGAAAGCGAACGCCGCCGCGCAGTCGCGCAGCGATGCCGCAGGCTGCGCCAACGATGAGCAAAGGCGCCAGCGTGGGCATCGCGTACATCGCGGTGGTACGCAGGCGGCCCCAATCGGCGCCCACTAACGCGCTGCGTGAATCGAGTCGATAGCCGGCAACTGCAAACCACCAGTCGTGCCACCCGGTGAGTGCGCCATGCAGCGCAAGCAACGCGAGCACCGATGCGAGTCCGCCGATGAGCAACCCGATGCAGCGCCACAAGAACGCTCGCTCGTGCCACGAGAACACGAGCGCCAGCAACAGCCACACGAACAATGCCGCGAAGCCATCGAACCCTGATTGTTTGATCGACATTGCGAGGCCGGCAAACACGCCCGACACATACATCCAACGCAGTTTGCGGTGACCGAATAGCACCACGCATCCGGCGCCGAGTCCGGCTACTGACAGTGCGCCGCTCAGCAGCTCGCCGTTGGCGATGAAGCCCTCGAGCGTTGCCGCTGACGAAACGACAGCAACGAAAGCTGCAGCGATAACCCCGGCGCGTGGCGATGAAACGGAACGCGCGATCACCGCACTGGACGCGACCGCCAGTGCTGCGAACACCGTGGCCATCACTCGTATCGATGCCGTGCTGCCGCCAAAGATGTTGTCCCAATATCGGAACAGGGCGAGAAGACCTTGCGGGCGATCGATCCACACCTGTCGATAGAGATCGCGTCCGTGGCCCCATGCGCGGCCGATGGCCAAGTAGCCGCCCTCGTCAGATGTGAGCGGCGTACAGAAGAACCGAAGGCGCAGCAATACGGTGAGCAGCACGCTTGCGGCGACCGACAACCGAAATGTCTTCGTTGTCATCGTGGGCGAAGAGCCCTCGACAAGCTCACAACTTGACCCAATAGGTGCCGTCGATCATCGCAGTCAGCGTTGGATGGTGGATGAACGCATGGTCAGGGTTCTCGGGCATCTCGGCCTCGCCGAACAGAATCTGGCGGCGGGTGATACGGAACATCACGATGGCATGACGCAGCGCCGCATACAGCATGAACCACTGCAGGTTCTTCGGTGCGTAACCGCTGACCTGCTCGTAGGTGGATACAACGTCGGCGACGCGCATGAAATCGGGCATACCAGGCATCCCGAATTGTTCGGCGAGGTCTTGGAAGAAGCGATGCAGGAAGATCATCCACGCAAGGTCGATTTCTCGGGGGCCGTGTCCGGCCATCTCCCAGTCGAGCACGGCAACTGGTGTGAAGTCGCGATACATCATGTTGCCGATGCGAGCGTCACCCCAACTGACAACCGTGTCGCCTTCGTCGGTTGGCCAATGCTGATCGAGCCAGGCAAAGGCTTGCTCGATGAGTGGCGAACGCACGCCATCGGCAGCGACCCACTCGTAGAAGGCGCGTTGGTCGTTGACGTGTCGCTGCAATGCGGTGTCGCCAGGTGCGTCGATGTGCAAGAACGCTGCATCAGCATCTGACGCCGGGATGGTGTGGATCTTGGCGAGTGCTTCGATGGATAAGCGTTGCAGCGTTGCCTGATCGCTGGCGGCAGCTTCGAAGAACCAGTTGTCGCCGAACGGGTATGGCATCACGTCGGGCGGCACGACACCGTCGACGCGCTCCATCACGAAGAAGGGTGCGCCGAGCGCTGCAGAGTCTGTTTCGAGCCACACCGTGCGTGGGATCGCAACATCGGTGCGAGACGCGACCAGACGCATTGCGTTGAACTGGCGGGGCATGTCGTAGACCGCGAACACCGGCTCCGAGTTGGGATCGGGGGGCAGGCGAAGCACGAAACGCCCGGAGGCTGGAGTGCCGTTCTCGTCGGTCCAATGGGCATCGAACAAGATGGTCTCGCTCGACATGCCGTTGGTTGCTGGCGCGTTGAACTCAGTAATGGTGGGATTGGGCAAGTGCCCTGAAAGCCATTGCGTGAGCTGCTCGCGCAGCAGTTGATGATCTCGTGTAGACGTGCGAGGACGGTCGTCGCTCATGGTGCTCCTGTCGCTGCTGTAGACCCGTTGCGGCTGACATCGAGCACCGTATCGCACTCGATGTCAGCCCGCAGAGTGGGTCAGAACGGTCGCTCAGCCCAGCGGGAGCAATGCGTTTGCTGGGATGCGTGGGATCTTGATGTCCGGCACCGGGAAGTTGAACTTGTTGTACTTTGGCTTGGCGTTCTCGCGGTAACGGGTGGTCGAGTGCACTGGGTCCTTGTCGAACTCAGGGATGACCTTGGTGCCAAAGACTTCGAGCATCTCGATCACTTCGTCGTGCTGCATTGCGCTGGGCAGACCGAAGACCAACTGGTCGCAACCGACGGTCTGGTACTTGGTGATCTGTTCGGACACTTCGTCGGGGGTGCCGCACAACATGTAGCCGCCCTCGATGAGCGTGTCGAGGAAGGCCTCGGGGTCGCTGCCGGCGATTTCGCGAACCACAATGCCTGGGCTTGGCCACACGATGGCGTCCATTGATTGCGGCATCGTGTCGTGGTACATGTTGACCATGGTCACGAGGTAGCTGGCGAGACCATCGAGTGCCAACTCACGAGCGCGCTTGCGGTCGTTGAGGCAGATGACTGCGTTGGTCATCATCACGTTGTTGTTCATGTACTGACCGAGTGGCTCGGTGCAGTTGGCGATGCCGTTCTTGTACGACTCGATGCGGCCGCGCAAGTTGAAGATGGGCTCAAAGTTGAATGCAATGGCACCGATGCCGAGTTCGCCTGCGCGGGCGAAGGTTGGTGGGTTGCCGCAGGCCACCCAGATTGGGGGATGACCCTTGCCGTGTGGCTTGGGCAAAATGTTGTGTGGCGTTGGCACGGTGAAGTGCTTGCCCTCGAAGGTGTAGTCGAGTTGTTCCCACATGCGTGGAATCTCGTGGACAGCTTCTTCCCATTCGCTCTTCGTGCTGCTCGTGTCCATGATGTTAAACGTGGCAACTTCGTGGCTGCCGGCGCCGCGGCCCGTGCCCCACTCATAGCGATTGTTGGTGACGTGGTCGAGCATGGCGACGCGCTCGGCGTTGCGCACTGGGTGGTTCACGCGAGGCGACAGGTTGTTGATACCTGAGCTGAGGTGGATGCGCTCGGTCTTTGCCGCGACGTATCCCATCATCACCTCGGGAGCCGACATGTGGCTGTACTCGGCGAGGCCGTGATGCTCTCCAAACCACGCGTACTTCCAGTTGAACTTGTCAGCATGGATTGCGTAGGAGGCCTCGCGCATCAGCGCGGTGTGCTCGCTGGCAGTGTCGTGAGCCGCTGGACCCGGGATGTAGCCATTAAGAAATATGCCGAACTCCACGACAGCCCCCTTTTGCAAGACACCTCTCGCTGAGGTGGTTTCGGCGAATAGTAATACATCGCATTACTTTTGTCGAGACCAGGCGCCGAGCTTGGTTCGACGCACCCCGGCGGCTCAAGAACGGTCAATCTGGCATACTTGACGAGACCGCGACGGACCCTCTGTCGCTCAAGGGACTCACGAGCTCGATGCGCACTTCGCTTTCCGAACTACTGCAATCACGGCCAGTATTGCTCGCCGATGGCGCCACCGGCACCAACTATTTCGAGAGCGGCCTCGGGCCTGGCGAACCACCAGAGTTCTGGAACTTCGACCATCCCGAGCGCGTCAAAGATCTGCACCAGCGCTTTGTCGACAGTGGCTCCGACATCATCCTCACCAATACCTTTGGCTGCAACGCCCACCGGCTCAAGCTGCACAAGGCCGAGTCGCGTGCGTTCGAGTTGGCCAAGCGGGCCGCCGAACTTGCTCGCGAAGTAGCCGATGCATGTGACCGTCCCGTGGTGGTGGCCGGATCAGTTGGCCCCACCGGCGAACTGTTTGAGCCACTTGGCGCACTCACCTTCGCAGCAGCGGTTGCTTCGTTCCGCACCGAGATCGAAGGCCTTCAGGCCGGCGGTGCCGACGTTGCGTGGATCGAGACGATGTCGTCGGTCGAAGAAGTTCGCGCCGCTGCGCAGGCAGCCATCGATGTAGGCATGCCCTATACGGCAACCCTCTCGTTCGACACGGCGGGACGCACGATGATGGGCATTATGCCGGGGGCCATCGCCAGCGTGTTCGACGGGTTGTCGGTACCGCCGGTGGCCATGGGTGCCAACTGCGGTGTTGGCGCCAGCGACATTTTGGTCACGCTGTTGGCGATGTCCGATAGCTGTGGCCTCGACAACGTGTACATCTCAAAGGGCAACTGTGGTGTGCCTCAGTTTCACGGCACCGAGATCGTGTATTCAGGTACCACCGAGGTCATGGCGTCGTATGCGGCGCTCGCCGTTGCGTCGGGCGCACGAATCATCGGCGGCTGCTGTGGCACCTCGCCGGCGCATATCGCGGCAATGCGCAAGAGCATCGATGCCGAGCTCAACCTTGGCCGGCCTACCATCGACGTGATCATCGCCAACGTGGGTCCGCTCACCAACTCGGCGCCGTCCGAGACTGCCGGGCGTGAACGCACCCGCGGTCGCCGCCAAGAAGGCTGAGCCTTGACCACAGCGATGTCAACAGCGCCGTTCGATCTCACCGCAAAGGTGGCCATCGTTACTGGCGCAGCGCGCGGCATCGGACTCGCCGTAGCCACCGTGCTGGCTCGTGCAGGCGCTCACGTGGTGCTCGCCGACATCACGCCAGAAGCCTTCGCTGAAACGATTCTTGAGCTCGATGCTGAAGGCCTGAGCGTCGAGTTCGCTGCGCTCGATGTGTCCGATCAACAAGCGGTCGATCGGCTGATCGCCGACGTGGCTGCTCGACACGGTCGCCTCGATGTGATGGTCAACAATGCGGCAGTCATCGACGACTCCACGCCGCTCACCGTCACCGAAGCCGAACTCGATCGCGTGCATGCGGTCAACTTCAAGGGCGTGGTATTCGGATCACAGGCCGCAGCGCGCGTGATGATCTCGGCGCGTTCTGGCAGCATCATCAACGTCACCTCTGGTGTGGTCGATGTAGCCATTCCTGCAGTCACGGGTTACTCCACCTCGAAGGCCGCCGCGGCTCAATACAGCCGCGCATTGGCGATGGAGTTAGCGCCGCTGGGCGTGCGCGTCAACACGTTGGCTCCCGGCTGGACCGATACTCCGATGAACGAGCGCCACGTGTTGCGCGCCGACGGCTCAATCGATCCCGAGCGTAAGGCGGCCTACGTTGCGATGCGAGCGGCCTCGGCGCCGTTAGGCATTGCCGGCGACCCGATGGATCAGGCATATGCGGTGTTGTACCTCGCGTCCGACGCTGCGCGTTTCGTGACAGGCACTGTCATGCGCGCCAACGGTGGGGTCACCATGCCATGGTGACGTCAGCGCAGATCAGCGGCAGCAAGATTCTTGTCACGGGTATCAGCGGCCAGATTGCGCTGCCGCTCGCTCAGCATCTCGCTGCCAACAACGAGGTCTGGGGTCTTGCCCGCTTCACCGATCCGACCAGTCGTTCGCGAGTCGAGTCGCTGGGCATCACCCCGGTGCAGTGCGACCTCGCGGCGGGCGATCTCAGCGCTGTTCCCGACGACTTCGATTACGTGTTTCATCTCGCTGCGTATCAGGGCCCCGGCAACGATTTCGATGTGGCCTTGCGCGAGAACGCTGAAGCAACGGGATTCGTGTTGCAGCACTGCCGCAGCGCTCGCGCTGCGCTCGTGATGTCCACCCACTCGGTGTATAAACCGCACAGCGATCCGTGGTTCTCGTATCGCGAGTCCGACCCAATGGGCGACGTGAACCCTCAACACTCGCCAACGTATTCAGTGGCCAAGATTGGTCAAGAAGCGGTGGCGCGTTTCTGCGCACGCGCGTTCAACCTGCCCGTCACCATTGCGCGAATGAACGCTGCCTACGGTCCGGCCGGTGGCCTGCCCGCACTGCACGCTGATGCAATCGCGGCGGGTAGCGCAGTATCTACGCGATGGGATCCATGTCTCTATGCGCCCATTTACCAAGACGACATCAACACTCAGGCCTCGGCACTCATTGGTGCGGCCAGCACTCCGGCCAACATTGTGAACTGGTCAGGCGACGAAGCCGTCAGCGTGCAGCAGTGGTGCGCCTATGCGGGCGAGTTGCTGGGCAAGGACGCCGACGTTGTGGTGCGACCCATCGAGGGCACCTTGCGCGGCTCGGTGGCCGACGTGACCAAGCGAACGGCAATCACCGGGCCGTGCACGATTGGTTGGCAAGAAGGAATCCGCCGCACCGTGCGCGCACGGCACGGCGGAACCGAGTCTTAGCTACGAGGAACGCTGATCCACGGAACGTCTTTGTCGACGCGTGGCTCGCCCGGAAGTCCGAGCACTTGCTCGCCGAGAATGTTGCGCATGATCTCGCTGGTGCCACCCTCGATCGAGTTGGCGCGAACACGCATGAATGCATGGCGAACGCCGTTCTCGAGGCCCTCGGTTGACAACGAGTCGGGACGTCGGAAGGTGTAGTCGTAACCAATCATGGCGTCGGCGCCGAGCATGTCGATGCACAACTCGAACAACGCTTTGTTGAATTCGGCCATCGCGAGTTTGGCGACTGAACCTTCGGGGCCAGGGTTGCCGGCCTTGCGGTTTTCGCTGCCACGAATGTTGGTGAGGCGCAGACATTCGGCGCGCACCCACATCTTCATCAGTTGATCTTTTTGTGCGGCCATGCGCTTGTCGGCAGGAAGTGCCTGCCAGAGTTTCACGGCTTCGCCAATGCCGCCCGAGCCGCGCTTGGGCGACCCGCCGCTGCCGCCGATGGTGCTGCGCTCGTTCATCAACGTGGTGAGCGAGACGCGCCAGCCTTCGCCCTCGGCGCCGATGCGGTTGTCGTCGGGGATGCGAACGTCGGTGAGGTACACCTCGTTGAACTCGGCCTCGCCAGTGATCTGACGCAGTGGGCGAACCTCAAGGCCGGGGGTGTGCATGTCGACGGCGAAGTAGGTCATGCCTTTGTGCTTGGGCATGTCAGGGTTCGAGCGGGTGACGAGCATTCCCCAGTCGGCGAGGTGGGCAATGGTGTTCCACACCTTTTGACCGTTGACAACCCACTCGTCGCCGTCGCGAACTGCCTTGGCGGCGAGGCCAGCAAAGTCGCTTCCGGCGCCGGGTTCGCTGAACAACTGGCACCAACGCTCTTCGCCGGTGAACATCGGGCGCAGAAAGCGGCCGCGCTGTTCGTCGGTGCCGTGGGTGACGATGGTTGGACCCGCAAGCGCCAGGAAGAACGACGCCGGATCGGCGCCCTGAGCGCCAGCAGCACGAAGCCGCTGCTCGACCGTGCGCTGCAGATCGGGGCGAACACCCAAGCCGCCGAAGCCGGTGGGGAAGTGCACCCACGCGAGGCCGGCATCGAATTGCAGTCCACGAAACTCGGCGTGCGGAACGTGCTTGGGGTCGTGGCTGGCGAGCAGCGCATCGAGCGCTTTCTCAACGCGCTGAGACTCTGAATCGGTGGTGTTGACATCGGTCATGACACAAGCTTGTCGTATGCCGCTGCTTGGAGTCAAAGTCCTCTAGCGTGACTGAGTCGATTCGCCCCGTTGGGCGAGTGATTTTGTGGTCGCACAGGGTGTGTGGCCCAACGTTGAATGGGGATTTCATTGAGTTCCAAGGCAGCCTCCCGCCGCAGCCCACTGCTGGCCATTTTCACCACGGTGTTCATCGACCTTCTCGGATTCGGCATTCTGATCCCCGTATTCCCGCTGCTCATCTCTGATTCGAAGTTCAGGGTCACGCCCGAGGGTTGGAGTTTTAGTCAGGGCCTCATCATGCTCGGCTGGCTGCAGGCGATCTATCCGCTGTGCATCTTCTTGGCGGCGCCTGTGCTCGGACAGCTCTCCGATCGGATGGGTCGGCGGCCTGTTCTTGCGATGTCGATCTTCGGCACCTCAATTGGTTACGTGCTCTTTGCGATCGGCATCGTCACCAAGAACATTCCACTCATGTTCGCTGCGCGTGCGCTCGACGGCATCACCGGCGGCAACCTTGCCGTTGCTCAGGCGGCCATTGGCGACATCAGCACCAACGAGAACCGGGCTAAGAACTTCGGCTTGCTCGGTGCTGCGTTCGGCATGGGCTTCGTGATCGGGCCATACCTTGGCGGTCGCCTCAGCGCGCCGAACACAAGCTTCTATGGCTTGTTCCACACGCCGAGCTGGTTCGGTGCATCGACCCCATTTTGGTTCGCAGCGATCTTGGCAATGCTCAACTGCCTGCTCATCATCACGATGCTCCCCGAAACGCTCAAGGAAAAGATCCACTCCGGCCGCATCCAGTTCGGCAAGTCGGTCTCGAACGTGGTCTCCGGATTCGCATCGCCTCGGCTACGCATCCCGCTCCTGACGGCCTTCTTGTTCAACGGCGGCTTCACATTCTTCACCACGTTCTTTGGTGTGTACCTGCGCAACAAGTTCAACTTCTCGCCCGGTCAAACCGGCGACTACTTCGCGCTTGTCGGCATCTTCATCGCCCTGTCGCAGGGCGTTGTTGTGGGCTTGGTCGCCAAGAAATTGGTCGACTACAAGGTGCTGCGTTTCTCGCTATTCGGCAACGCAGCCGTGTTGGCTATCTACTTCCTCGCCACCACCAAGACGCCGCTCTATCTCACCGTGCCGATCTTCACCGTGTTTAACGGTCTGTCGATGGCCAACATCACCAGCCTCGTCAGCAGGTCGGCCGAGCCCGGGCGCCAAGGCGAAGCAATGGGTATCTACAGCAGCGTGCAAAGCCTTGCGTCGGTGCCGGCCTCAATCTTGGTCGGCTACATCGCCGGCAGCATTACGTCGAATACGCCGCTGGTCGTTGCTTGCATCACCATGGCCACTGGTGGGCTTGTGTTCATCGCTCTGTTCCGTCCGCGCTACGTAACCGACACGGTGAACGCCGCGCCGCAAGGCTCACCAGCGGCGCACTAGCCGAGCGGTTACCCGCGGCCGCGGGCGGCAGGGTGATTGTGTGCGCTGTTGGCCAGCGGATCGAACTCTTGGGCTGGGGAGCGGGCAAGCTCGAGTGTCGCTGCCAAGGTGATGGCAATGCCCACAATTGCCGGGATGCCCCAGCCGTGGCGCACATGGTCGCCTAAGGCAACGGCGCCGATGATCGAGGCCACCAACACCTCGGTGGACCACATCGCAGCCGTGACTGCGCCTACACGGCCGCGCATTAACGCAGAGGCGTGCAGCCCGAGCGCAAGCACGGCGTAGACCAGCACGGCCCACAGCAGGGGCTCTGAGGCGAGGCCTGAGATGCTTTCGTCCTTGAAGTGAACTGATCGAGCAGCAAGAGCGCTACCCGTAAAGGCGGCTCCTGACAGCACGGCGAGCACGATCGATTTCTTGAGCTCAAGCGCCACGATGCCAAGCGCAATGATCGCCGGAATACCGAGCAGGATGCAGATCTTGAGCCAGTGGGTGATTTCGCGGGTTGGCTCGCCACCGGCCGAAATGCCCACCAGAATGAGCCCGACCATAGTTGCCAGAATTGCTAAACGGTCGGGGCCGCGAAGGTCGGTGTTCAGCACCAAGCGAGCGAGCAGCACCGTGACCGCCAAACTTCCGGCGAGGATGGTCTGCACGGCGAACAACGGCAAGGTGTGTAGAGCGAAACGCGAGGTGAGCCAGCTCGCCAAGTCGACGAGGATTCCAAGCAGAAAGACTGGCTGCTTCAGGATGGCGGTGAGGCCATGTTGGCCCGCTGCGTCGGCGCGGCGAGCGCCGAGCGCTTGCATGACGGCGCCAGCGCCGTAGCCAAAGGCAGCGATGAGACACAGCAATAGCGCTGTCTTCACGTAGCCGCCGATCGCACGGGCGTCACGCTACCTTGCTAAACGGTGTCGATGCCTGACACGGGCGCAGTCTTCTTTGCCCGGCTTGGGGCCACGCGAGTGGGCTCGCCAGCCATCTTCGGATACTGCGGTGGCCACGGCGCATCACCGAGTCCCGATGCCGCATCGCTGGCCGCCATCTGCAGCAGCGGTTGCAAACTGTTTGGACTGTTGTCCATCAACGCCCATGGGTCGCCGTGCGCTGCAAGGCGGGCCGGCACGGTGGCGATGGTGAGCTCGTCAGGTCTGATGCGGCCAAGTTCTTCCCACTCGAACGGACACGAAACAGGTGCCTGCGGACGCGCTCGCACCGACCACGGCGCGAACACGGTTTTGTGTGGAGCGTTCTGGTTGAAGTCGACGAAGATGCGAGCCCCGCGTTCTTCCTTCCACCAAGCGGCGGTGATCAGATCGGGCCGGCGGCGTTCGAGTTCGCGTGCAACAGCTACGGCAGCGGTGCGTACATCGAACGAGTTCCAGTGGGGGAGCAGGCGCACGTACACGTGGAGGCCGCGGCTGCCACTTGTCTTGATGAAGCTGGTGATGCCGAGTTCGTGGAACAGGCGATGCGTCTCGTGCGCTGTCTCTTGGACCATCGCAAAGTTGGTACCTGGGCCGGGATCGAGATCGATGCGCAGTTCGTCGGTGACGTTTGGTTGATGAGCGCGGATTGGCCACGAGTGAAAGCCCAGACACCCAAGGTTCACCGCCCAGATGAGATGAGCAAGGTCGGCGATGACCAAGGCGTTCGACAACGTGCCAGCGGGCGTGCTGACCTCGGTGGTCTGCAGCCACTCGGGGGCTGAGTCGGGGATTCGTTTTTGAAAGAACGATGTCCCCGATGTGCCGTTCGGAAAGCGCTGCAGCATCACCGGCCGATCGAGCATCGCGCGCATCAACGGTTCTTCGATGGCGATGTAGAAGTTGATCAGGTCGAGCTTGGTGTGTGCGCGCTCGGTGAAGAACACCTTGTCGGGATTGGTGATCGACAACAGCCGATTGGCAACGATGAGTTGCACTGGTTCGCCGGACATGGGCTCGACGCTACCGCTGCTGGGTCATACGCTCGGGCGTTTGCCAATCACCGATGCGCGTTCCATCACTCGCTTCTCGGGCCAGTAATCGCTGGCCGCGTAATGCTGCACGGCTCGGTTATCCCAAAAGGCCACTGAGTCGTTTTGCCACCGGTATCGACATTGATATTCGGGATAGTCGGCCTGGCGCGACAGCATCTCGATGAGCTCGATGCTTTCGGATTCAGAGACACCAAGGATGCGGCTCGTGAAGTAACGGTTCACATAGAGATAGCGGCGACCGGTGGCTTCGTGGCGCGGTGCCACAGGGTGGGTTACCAATGGATAACGCTCGCGCATTTCGTCGCGCTCGTCTTTGGGAAGCAAGCGCCCGAATGCGCTCATGAAATCGTGCTCAGCGGTCATCGTGTTCACGCGCTCACGAACGTCGTCGGGAAGTCCGTCGTAGGCCGCATACATGTCGGCGAACAAGGTGTCACCGCCCACCGCCGGCACGGTGATCGCGTGTAGCACGGCACCCATTGATGGCTCGGCGCGCCAAGTGACATCGTGATGCCAGCCGTTTTCGTAGCCCGACGTGTTCACGTTCTTAGCGAACCGCACGAGCTCTGGCTGATTGGTATTGGGCGGCAGAAAGGGATGGGTCTCGAGGCTGCCAAAGCGAGTGGCGAAGGCCACGTGTTGATCGGTGGTGAGGGGCTGGTTGCGCCAAAAGATCACCTTGTAGTCATGCAGCGCTTTGCGGATTTCGGCGATGACCTCGTCGCTGAGCGGCCCGGTGAGATCGAGGCCTTGGATCTCGCCGCCGATGGTGGCGCTGAGCTGGGTGACCTCGAAGTGCTCATACTTCAGCGCTGCCAACCGACGTCGTTCGGTGGCCAAGTAGGCGCAGGGGCCGTTCATCACAGTGGTGTTGGGCAGCATGCGACGAGACTTCTTCACGGTCGCAATCTGCTCTTGGGTTGGCTCAACGATGATGGCTTCGGTGGTGGTCACGGTGTCTCCTTGGCGAGCAGATTACCGGATCGTCTCGGGTCATCGCAGCTTGGGGTGTCGGTCCCTGATGTCTTTCATATTCGTTGCTGTATGCCTTCTCTACAACGGAATCAGTCGGCCAAGGAGCGTCGAGCAATCGAAAAGATGGTGTTCTCGCGTTACGGCAAGCTACCGTGTGACGGTGACGCTCGACCGAACGAGATTGGCGAACCTGCTCGAAGCCGAGGAACGGCTGTTTATTGAGCAGCATCCGAAGTCGGCTCAGTTAGCGCACGCCGCAGGCGAGAACCTTCTTGGCGGCGTTCCGATGCCGTGGATGAGCCGTTGGCCGGGAGCCTTTCCGCTGTTTTTTCGTGAGGCGTACGGCGCTCACTTCACTGATGTCGACGGCATCGAGTATCACGACTTCTGCCTCGGAGACACAGGAGCAATGGTTGGCCACGGGCTTGTGGCTGTTGCCGAGGCGCTCTATCGCCAAGCGCTGCGCGGCATCACCACCATGTTGCCCAACGACGATGCGGCGTGGGTCGGCGGCGAACTCGCTCGCCGGTTCGGGTTGCCTTCGTGGCAGATGGCGATGACCGCAACCGACGCGAATCGGTTTGTGCTGCGTTTCGCGCGGCACCTCACCGGGCGCAGCAAGGTTGTCGTCATGGATTGGTGCTACCACGGCACCGTCGACGAAGCGTTTGCTGTGCTCGACGAATCGGGTGCTGTCATTGCGCGCCCAGGCTCGCTTGGTCCGCAGGTCGATCCGTCGCTCACCACGCGAGTGGTTCAGTTCAACGACATCGATGCGCTCGAGCGGGCGCTTGCGTGCGGCGATGTTGCCTGTGTGCTGATGGAGCCAGCGCTCACCAACATCGGCATCGTGTTGCCCCAGCCGGGCTATTTGTCTGCGGTACGCGAACTCACGCGCCAGTACGGCGCGTTGCTGATCATCGATGAAACCCACACCATCTGCGTAGGCCCCGGCGGCGCGGCGCGCGCGTGGGATATCGATGCCGACTTCATCGTGGTGGGCAAGACCATCGGTGGGGGCATGCCCGCTGCTGCATACGGCATGAGCGCCGAGATCGCACACAGGCTCGGACTCGCTCTCGGTTCCGATTCGATCGATACATCTGGTGTCGGCGGAACGCTGACCGGTAACGCACTTGCGGTTGCAGCAGTTCGCGCCACGCTGACCACATGCTTACGCGAGCAAGATTTCGCCATTGCGATCCCGCTGGCTACGTCGTGGGCCAACGGAGTCGCCAATGTGATCGCCGATTTTGGATTGCCGTGGCATGTTCAGCAACTCGGCTGTCGATCCGAATACTGGTTCTGTCCGCCCCCGGTGAATGGCGCGCAAGCGGCAGCGGCGGTCGACCGCGACCTCGATTTGTTTATGCATCTGTGGGCCGTGAACCGCGGCATTTTGCTCACGCCGTTTCACAACATGGCGCTGATGTCGCCTCACCATGATCAGTCCGATGTCGATGTGCACACGATGGTGTTTCGTGATGCCGTCACCACCCTCGTAGGGTAGGCACCCGTGACTCTCGACGCCATCGACAAGCGCATTATCGACGAACTGCAGCGCGATGGCCGGATGAGCTACGCCGACCTCGCTCCGTTGGTCGGGCTGTCGGCCGCGGCAACCCGCCAGCGCGTGCAGCGACTCACCGATTCGGGCGTGCTGCAGATTGTTGCCGTCACCGATCCGCTTGCACTGGGCTACAACTCGATGGCCATGTTCTGCATCACCGTTGAGCACGATGCTCAGGCTGTGGCTGATGCTGTCGGCGCGCTGCCGTCGGTGATCTACGCAGTGCTCAGCGCCGGCGGCTACGACGTGCTGGCCGAAGTGTTGTGCGAATCAAATGACGAGATGTTCGACGTGTTGAATCATCAGGTGCGCACGATTCCAGGCGTTCGCGAAGTGCAGGCTTTTCCGTACTTCCGTATCCACACCCACCGCTTTCGTTGGGCTGCTCGTTGATCGCGCTCTCGTACACCGCAGGGCAATTCGCGGCGGTGTTCGTGGTTGTGTTCTTCTCGGCAATTGTGAGCGCCGTTGCCGGCTTCGGCTTCGGGCTCATGGCTGTGCCGTTCGTCAGCATGGCAATCCCGCTGCACCCCACGGTGATCGTCGCGTCGTTGCTCGGTTTCACCACCAATGTGATTCAGATCTATCGCTACCGACGCAGCGCAAATCTGGCGATTGCGAAGCGTCTGTGCGTCGGTGCAATGTTCGGGATGCCGTTTGGCTTTGCGGTGTTCAGCGTTGTGAGCGATCGGGCGCTCCGCTTGATGCTTGGTGTTGCAGTGCTCGTCGCTGTTGTCGTGCTGGCCCGAGGTCTCGACCTCACCAGGGTGGGGCCGTCATTCGATTTCGGAACAGGTTTTCTCAGCGGCGTGTTGAATACCTCGATCTCCACGAACGGTCCGCCGCTCGTGTTCGGATTGCAGGCGCGCAAGCTTGAGCCCGAACCCTTTCGGGCAACCTTGGCGCTGGTGTTTTCAATCAGCGGCGTCGTTGGGCTCTCGATGTTTGTGGCCGGAGGCAAGGTGCATGCCGACGAACTTGTTGTCTCGGCCGTTGCTTTGCCCGCGCTGGCGCTGGGCTTACTTGCAGGCTTTCCGTTGCGTCATCGGTTCTCCCCAGAGCGCTTCAGGGTGTTGGTGTTTGTGTTGCTCGTTGTGGCAGCGCTCGCAGCGATCGCGAAGGCGTTCACCTGACGGTTGCGCGCCGAGCAGGGTCATCGTCGGCCGAGCGTGGGCATGTGAAACTTGCGCATGCTTACGTTGTCTTTGATCTGCACGGCCATAGCCGCCGTCACCAACTGGTCCACGCGCCTGTGGCCGAATCGGACGCTTGAGACCATCTCGAAGCCCGTCACCACGCTGCTCGTGATCTGGGTGGCCATCGCCGCCGATGGCCCCAAGACAGCCACCGTTCTTGCCGTGGTTGGTTTGGTGTTTTGTCTCATCGGTGACATCGCGTTGCTCGAGGTGGTCGACAAGTTCATCGTTGGGCTTGCTTCGTTTTTGATCGGGCATCTTGTGTTCGTAGCGATGTTCGTCAACATGCATTTGCATCGGCCAATGTGGGGCATCGTTGCCGCAGTGCTGCTGGTGGTTCACGCTGCGCTCATTGGCCGCAAGATCCTCAGCGGGGCATCAACCAACAAGCCCGAACTCAAGGCTCCAGTGATGGCGTATCTGCTGATCATCTCGAGCATGGCGGTGGTTGCGGCGATGACTGGCAGCTGGTGGGCCATCGCTGGCGCCGTGGCGTTCGTGATCAGCGACACATTGTTGGGGTGGCGCGAGTTCGTGGCCCCTCAGCGCTGGCTGCCCATCGCTGTGATGGTCACGTATCACGCCGCGCTCGTGGGCTTGGCGCTCGGACTCCACTGATAACTGTCACTGAGGCTGCCACCTTCTAAGGTGATCGCTTTACCGCCTTGGAGGTCATGATGGAAGTCACGAACGCTGTCTATCCCGCACACGAGCAGCTTCAGGAGTTCTTCGGCTCTCCTGACGATGGCCCGTTCGTGATGGTCAACTTGATCAAGTTCAAAGAGCGTGCCGAGTACGCCGACGACCCATCCATCGACATCTCCGGTCGTGAGGCGTATGCCTTGTACGGCCAGGAAGTCTCGAAAGTCGTCGAGGGTCGTGGCGGTCGCGTCATCTATAGCGGTGATGTCACCGGGTTGCTGTTGGGCGACGTTGGCGAACTCTGGGACATGGTTGCGCTCGTCGAGTACGCGTCGCAGGCAGCGTTTATGGAGCAGATGTCGTCGCCCGACCGAGCGTCAATCGAGCGCCATCGTCATGCCGGCCTCGCTGGCCAGCTGAACATCCGCACCAAGCTCCGCCCAACCTGACCCCAACCTGACCCCAACCTGACCCCAGTCGGCCCAACTCCGCCCGCCCCGAACCACTCAATCCGCCCCAAACCTGTTGCATGGGCGCGATTTGGGACAGCTCCTGTCCCAAATCGCGCCCATGCGGGCAGTTTGAGCTAGTTCTTGCCGCCGAAGTACTGCATCCAAGCGTCGCGGGTTTTGGGCTTGAAGATGTAGTTGTCTTCGCGGAGTTCAACCATCGGCGCATTGGGCGAAGCCGAGTACATGTGGCCCGGGTACACCACCGTGTCGTCGGGCAGGGCAGACAGCATCTGCAGGCTCGAGTACATCAGCTCGGGATCGCTGCCGGGTAGGTCGGTGCGCCCGCAGCCCTCGAGGAACAGCGTGTCGCCGGAGACGAGCTTGCCTTCGACCAAGAAGCACTGGCTGCCCGGCGTGTGGCCAGGTGTGTGCAGCAATGCGATCTCGATGCCGCCGACAATCACGACATCGCCGGCGTCGTGCTGCTTGAGATCGTTCGCGCCAACGCCCGTTGTGCGCATGACCCACGGGGCTTCGTCGGCCTGAACGTGAATGGGGCAGTGGCATCGGTTCAGTAGCTCGGTGACGCCTTCGATTGGGTAGCCCATCATTCCGCCGCCCACATGGTCGGGGTGATAGTGGGTTGCGAGGACGCCGGTGACCTTCATGCCGTCGGCCTCCACGATGTCGACGATGTCGTTCACGGCGTAGGCGGGATCGACCAACAGCGTTTCGCCGGTGACGCGATCGCCGATGGCGTAGACGAAGTTGAGCATCTGGCGGGCAACAGGATTGTCCGTGGCGAAGTCGCGGCCGGACAAGAGTTGGCGAAAATACAACTGGGGCTGAATCACGTGTCCAAAGCTATTCGCTGAGTTGTCGACTTTGCTGCCACGAGGTCAGTCTTCGCGTGGGACTGAACACCTACGCTGTGAGCCGATGGAAACCATTCAGCCGCTCGTAGGTCTCGTCGCCGGTCAAGTCGTGCCATTCGGCGGCGACCGTCTGGCCACGGTGAGCCAATCGCTTGCCGATGCATTCTGCCCCGGTGACCGACTCGTGGTGGTTCAAGACTCGGGTGCGCTCTTACACATTCCTGCGGCCGAGTTCGCTTTGGTTCGCTCTGCTGTTGACCACGCCGTTGAGGCGTTTGCATCGCTCGCCGCCGTATCTGACGAACAGGTTTCTGCGTTCTTCGATTCGTTCGCTGCAGCACTCGAAGACGACAACGTGTTCGCGCTTGTGGCTGCAGCCAATGACCTCGACGTGCAGTCGGCCGCAGCTCGCGGCAGGTCTACCACTCGCTTGCAATTGTCGCAGCGCATGCGTGCCGACATGATCGACGGCCTTCGGGTCTGGCGAGACACCGCAACACCGCGCCAACAAGTCGTTGAAGAGGTGCATCACGCTGGGTGGAGCGTTACTGCAGAGCGCGCCCCGCTGGGTGTTGTGGGCTTTGTGTTCGAGGGCCGCCCAAATGTATTTGCAGATGCAACTGGTGTGCTTCGCACGGGCAACACGGCGGTGTTGCGCATCGGTAGCGATGCCCTCGGTACAGCCGAAGCGATCATGCGCCATGCGTTGGCACCAGCGCTTGCCAGCGCCGGCCTGCCATCCGGTTGTGTCTCGCTCGTCGCCTCGCCGGCTCGTGCCGCTGGCTGGGCGCTGTTCAACGATCACCGGCTCTCGTTAGCTATCGCACGCGGCTCAGGCGAGGCAGTTGCTCAACTGGGGGCCGTGGCTCGCCAGGCGGGCGTTCCGGTGAGCCTGCATGGCACAGGTGGGGCGTGGATGATGGCTGCTACTACGGCCGACGCCGACCGCTTTCGTGACTCGGTTCTCTATTCGCTCGATCGCAAAGTGTGCAACACGCTCAACGTGTGCTGCATCGTGGCCGACCGCGCTGCTGAGCTGGTGCCGCTGTTTATCGACACCGTTCGCGCAGCGGGCGCAGCGCGCGGAACCACGGCTCGAGTGCATGTCGTTCACACATCAGCACCGCACGTCGCGGCTCAACTGTTCACCGAAATGGTTCGAGTCGATCGAGCCGATGGCGGTGTCAATGAACCGTTCGCTGACACCATCGATGAGGGCGCGCTCGCCACCGAGTGGGAGTGGGAGAACTCGCCCGAGGTGTCGCTTGTTGTGGTTCACTCCGTCGATCTGGCAGTCGATCTGTTCAACCGCTACAGCCCGCAGCTGACCGCCTCGCTGATCAGCAGCGACCCCGCTGAACACCAACGTTTTTACGATCGCTGCGATGCGCCGTTCATCGGTGATGGTTTCACGCGATGGGTCGATGGTCAGTTCGCGCTCAATCGCCCCGAGCTTGGCCTATCGAACTGGGAAGCGGGTCGGCTGTTCTCGCGCAGTGCGGTGCTCTCGGGCGACTCGGTGTTCACAGTTCGATTACGAGCCACGGTGAGCGACGCAACCACGCATCGCTAAGGCCTCATGGCCGCGAGTGGCTCAGACGAGGTACGGATCAACAGCGTCGTGAACGAGTTGATGAAACTCGCCGACAGCGTTCTCGTGACGAGGGCTGAGCCAACCGGTTTTGTATAAGCCGGCCACCATGTTCTTTTGCACCATCTCGCCGATGCGCACATCTTCATCGGCAACTTCCTCGCTGTCTTTCACGATGGTGTCGGCATCGTCTGAATTGTCGTCGAAGAAGTACTCGAAGATGAGGTCCATCTTGTCGTTGCCCACTGGCAGCCAACGCTCGACGGCCATGCCACCGGGAAAGATGTCGAACGAGAAGCAGGGGTAGAAGTAACCCCAAACGCCGCTCCATGTTTGGCCATCGCGCCGCGGCGCAAGGTGAATGTTCCATCGTGGGTCACCGTCGCCGCTGATTACGTAGTCGAGTGCGTCGACCTGTTTGCACATTGATGGGTGAACCAGCGGAAGGTGATATCCCTCAACGAAGTTGTCGTTGTAGATCTTCCAGTTCATCGAGGTATGGCGAATGGTGCGGCTGTGGAAGCGGTATCCCTCGGTGGGGTACTCCTTGCAGCGATCGACGAATCCGCCGAGCCACTCGATGAGATCGGGGGTGCTCGGGTCGAGGCACACGAAGATCATGCCGCGCCAACTCTGAGCGCGGATCTTGCTGAGGCAGGTACCCGCAGGTGCTTCGGCGCCAAAGTCGCGAGCATTGAGCAGCAGGCCATCTTTGTCGAACGCCCAACCGTGATAGCGGCACACCAGGTTGGCTTGGTGCCCGGCACCCTCCCACACAATGGGGCCGGCGCGGTGCGGACACATGTTGTGAAAGGCGCGCAGGCTGCCGTCTTCGGCGCGCTGCACGAAGATTGGCCAGCTCGCGACCTGCTCAGTGATGTAATCGCCGGACTTGGGGAGCTGGTGGTCGTTGGCCACCATCACCCACGACTTCGCGAAAACCTGATGCCTCTCGATCTCCCAGATGGCGGGATCGAGGTAATACCGAGTCGGCAGGGTCTCAGTGAGCGTCACCGATACAGACTAGTTGTTCGGCACCACTATCGGAAACGGCGCTTAGTGGCCGGTGAGCTTGTCGATGACCCAAGCGCGGGCCCGCTCGGGCCGCTGACGACGTGTTTCGGAGTTGTCGGCCGACGCGGCGAGCATGAGCGCGGCGCGAATAGCCACCCAGCGAAGAGGCTCTGGTTCCCATTGGCGAGACGAATGGCCGACCCACGAAAGGCTGGTGAGATCGGTTGAGTGGCCGCCGATGAGGTCGGCCATTCGTCTCGCCAATGGGAACCAGAGCCTC
>Ga0194035_1000553_pt1 | contig 21245 bp, 20 predicted proteins | sample JunL2320m_MetaG_FD_148680 | JGI IMG/M metagenome (GOLD analysis project Ga0194035, IMG submission 148680) | Anoxic zone freshwater microbial communities from boreal shield lake in IISD Experimental Lakes Area, Ontario, Canada - Jun2016-L239-20m | ecosystem: Environmental > Aquatic > Freshwater >...
ACTCCCCTTTCAAGGTTGTTGATTGACTTCCAAAAACCAATCTTGACATGCCTATGAGATGCCAATACCAGCAAGTGGGATGTCCCTTCGTATTTATTACACGTTCCGTAATTATCTATATAAGTCATTGATTTATATAAGTATTTGACCAGCCTGGCTTTCTGAGGGTATATGAAGGCTCTAACGGCGTCATCAAACTTTGATTTGCGTTACCGCATATTGCCTGAAGCTGTCATCAAACACACTTTTGGGATCTGGCATGGTTCGAATTGCACCGTTGGCGCGATGCCATTCGAGAAAATGTTCAATTCGTTGAAAAGAAGGTGATCCGTCTTCACTAAGACCAAGAGAAGGCATGTTGGGAGAAATGATCAATTCATATTTTTTTAAAATTCCAATGATGTCATTGGTATCTTTTTTATCTGGTCCAAAAGCGAGTCGGTAATCACGCAAGCCTCTCAAGTAGGCAACCATGTAGCGACGGCCTGCGTCGGTATTTTTCTTGGCCAATAGTCCACCATACATCAAATAGCCAAAAGGGAAATTAGGTTTCATGTTATCGCTGGTAGCAATTCTGACACCGTTAGCACGCTCGATCATCAATGTTGCTTGAGGCTCATTGATACAGCCGCCATCAATGGCCTTGTTGTTCATAGCAACAATTAGATTACCAAAGCCAAGGGCTACGTATTCAACCTCTTTTTCCTTCAGGCCAGCAGCTTTGGAGTACTCCACAGCAAGGAAATGACTAGCTGAGGTAACACCAGTTGCGAGCTTCATGCCTTTCAGATCCGCAGCCGATTGGTAACGTTTGGAATCTAACAAATCCTTTCGCAAAACAATACTCACCACACCGTGGCCGGGTGAGTGCTGCCCTGCCCCAGCAACAATGGTCATATCGATGTCGCGTTGTCGAGAGTTGAAAATGGTTGCGCTTGGGCTACTAGCCAGCACATCAATTGCACCAATGCTAAGCGCTTGAGTAGAGTCTGCTGCACTTGGAAAAATAACAATCTCGATATCAAGGCCTTCCTCACGAAAATAGCCTTTGGCATCTGCAATCAATGAGCCCACGTCATACAAAGCCCGAATGATGCCTAATTTAACTTTGACAGGAGGACTCAATGGGGATCGACGAGTTTGTGCTTGAGAAATACCAGTTAAACCAGCGAAGGCCAATAAACCCGCAGCCCCAACCAAATCACGCCTGTCTTTGTTGATGAATGAATCTCTCACGGATAGCTCCTTGTGTGATATGACATTTAAAAAAATTTCAATGTGTTTTCCAAGGCACCATCTTGGCTTCAATAGCGTCAAGCAGCCAAAAAGAAATGATGCCGATTGCTGCAATGGTAACGAGACCCACATACATGTCCTCAACAGCAAGCAGTTGCCAAGCCCGCCAGATCATGAAACCTAATCCGGATTGACTTGAAACCATCTCAGCGGTGACGAGCAGCAAAAGGGCTACGCCCCACCCGAGACGGATACCTGCAAAAATCATTGGCAATGCACCGGGCAATGCAATATAAATATAAGTGGCCAATCGGGATGCTGCGAAATTACGGCCAACGTCAATGTAAATTTTGTCGATATTTGATACACCTGCAGCAGTAGCGATGAGAACCTGAAAAAATACACCAATTGCGATGATGGCCCATTTTGACTCTTCCCCAAGTCCAAATACCAGCATGATCAAAGGCATGATTGCAACTTTGGGGATTGGAAACAATGCACCAATCATGGGTTGCAAGGCAGCACGCACCATTGGCATCAACCCCATCATGATTCCCAACAGTATGGCGGGAAAAGCCCCTATTAAAAAACCAATACTTGCTCGAGACATGCTTTTTAGTGTGTGAAATACAAGCGAATTCCCCCAAGGCGCTTCTACCAACAGATAATGAAAAGTATTGACGATAGATGAAGGGGCTGGAAAAAATCTTTTATCGAGTACGCCATTTCTAACAAGTAACTCCCACAACAATAAGAGAAATACAGGGGTGAGAAGAGCAACGATTCTTTCTTTTGAACGAGTAGAAAGCAATGTCTGATTGAGTGTCGAGTTGGGTCGAATGTGAATCAGAGGATCGGCTAACGGCGGATCCGCTTTATTGAATTGAAAGTGATTGGTGGGCTTATCTTTCATTGTCTTCAATGCTCTGTTTGGCTTTAAGGACTTCGTCTCTCAATTGCTCCCAAATTTGGGAATACAGTTGACCATACTCAGCGGAAGATTTCAATTGATAAACATTTCTAGGACGTGGAATGTGGATTGAAACATCTGCCTTGATTGTTCCAGGGCGCGACGTCATCATCAAAGCTCGATCAGAAAGAACAATGGCTTCGTCAATGGAGTGTGTGATGAATACGACTGTTTTTTTCGACTCTTCCCAAATTCGGAGTAATTCTTCTTGCAACAACACTTTGTTTTGCTCGTCCAATGCGGCAAATGGCTCATCCATTAAAAGGATTTCGGGATCATTGGCAAAAGCCCTGGCAATGGATACGCGTTGCTTCATACCACCCGAGAGTTGATGCGGATATGCATTGGCAAATGCAGTTAATCCAACTTTTTCAATGTAGTGGTCAACAACATCAATTCTCTCTGGCTTTGGTACACCACGCATTTTCAAACCAAATTCAACATTGGAAAAAACCGTCATCCAAGGGAAAATTGATTGTTCTTGAAAAACCATTGAGTTGAGTGTTTTGTTTTGGTCGTAATGAAACAATTCCACAACCCCAGATGTGGGCTTGGTTAAGCCTGCAAGGATATGTAAAAGGGTTGTTTTACCGCAACCAGAAGGACCGACAAGACAACAAAATTGGCCTTTATACACCGTCAAATTAATGTTTTTCAATACCTCTATTTGTCCCCCATCGCTGATGAAGGATTTTTCAGCATTTTTAATCTGAATTTGTACTGGTGGATCGCTTGACGAAACTTTATCCATTTCACAACGTAAGTTGGTGATTTAACATTTCAATGCTGATCAAAGATGGTCAACAAACCAGTCACAAATGCGTGACAACGCAGGCTCGGGGCGGTCGAGTTGCACGTGAGCGGAGCCACCTTCTTGATCTGAGTAAACAATCAACTCTTTATTTTTTGAACCAATCATTTGAAAGAGTTGCTCTGCCTCAGCCACTGGAGTTTGTCGATCATTGGCGCCATGGACCAATAAAATGTCACATTCAATTTTAGAAGCAACATCTTTCAAATTGAATTTTTCCATTTTTTTAAACGCAGCATCCCAAGAATCTACTCCCATTATTTTTAAGAAATGAATTCCTGTTGTTCCTAAAGCCGCAGTGGTAGTGAGGCTGATAGGCTTGCCTGGTTCATAGTTAACACGACGTACCCAGCAAGCACGATAATCAAATATGGCTCCCCATGCGACACAAGCCTTATAGCGCTTATCAAATGCAACGGCACGTGGGGCGTAATAGCCACCCATGCTGGCTGCCATGATGCCAATGCGCTTGGGATCAACATCGGGACGCTTGGCCATCGCATCATAAATAACCCCAGCAGCAATTTCAGAGTCGTACCTTGCTGTTAAGCCAGAGAGTCGAAGCGTTGCGCCTTGACCGGGTCCATCTGCTGCGAAGCATCCGATGCCTCGTGCAGATAAGGCCTTGGCAACGTAAAACATTTCTTCTTTGGTACCGTCTAATCCATCCGATAAAAACACAGCAGGCGAAGGGGTTTTGATGACACCATTCGGTCCTTGTGGTGGCATGAAATAAGCCTTGATCACAGACCCTTCAAATGGCAGATCGATGATTTCAACTTTGGGGTTCATTAGCGTTGCAGACTTTGCAAAGCAATCCAGATGATGGGTATACGCAGGCTTGGCGCGTGGATCATCTGGTGGCAAAAAAGCTTCAGCCCATTGCCAATACTGTGATGCCCGAAGGTAAGCGTCTCTTGCACTGATGATTCGCTTCTTTGCTAGGCTGTCATCACCTTCTTTCTCTAATTGTTCGGACAGTTTTTTCCAGGCGCGATACCACGCTTCTAAATCGCCATTGGGTTGCTGCCTTGATGCTTCCTTCAAATCGCGAGCGATCCAATCAATTTCTCCTAAAAGACCGCCACCGGCTGAGCACCGAAGCACTGCCAATGACCACATGTAGTTTTCTGGGAAATATTGAAACATCACGTTACCTCTTATCGATTTCAGTGTATGCGGCCAAATTTTTGCTTGGCACTGACACCGACGTTGACAATACAAACTGAAGTTGTGCTTAACGGCATCGTCAAGTTAACTCCTACATATGGACTAGAGTCTAGCCGATGAATACAGAATTGCCATAGATGCTTCATGATGTGTTCGGTTTGATGTATCCCTAATATTTAGGGAATAAACTTGGGGTTTCCCCTAGAATTTATCTTCTTTTGAAATTTCAATGTCATCCAATAGTCTAAGTTTAAAACTTGTTTGTACGATTCAAAAGTAACCATTCAACCACGAAGGGATCAGTTGGGCTGATCGATGTGCAAGACTTAATACGCATCTTGCAAAGCTTTCTCCATAAATTGCAAAGTGTCTCGCTTGGCATTGGAATAAATTGAACGCAATTGACGCATAAGAATATTTAAGCGAGCGTCTGAGTTTGGTCATAGCACCACCGGCGCAACTCACGGGGTAAACCCTACAAGCTGAGCGCGCTCATAGGGTCAATCAGTACCTAATCCCATCTATACTTACTTTAGTGATCAGTTAAAAAAATCAACAGGAGCAAACTATTGTGAATAAAAACAACTACATTTCACGCACCAAGTTATTGGCCGTGATCATTGCAATTGTGCCAATTTTTTCAGCATCTTTGGCATCGGCACAAACAGCTTCTACCCGAACGCCATTGCGTGTTGCCTATGTACCTGTTGCGGCATGGTTGCCTGTGTGGGTCGCCAAAGAAAAAGGCATCTTTGACAAAAATGGTTTAGACGTGACCCTCACCAAATTTGCAAACGTGGTTTCTTTGCCAGTTACCCTTGGCAAGCAATTTGATTTGGCACCTGCTACCGCACCTGACCTCCTCAACGCAATGGCCAGCGGTTTGAATGTGACTGCCGTAACAGGCGGAACGGTTGAAACCGAGGCCAACCAGAGTTACCAAATGATGGTACGTGCCGATGCAGGTATCAATTCACCCAAAGATCTCAATGGCAAGCGTATTGCCACTGCAGGTATTGCATCCGTTATGAACATCGCTTTCATCAATTGGATGAAAAAAAATGGCGGTGACCCACAATCAACAACCATTGTTGAAGCACCTTTCACATCCATGATGGAACAACTCAAAGCCAATCGAATCGACGCCGTCCAAGCGCTGCAACCGTTTGTCAATCAAATGAAACAGGCAGGCTTTAAATCGCTTGGTGACCCCATGCTGTCGGTTGAAGACCCAGTGCTTTTTGCCTTTTGGATTGCTGAAATGAACTGGGCACGAGCCAATCAAGCAACTTTGAAACGCTGGAGCGAGGCAATCGCTGAAGCAATAGATTTGATCAAATCAAACGATGCCGATGCGCGCGCTATTCTTGCTCAATACACTGGCCTACCCGCACCAGTAGCAGCCCTAGTTACCTACCCCGCATGGCGTTTGGATATATCGGCAGCGCAGATAGAGGTTTGGCATAAAGTTCAAGTATCACAGGGGCGCAATCTTCCTGCATTCGATCGAACCAAAGTACTGACAGACTCCAGAAAGTAGATTTCCATTGTTTGCGACAAACAAGTCACAAGAGTCCATCTTTCAAGCAGAGAACCTCTCCTTGGTTTTTGGAAGCGGTGAAGATCCACATGTCATCCTTCAAAATATCAACCTCGATGTCAAGACGCATGAATTTTTGACCATCGTTGGGGGCTCCGGCGTTGGCAAAACAAGTCTGCTCAGAATGCTGGGTGGCTTAACGCCAGCATCATCGGGCACGCTTACCTTTCGTGGTCATTCGGTTAACGCACCACCGCACGGCGTTGTGGTTGTATTTCAAGATTATGTTCATGCATTGCTGCAATGGCGCACCGTACTTGGCAATGTGACTCTTAGTTTGGAGAGCAAACTATCAGGACATGAATTGCGCGACCGCGCCATGCAAGCTTTGCAAATGGTGGGGCTAGAAAACAGCGCCAACAAATTTCCTTGGCAACTCTCTGGAGGTATGCAGCAAAGGGTTCAAATTGCGAGAGCCCTTGCTCAGCAACCTTCTGTGCTTTTAATGGATGAACCCTTCGGCGCGCTTGACGCCATGACAAAAGCTGTTTTGCAAGACGAACTGTTACGGATTCACTCCACCACCGACACCACCTTTGTGTTCATCACACACGACATCGAAGAAGCGGTTTACTTGGGTGATCGAGTGGCCATACTGGATGGCCCGCCTGGTCACATCAAACACATCGTGCAAGTACCCATTGCAAGACCGCGCAACCAAATTCAAACGAGGCAAGAACAAGCGTTTCTGCGTATTCGACACGAATTACACGACGCCATTTTCAGCAATACAAACGCGCAACCATGAACATGTTTCAGCGATACATCAATGGCATTAACATATCGGGCGTTGTTGTACTCGGATGCATGCTAGGGTTATGGGAAACATCAATGCATGTTGGATGGCTTGATCTGGATTACTTGCCATTGCCATCAAACATTGCCATGGCTTTTTGGACGCTATGCATGTCTGGCGAGATGTTCACCAACACCATACACACACTGCGATCTGTTTTGATAGGCTGGGGCGTTGCCACCGTGATCGGTCTTTCTTGCGGACTCGCTGTTGGGCTATCAAGCACGTTGCGACGCTTCTCATGGGCAACTATTGAAGTATTACGCCCACTCCCTGGCATTGCTTTCTTACCAGTAGCCATCATGCTTTTCAATTTTTCAATTGAAACCGAATTAGCCATTATTATTTATCCAACCGTATGGCCCATCTTGGTGGCTGCAATGACCGGCGTTTCTGTTGTGCATGCGCGTCTTTTCGATGTGTCTAAAACGCTTCGCTTGTCGCGTTACAAAACAATATTCAGCGTTATCCTGCCCGCCATCACTCCAGCGTTGATGACTGGATGTCGGGTTGGATTTTCAATCGCCCTCATCATGGCTGTGATTGCAGAAATGCTTGGAAACCCAATGGGTCTTGGTCATGCCATTATCAACGCGCAACTATCCATGCAATCAGAAAATATGTTTGCTTATGTGTTGATGATCGGCGTTTTGGGAATCATGCTCAACGCGTCATTGATGGCGACGGTGCAATCACTGCCATTTAGCAAATCAGCCACGATGCAAAGTGCGAAACCTGCTCAATCCAACAGCAACCGCTTGAGTAAAGGACCATCACATGCGTGATTGGATGAGTCGCACCTCGCATTTGTTAATGGGACTTCTGCCCTTGTTTGGCATTCTTGCCATTTGGCAGCTGATCAATCCGGTCAATTCACCCTACTTCCCAGCACCCGATGCATGGTGGCACTCACTGGTGAAACAATTTCAAGCTGGGCAATTGCTAGCCATGATTGGCAACACATTGCGGGTATTTGCAATTTCAATTTTTGCATCTTCTCTAATTGGCATCATTGTAGGCATTGTCATTGGTTTAAATCCAAGAATTGCCAAGGCACTGTCTCCATTGCTAGAATTTCTTCGCAACTTACCTCCACCAGTACTCGTGCCTATTGCCATTTTACTAATGGGCTACAGCAAATCATTACAAGTTTTGGTCGTCACATCTGCAACCGTTTGGCCTATCATCATTGCTACTGCCAATGCAGTGAAACTGACACACCCACTTTTGCGCGATGTTGCTCTCACGTTGCACTTGAGTCGGTTTAGAACCATTCGTGACATTGTTTATCCTTCTGCACTACCTGCCATCCTCATGGGAATCAAGGTTGCTATACCAATTGCCATTGTTGTAACGCTTCTGATTGAAATGATCACACTCATGCCTGGCATTGGCAGTCTCATCGTGCGCGCGCAACGAGAGTTTCGCTCCGCCGAGGTGTATGGTTTACTGATTCTGGTTGGCATGCTTGGATTCATGCTCAATCACGGCTACAAAATAATCGAGAGATCCATCATGCAACATTGGCCGCCATCGGCCTCAGATGACTTTAAATAAAGAAAAGGAACCGCCATGCAAAACGTCCATGTGCCAGCACTCGCTCGCAGAATGAAAGAACAAGAATGGATCTATGACCGTCTGATTGCAGCCGGCGGAGCCGACTTCTATTGGCCAATGACAGAGGAAACGCTTTGTACAGTGGGCATGGATGGCTCGGCAGACATCAAGTCAGTTCGTGGTGGCATCAAACGTGTTGCACATATCACGCGCGAGATGGTTCGCATCGCTCAAAAACGTGAATCAATGGCAAAAGAAGCCGAAGCTGAGGGTCACCTCATCACGGCAGGCAAAAACTACTTCATGGCTGCTGCCTACTACACCATGTCGCAAGGTCCTATCCACGGCGAACACCCATTGAACCACCAACTGAGCGAAAAAAAAAATGCTTGCTACGCCAGTTACATGCAATATGCAATGCACCCCGTACGTGCTGTCGATATCCCATTTGGGAGCAAGTCACTTCCTGCATACCTGCATTTGCCACCCCATGTCAAAGGCCCATGCCCATGCGTGGTATTTTTAGGTGGTATGGATAATTTCAAAGAAATGCTGGTCACCAGCGGCGATAAATTTTTAGAACGTGGCATTGCTGTACTAGCGATAGATGGTCCAGGCCAAAATGAAGCCAAAATATCCCATGACATATCGGTGAGCGCTGACAACTTTGTGGATGCGGGACGTGCGGCTATGGATTATTTGCTCACGCTTACAGAAATTGACAGCCAAAAAATTGGCATCACAGGCATCAGCATGGGTTCATATTGGGTGATGCAAATTGCAGCCGCCGATACACGCTACAAAGCAGCATGTGGTTTTTATGTTTGCCATGAATCTGGCATGCACACCATTTTTGACGTTGCTATTCCCATGTTCAAAGATCGATACATGTGGATGTCTGGCTATACCAACGAAGAAGAGTTTGATGCTTTTGCAAAAACACTAACACTGCAAGGGCTTGGTGAAAAAATCAAATGCCCTATTTTGATGATTGCTGGCGAAGACGACGATTTAAGCCCCATCGACCACTCCTACAAGTTGTATGACGAAATCACGGCGCCTAAAACACTCGTCGTTTATAAAAACGAGTTACACGGCGTTAGCGACAATTTGGATATCAGGGCTCTCATGGCCGATTGGATGACCGATCGCTTTGCAGATAAACCACTGGTGTCGCGTTGCATTCACCGCGACTGCAGAACCGGCAAAGAAGTCAATCCATAAACCCATCTCATTTCACAAGCCTGAACCTTTCAGAAATCGACATCACATGTTTTATTATTTTCCCGACAATTACAGATGGTCGTTGGCCGTTCTTCGCTCAATTGCCGCAGGCGGATTATTTGGGGAAATAGATTGGGCTTGCTCAAAACTCCAAGAATCATCCAAAATCAAACCATCAGGCGACCTAGAGGCTTGGCATGAAGGTTGGAAAGAATTAGCACAGCAACTCGAAGACATGGCTGACCAAGCGGTGACTGACGGACATCGCGTATCAGCCAGTGATTTTTATTTACGCTCCTCCATTTATTACCAATGGGCAGAAGGCTTACTCGATCCGGAAGATGCGCGTTCACACCAGATGTATGGCAAGCATTTATCGTGCTTTCAACAATTTGCAGATTCAAGTCAACCTAAGATTGAAATCGTTAACATACCGTTTGAAAATAAAGTGATACCCGCCTACATCGTTAGAGCCATCAATGCCCCATCAACCAAAGGCCCTGTTAGCCTTGTGTGCGATGGCCTCGATGCAAACAAAGAAGAAATGTTCTACGTGGCACTTTCTTTAGCAAGAAGAGGTATCACCAGCATTGCATTTGATGGCCCAGGTCAAGGTTCAGCCCTCAGAGTTCATGGCTTGGTTGCAAGACATGATTTTGAAAAACCAGTGAGTGCCGTCATTGATTGGTTGGTTCATCAACCCTACGTTGATCCTCAAAAAATCGGCATGGTTGCAGCCAGTTGGGGCGGCTATTACGCACCCAGAGCTGCCGCCTTTGAAAAACGAATCAAAGCCTGTGCCATCATGGGCGCCGTCTTTGATACGCATGCCTGTATGGCACGAAGAGTTGGCTACGTACCGGGGCAAGGCGCCACGCAACTCGGATCCAACGCACCATTGGGAACCACTGGCAAACAAATTTTACGCATCTTAGGCACACCGGACTGGGAAAGCGCCTTCCAAAAACTAGAATCCTTCCGACTAAAAACAGTTGCGCACCAAATTGAATGTGATTTGTTCATCGTTCATGGCGCCAATGACAGACACGCACCACCATCAGAGGCACAACAACTCATGGAAGCAGTCAGCTCAAAACACAAACAACTGCGCGTCTTCACCGAAGCCGAAGGCGGCGCAGCGCACGTCAACTTAGATCGACCCGAGCCCGCCTTGAGTTTGGTTTGCGACTGGATTAAGGACCGTTTATCATGAGTGTGCATCATCAATCTTCTCCGTGGATACTTGCCTCGCACCAAGGTGATATCAGCTTCATCACCCTCAACCGAGTTGATGAAGGCAATAGAGTCACCAATCAAATGGCATTGGACCTTTGTCTTGCATTGGATGCCAGCAATCAAAGTCGTGTCATCGTTTTAAATGCCAATGGATCCGAATTTTGCCTTGGGCGTGACATGCCCCCGCCCAAACCAGGTTCCGGTACAACCGCACAAGATGTTTTAAAAAACGATACCGAACCCGTTTTAAAGTTATTCGATGCGTTCAATCGCTGCGTGCAACCTGTTGTCTGTGCTGTGCAAGGTAAAGCGTGGGGTATCGGCATGGTATTGGCCGCAGTTGCAGATGTGACTTTAGCGAGCACCAACAGCACATTCCGATTGCGCGAATTGGAGCGCGGCATACCACCTTGCATTGCCATGGCACCACTGTTAGACCGCATGCCAGTTAAAGCGCTGGCTCATCTTGTTTTTTCAACACAAGAAATGAATGCGGCCACAGCGTTGACAACCGGCGTCGTCAGTCAATTGGTCAATCAGGATGCAGCGGGTCAATTGTTAACGCAAGAAGTTGCTGCATTAACGCAAATGATGTTGTCATTTCCCGATGCGTCTATTCAAGCCGTCAAACATTATTTAAAAACAGCACCGCGATACCACGAGACCAATGCCGCACACTACGGCGCTAGTTTATTGGCCAATGTGCTCTCCTCCCGCTAACTTTTAAAGGATTGAAGCTGCAATGCAAAATACTCTCCACCAATGGCGTCAATGGGTCGGTTCATTGCTTGTCATGCTTACTTGCTGCGGACTCACCCACGCTGCCTATCCAGAAAAACCTGTGCGTATTGTGGTTGGATTTCCTGCAGGCACTACCGCAGATTTGTTGGCTCGCGCCATCGCCAAAAATTTATCGGATCAACTCGGACAAGCATTTGTCATCGACAACAAACCTGGTGCTGGCAGCAGCATTGCAGCAGAGATGGTTGCCAAGTCCCCTCCTGACGGCTACACACTGCTGCTGAGCACAACCGCCAACGTCATCAACCCCAGTCTTTCCAATTCATTGAAATTTGATTTTACCAAAGACCTCGCACCCATCAGCCTATTGGCAGAAAACCCCGTTGTATTAATTGCACCCAGTAATTCACCCAACCGCACCGTTGCAGATGTGGTCAATGCCGCCAAACTGGCACCCAACCGCATGACATTTGCTTCCTCCGGTAATGGCACGTTCACACATTTGTATGGCGAGTTACTCAATCAATCGTCCAACATCAAAATCACCCACGTTCCTTACAAAGGCAGTTCTCAAGCCATGACCGATGTGATTGCTGGCAACGTCGATTTGTCTTTCACACCCGTCACGCCTGTGATGAGTTCCATCAAAGCAGGTAAATTAACAGCCATTGCAATGGTCGCTAGAAAGAGAATGGCAAGTCTTCCTGACGTACCTACTTTTGCAGAAGCAGGCATCGCCGGTTTCGATGCAGCACTTTGGTTTGGGCTAAATGCACCAACGGGCACACCTGCCGCCGTGATTGAGAGATTGACTCTTGAAACGCAAAAAAGCTTGTCTCTGCCAGACACCAAAGCACACCTGCAAAATCAAGGCATAGAAGTGATTGCAACCAATTCAAGCTCATTCGCGGATTTAATCAACCGCGAACTTGCAAGATGGAGCAAAGTTGTTAAAAATGCAGATATCAAATCAGAATAAACCCAAAACGGAAGGCTAATCATCATGTCAATCGCCCATCAACTCATTGGCTCAGGTAAGAATCATGTTGTTGTTTTACACGGTTGGTTTGGTGACCACGGCATTTGGTCGCCTACCTATGACTTCATCGATCAAGATCAGTTCACCTACGCCTTTGTCGACTATCGTGGCTATGGTGCATCCAAACATCTGTCGGGCGCTCACAGCATGGATCAAATTTCAATCGATGTGATTGATCTTGTTACACAACTCGGTTGGAATGAATTTTCATTAGTAGGCCATTCGATGGGCGGCATGGCGGCTCAACGTGTGGCCATTGATGTGAACAAAAGAAAAGATCTCACCGTAAAATGCGTCGTGGGCGTCACCCCTGTACCTGCCACCGGCGTGCCATTGCCACCCGAAATCAAAGCCGTGTTTGAAGCCGCAGCCGCCGACAATGAAATGGCCAGTAACGTCATTGAAACGTCATTAGGCCAACGACTCAAGCCACAATTGACACAATACATTTTGAAACTCAAAAACACAACCGTAGCTGCAGATGTTTTCAAAGATTATTTTTACGCGTTCAGCCAAACCAACTTCTCTGATCAATCATCGCAACTCAAACAACCTTTTTTGGTTCTGATCGGCCAATACGATCAAGGTGTTTCAGAAGAAATGGTCAGAGCCGTGTTTCCCGGTTTATACCCGCATGCAAAATTAGAGGTACTACCCAATTGCGGTCATTACCCGATGGTAGAAACACCGGTTTATTTGATGACGGTGATTGAGCAATTCATTCTCAATCCGCATTGACTGGATGCATCAACTTTGAACTTTAACTTTGCTTGTTTATGAAGGCTCCCGATACAGGGTGCCCCCCAATGCGCAGGACCGTGTGGATTGGTTTAGCATAACCCTATGAACATGACAATGCCTGTTTGATCGCCATCTTAACTATTAAAAAACAAGACATCGATGATAAAAACTGTATTCCTATTTTTATGTATGCTCGCCAATATGGCATATGCACAAAGTAATCCATCCTGGGCACCCAATAAACCTATTCGATTCATCATTCCTCAAGTTGCAGGTGGCGGTGCAGATGCCATAGGCAGAACCATTGCTCAAGCCCTATCTGAAAAAATAGGTCAACCCGTCGTTGTGGACAACCGACCCGGCACCAATGGTGGCGTCGGTGCAGATTTTCTCATTCGCTCGCCCGCAGATGGGCATCATTTATTGCTGGTGTTCACCTCATTGATGGCCATCAACCCAGCTGTTTATGAAAAAATTTCCTATGACTCTCTCAAAGATTTAAAACCGCTTGGTTCAATTTGTGCAGTGCCACTGGTGATGATTGCCAGCTCTAAAGTGCCTGCCAACAATTTGAACGAACTCATTGCATCGCTCAAATCAAATTCCGGCAGTGTGTTTGGCGCATCAAGCGGCAATGGTTCTTTTTCACACATGATGATAGAGTTGATCAATCGCAAGGCCGGCGTAAATATGACGCACATTCCTTTCAAAGGTGAAGGTCCTGCAGTACAACATGTTTTAAGCGGGCAAGATGCCATCATTTATGTTGGAACACCAGCCATTATTCTGTCGCAAGTGCAAAGTGGCAAATTAAAGTCTCTGGGTGTTACAACCACCAATCGAATGAGTCAAATACCCAACATACCCACCCTTGCAGAAAGCGGAATGCCCGATTTCAATGAGAGCTTTTGGTATGGCATTGCTGCCTCTTCTGGGACACCCAAACACATCTTGGATGCATACAATGATGTCATCGTCGAGTTATCCCGCTCAGATTTGTTGCAAGCCAATTTAAGCAAAATGGGCTGCGAAGCCATGCCCATGAACGCCAATGACTTCACAGAAAAAGTAAGAAATGACATCAACAAATACTCGGCTATTGCCAAGGCCGTCAAAATGAAAGTAGATTGACATGTCCAAAATCCCACAACTCAAACACATAGGCCTACATGTTGACAACATCGACAACATGGCCAAGTTTTACACATCCGTTTTTGATTTGATCGTGACCGATCATGGTGAAGTCGAACGTTTAGACAACAAAAGAATTGTTTTTTTAAGTGGCAGTGATGACGCTCACCATCAATTGGTTCTACTTGCCGGCAAGGATCCAGCAAGTGGTCCAAGCGTTGTTTTTCAAATGTCATTTTTTGTTGATACGTTCAATGACCTGCGACGAATTGAAAAACGACTCAAGTCGGCGGGTGTTGCCTTTATTCAACCCATCACGCACGGTAACGCTTGGTCCATTTACAGCCAAGACCCTGAAGGCAATGGTTTAGAAATCTACATGGATACACCTTGGTATGTGTCACAACCCCATGGCAAACCATTTGACTTATCACTGAGCGATGAAGAGATTTATGCCTTCACCGAAAACATGGTTGAGCAAAATCCGTCCTTTAAGCAGCAAAAAGATTGGCAACAAACCATGCAATCCAAGCTAGAAAAAGTAAGCGCAACTATCAAATAAATTTTTGAACAATTGATCTTTAACATAAAACAGGAGTTGAAATGAAACTGGTATCTTTTGCACACGGTGGACAAATTCATTATGGTGCGCTCAAAAATGGCAAAGTCATCGATCTGAGCGCACGACTGGGTGGTCAGTTTCCTGACATCGTCAGTTTCATTGCGCATGACGGCAAGCAAGTAGCGCAATCCATAGTTGCAGAATCAAAAGGCGACTACGACTACGACAGTTTAGATCTATTACCCGTTGTCCCCAACCCTGGCAAAATTTTGTGCGTCGGTCTCAATTACCACGATCACGTGACCGAAGCCAATAATGCCGTTGGCAACCGAAAGGCTCCAGACCGCGCCATGATATTTGCACGTTGGCCAGAATCTTTAACTGCCCACAAAAAACCCATTTTGCGCCCACGTGTATCGCACATGCTAGATTGGGAAGCAGAGTTGCTGGTGGTCATTGGAAAATCCACTGGTCGCTATGTGCCTAAGAGCAAAGTGTTTGACTATATTTTTGGTTACTCATGTTTCAACGAAGCGTGTATCCGCGATTACCAACGTCACTCCAGTCAAATCAACCCTGGCAAAAATTTTGAAAAAACAGGCTCTAGCGGTCCTTGGATGGTCACTGCAGATGAAATTTCAAATCCAATGAATCTGAACATTGAAATGCGATTGAATGGCAAAGTGATGCAAAAGGCAAACACATCGGACATGATTCACTCGATTGAAGCAACCATTGAATACATCACCGAATGGATGCCCCTAGAACCCGGCGATATCATCGCCACAGGCACCATGGGTGGCGTAGGCTTTGCAAGAACACCGCCGATCTTCATGAAACCTGGCGATATTGCAGAAGTTGAAATTCAAGACATTGGCATTTTAAGAAACCACATCGAAGACGAGTCTGCACATTTAGGTCCAAAATAAAAAGCCATGGATGGATTGAAATGATTCTTTCAATCCAACCGCCCTTTCTTGGCATGGTATTTTGTTAGCTGAAACTGCTCGCGTTGCACCTGCAGGTATGTTGGGTGGAGTGACAGGTGGTGTGCTTGCGGTTGGTCAAGTGGGAGCACTGATGTTTCCTTTGATGTTTCCTTTGATGTTTCCTTTGATGTTTTCTGGACTTTTAGAGTTCACTGGCAGTTACGGATTAGGTTTCATTGCTTGCGCATTGCCCTCATTGTTGGTTGGATTGCAAATGATTCGTCCGATTGAAAGTTTTAAAGAAAAACGCTGAATACTTTCAACTATTAATTTAATAATTGTCTCCTTTTTTGCAATTTTTGAATTCTTTACCATTACTTGGGTGCTAAATTTTTACTGATGTTTTTACTGTTGACAAGTCGAACTATTTTTATACACTGTAAACACTGTAAATTTAAAACAGAAGCAAGACGTCTAATCTAAACGGATTATTAAATGATGGTAAATCCATCAACTAAAGGAAGGTTGCGAATGAAAACGCGAATCCGTACAGACGAATTGATGCAACCCATCGCCACGTTTTCACACGCTTCTCAAGCTGGTGGCATGATTTATTTAGGTGCAACAGCTGGCACGGACTCACAAAGGCGATTAGCTGGGGTAAGACCGGGTTTATGTGATGTAGAGATTCAAATTGAAAAAATGCTCGCCAATGTTGATTTTGTTTTATCAAAACTTGGTGCACATAGAAATCAACTGACTCGATTTAAAACTTATGTCACCGATGTGAGAGATTTTCAAATATGTCAGTCTATGGTCAATCAATGGTTACAAGGTATTGAGGTTGATACTATTTTTGTTGGATCTATCGGCTTTCCTCTCCCACAAGCACAAGTAGAAGTTGACGCTGTCGCGCAATTAGCCAAGGCTTCAAAACTTGTTCATTTGAGCGTCTTGGATCAATCACAAGAGCAATCCATAGATGCTCACTCATCAATTAAACGCTTCAATCGTTTTTTTGACAAACTCCAATTGAGTCTTGAACAAAAAAAATTGACTCTAAAAGATCTGATACATGTTCATGTTGTTCTTGATGACAAAGAGCAAGCTACCTATTTAGACCAAGTCTGGGCTAGCAGAATGCCTAAACCGGGGCCTGCAAAAGGCGTTGTTATTACACCGCTATCTCGCATTTCCAGTTGGGTGCAATTTGAGTGCGTGGCTTTTCCAGGCGGGGGCTCTCCACTTTATGAAAAAAATCAATCTGAGGATTTACCCCCGATGGCAGTCATTGCGGGTGAGCATTTTTATTCTGGCGGTATCAGTGGTGAAGGTGTTGATACAAACCCAATTCAAGACGTCAAAACGCAGACCTTAAGCGCCTGGAGTCGAGTCAACTCACTTTTAGAAAGTATTGGATGGACAACAGAAACTATTTTACGAACGCACAATTTATTGGTTGATTGGCGAGACTACGCGCAATTCAACTCAGGTTATGCGGCTAATGTCAGTATCCCTTATCCACCTCGCACGACCATATCGGGCGGACTAATCAATATCACTAAAAGAATGCAAATGGAAGTCATTGCACATCAACAGGGCAATCAAGCCGTTGTTCTTGATGCATAAGGCCTGAAAATGAATATGTCACACAAAAATTCTGAAAAACTTAATACAAGTGCGACAGATGAATCAGCAGATCGACAGCCGCTCATTCGCAAATTGTTTGCGAATTCCCTGGAATATATCGCTGCAAGCATGCTCATTGCAATCTGTGTAGTTTTATTTGCAGGTATGTTTGCGCGATACTTCCTGCAAATCGGCCTTGGTTGGACTGAGGAGGCTGCTAGGTATTTGCAGGTATGGATGACATTCATTGGGGCTGCTGTTGCTGTTAAGCGTTGGGGGCATTTTCAGTTAACGATTGTCAATCAGTGGGTGCCTGATCGCGTACAAAAACCCTTACAAGCATTTTCTATTTTTATAGTTTGTATTTTAGCCTTAGTCATGGTTGTTCATGGTATTGACATAACAAAAATTGGATGGGAACAGACCTCTCCTATTATGGGTTGGCGCATTGGGCAACTCTACTTAGTAGCTCCATTGAGTGGCACGTTGATGCTTATTTTTTGTTTCATTCATTTATTCAATCTCATGCGGGGTCAATCCTTGCCAGGCCACACTCTTGTTTTAAATCAACAGTTGCATTCAAGTGAATCGACTAAGGGAATGCAATCATGATCACACTTGTGATGCTCATCTGTTTTATCGTCATGATTCTTTTGACTGTGCCTGTGGCTTTTGCGATTGGGGTTTCATCAATCATTGGATTGCTTCTATCTGGAGTTGCTCCCTTGATGGTAGTTCCGCAACGATTATTTGGTGGGGCTGATTCATTTGTTCTATTAGCCATACCACTTTTTATATTGGCTGGAGCTCTAATGGAAACCGGTGGCATATCAGCCAGATTGGTTCATTTTGCAAAAGTTCTGGTCGGTCATATTCGAGGTGGCTTGGGCATGGTGGTTGTCGTTGCAGAAATGCTGTTTTCTGGAATTTCTGGCTCAACGGTTGCTGATGTTTCTGCGATTGGTTCTTTGATGATTCCTTCACTGATCAAGGCTGGCTATAAACCCGATCAAGCTGTGGCTATTGTTTCTGCTGCTTCGGCTATGGGTATTTTGGTTCCACCTTGTTTGTTGATGGTCATCATTGCACAAATAGCTGGAATATCTGTTGGTGCGTTGTTTCTTGCAGGATTCATTCCTGCTTTTGTTCTCGCATTAGCAGTTATGCTTTTAATTTGGATTCAAGCCAAACGTGATGGCATTGGTGGAGAAAAAAGAGCAACTTGGCAAGAGGTATGGTCTGCTGCTAAGGGTGCAGTCTTACCGATGTTAATGCCAGTTATTATTTTCGGTGCAATTTTAGGTGGGATTGCGGACCCTACTGAAGCTGCCGTTCTTGCAGTTTTTTATTCTTTCATTATTGGTGTATTTGTTTATAAGGAAATCAAATGGTCAGATTTGCCCACCATTTTGATTGATAGCGCGATTACGAGCGGCGTTGTTATTTTCATGGTGGGGGCTGCTTCTATCTTTTCTTGGATTATGGCGGCCGAACAAGTACCGGCCACGATAGCACGTGTAGTTTTTGGTGAATCACCTTCTTACTGGGTTTTTTATATTGTGAGTATTGGTGTATTTGTTGTCTTGGGTGCGCTATTAGAAGGTTTGCCTGCGGTCATTATTTGCTTGCCAATTTTCTTACCCATTGCTACTAAATTAGGAATCAATTCATTGCATTACTCAACCATTGTCGTCGCGGCAATTGGTGTAGGGCTATTTTTACCTCCAATTGGGATTGGGCAGTACATAGCAAGCTCTTTTGCTAATCTTCGAGTTGATCAAACTGCCAGAGCAATGATGCCTTACTTAGGCGCATTGTTTCTTGGAATACTCATACTGATTGCTTTCCCCTGGCTCGTGCTTGTTTTGCCACAAGCTGTTCTTAATCGTTAATCAAAGATTTTAAAAGGAGTTTTTATGAAAAAATTAGATATTAAAAAACAACCCAATCGTCGCCATGCATTGGCAGGAATTGCGGCAATCAGTAGCTTGCCTTGGTTTGCCCATGGACAAGCGCCGGCCATCGTGAAGGCACCCTCAAAAATTGTTTTAAAGTGTGCAACTATCGTTGCAGAGAGCTTCCCTTATGTTGATGGCCTTCGTCGATGGAAGCAGTTGGTAGAGGAAAGAACGGCTGGAACTGTTGAATTACAAATTTTTCATTCAGCTCAATTGGGCGATGAGAGAACCACTAATGAAGGCATATTGGGTGGATTTGTTCACGCGGGTGTCGGCGCCGGTGCATGGGCTGGCTATGTGCCAGCTTACAACGTTGTAGAACTCCCTTTCCTTATTCGCGATCTAAAGCAAATGTACACATTAGCTGATGGTGAATTAGGTCAACGCATCGCGTTTCAAGCTGAGGCCAAAGGATTCAAGGTATTGGCTTATTACAGCGCAGGAGACCAACATTTTCAAACGACAAAACGGCCAATTCGAAGTTTAGCTGATATCAAAGGACAAAAAATAAGAGTTATTGAAAATCGTGCGTTAGTTGATGGATTTAAAGCACTTGGTGCAGTACCTGCTCCACTTCCCTACCCCCAAATTTACACAGCTTTACAGCAGGGTACGGTTGATGGAACAGCGAATGACGTTCTATCGGTTTCATCTTTAAAGTTATATGAGGTTGCAAAACACTTCACATGGTCTGGCTATGTGGCTGAGCCTCGTCCATTGATCATGTCAAAAACATTTTTTGAAGGATTGCCAACTGATATACGTAACGTACTTGCAACTGCAGCTCGCGAGTCTGCAGTCTATGAGCGCAAAGTTTTTGAAGATCGTTTATCCATTGGAACAGAGGATTGTCGGAAAAACGGGATGCAAATGATTGATCTGATCGATCGCAGTAAGTGGGTTGATGCTGTCCGTCCGGTTTGGGATTCATTTGGGCAAAGCACGCCGGGTGCAGCAGAGTTGATTCAGGCAATTTTAAAAAGCAGTTGAGTTTATTTTTTTCTGCTTAATCAAATCTTCGCTCGAATTCTTTAATTGAATAAAGAGGTGTATTTTGTATTCTATTGCAATTGATATTGGCGGAACATTCACGGATGTGATTGTCATTCGAGATTCCGATGGTCGTATCACAGCGGGCAAGGCGCTCACAACTCCAGATGATCTTCAGAAAGGTGTTTTTGATGGAATTGAAAACGCCGGCTCTGATCTGGGATTGTCAGTAAAAGAGTTGCTTACCAAATGCAGTCGACTTGTTCATGCAACGACACAATCGAGCAATGCTGTACTTGGATTTAGTGGTGCAAAAACTGCTGTAGTCACTACGTCAGGTTTTGCAAATACATTGACCATTATGCGAGCGACAGGTCGCGTTGCCGGACTGAGTGTGTTTGAGCGACACCACTATCGGATGACTCAAAAACCGCAATTGATTGCAGATGAACGCGATATTTTTGAGGTTAATGAAAGAATCGATGCATACGGAAATGTGGTTGTATCTCTGCAAGAAGACCAGGTTCAGGAACTTGGATTGCAACTTGCTACAAAAGGTTATGAAGCTGTGGCAGTGGCATTTTTATTCTCCCATAAAAATTCAAAGCACGAAGATCGAGTTGCTGAAATTTTGACAAAGGTCATGCCGACGGCCTTTATCACCACATCAAATTCGGTAGCACCCGAGATTGGTGAATACGAAAGAAGTGCGACTGCACTATTCAATGCGTATGTTGGACCGGTTATTCAATCTTATTTGCGTCGACTAGAGGATTCGCTCAAACAAGCCGGCTTGACCCAACCACTTTTGGTTGTTCAATCCAACGGAGGTGTCAACACAGCCGCGCAAACGATTCCAATTTTCACTATTGAGTCTGGCCCTGCGGCTGGTGTTGTAGGTGCAGCAGTTATCACCCAGTCTTTA
>Ga0194035_1000554_pt1 | contig 21139 bp, 21 predicted proteins | sample JunL2320m_MetaG_FD_148680 | JGI IMG/M metagenome (GOLD analysis project Ga0194035, IMG submission 148680) | Anoxic zone freshwater microbial communities from boreal shield lake in IISD Experimental Lakes Area, Ontario, Canada - Jun2016-L239-20m | ecosystem: Environmental > Aquatic > Freshwater >...
AAGCACCTGTGAGTAGCACTGTGGGTGGCATGAGTTACGACCTAGCCAGTCTTGAGAGGTTGTATGTAAGCAGTGATACGCACGTACGGCGCTCAGCGATTGAAGATCGATCGCGATCTCTTTGTGACCAACCGCTACGAGCGTAGCCGCAGAGCGCTTAGAGCAGTTCTATATCCACTAACTGGCCGACATCGGCCTTGCCTTCTCCAGCTGGGATAAATGCCAGTGCATCGGCGCTGAGCATTGAGCTGAGTTGATGTGAGCCTTGGGGGCCGGTCAGCTCTGCGACCGCGCCGTCGCTCTCCCATCTCAAGCAGACACGTAATGCCTGCTCGCGTGTGGGATTGAGTTTTACGGGGCTAGCTAGCCTCGCCGACAGCCGCGGCGAGATCGGAGACGCACCCTGGAGGGCCAGAAGTGCAGGGCGCACGAAGAGGTGAAAGCAGACGACAGCTGAAACCGGATTGCCGGGAAGTCCGAATGCCAGCTTTGATCCGTGGGTGCCGAACCAGACCGGCTTACCAGGCCGCAGCGCGACGCGCCAGAACCTCTCCTGTATGCCCGCCGCAGCAAATCCAGCCTTGACGTGATCGTGAGGACCGACCGATACGCCGCCCGTGACGACTACGACGTCGGCCGCGCTTAGGGCGGCTTTGATAGCGGCAGATGTAGCGGTCTGATCATCGGCCACCGGATCGCTGGTGATCGCTTTTGCGCCAGATTGTTCAACGAGACCGGCAAGCACCACGGCGTTGCTGTTGTGGATCTGCCCCGCCGCTAGCCTTGCGCCAACTGGCATGAGCTCATCCCCGGTTGCTAATACTGCGACACGTGGTCGCTGAGCGCAGGTGACGGTCGTGCGGCCAGCGCTAACTGCGATTCCAAGCGCCGAGGGGCCTAGGGTCAATCCAAGATCGAGGACCTGGCCGCCGGCCACTAGATCGTCGCCAGCACGACGGATGTTCTGTCCTGGCGCACTGGCTGTGGCGATAGTCACGACGCCCGCGGCCTCTTTGGTGTCTTCAACACGGATCACCGCCGTTGCTCCCTGAGGAACGACCGCGCCGGTCGAGACCCTGATCGCCTGGCGATCGTCTAAACCGCGTCGCGCCGGACTCCCCGCTCGAGATTCATCGATGATTTCAAGGCGCCGTCCGGCCGGCCCAGCAACGACGGCAAAGCCATCCATCGCCGAACTCGCAAATGGCGGCACATCGCCTACTGCAACGACATCCTCGGCTAAGACGCGGCCCAGCGCAGAGGTTATGTCCACGGCCTCCGTTGGCAGTGGCTGGATCTCGCCGAGCACTCTTAAACGAGCCTCAGCAATCGAAATCAAATTAGTCATGACAGAGATTCTTACAGCGCAGCGGCGCATAGCGTTAGTCGGCGAGTTGACCAGGCGAGGCCGGACCTAAGGCTTGGGGATCCGTGACGCAGCAGCCCGGATAGCCTCAGTTGCGAATCTAATGCCGATCGCAGCCAGCTCGCCGGCGGATTGGATAGCTGCCGAAAGCAGCTCAGCGCTGTCAGGCGATTTGATGGTTGGTGGGGGGCTGGTTGGAGGACGCTGGCTAGCCCGGGCCCGTTTGGTAGCTGCCGAGGGGCGGACTCCAGCAGGAGGCTCGCCGGTGCTTTTAGTGCTGCGGCTACTTCCACCGATCGGAGTCGGGCGTTTTGCCTTCGCTTTGGGGGCTGGCTTAGCTCTACGGACTGACTTCGCCTTTGTATCGGGGGCGGCTCGTCGAGCGTTCGGCCAGGATTTAGGCGGGTCGGGCACCGGATCGGGGCCGGGGTTTAAGTCGTTGCTCATCCTAGGCCTAGGTTGCCGGTGGCCGTCTGTTTTCTGCCGATCACGACCTCATCATGACGCACCCGAACCTTCAGGTCGGTCGACAGCCTAGGCAAATCGTAGAAATCCGCGAAATCGGCAAGATTGCAAGAACTTTCGGCGAAACTTGAAACCGATCGACGAGTTACACGTACTAACCACTGAGAGAGTGCTGAGATAGTGCTGATAGTGCTGATGCAGTGGTTGACTTCATAAAGTAAAGCGCGTATGGTTACGAGATCTGTTTGGGTGGCCGAGTTACGCTCCCAGCAAGTCCTTATTCGGTTTTTAATACAAGCAGGCCAGCCGGGAGTCACAATCTTCTCGCGCTGCCAGGAAGAACGGAAACGATGTCAGTAGGCGAACTTCAGGAACTCGACGAGATCAAAGCCCTAATCGTGAAGGGCCATCAGCTCGGTGTGCTGACCCATGTGGAGATCGAGAAGACCGTGGCCGACGTCGGCCCAGAGGTCGACGAGTCTGACGTTGAGGAGCTCAAGGCATTCCTGGAGAAGTCCGAGATAGAGCTCGTCGACGACGTAGATCCCGCTCACTCGGCCAACGAGGTCGAGCGCGCCCCCGATAAGCGTGGTCGACGCAAGCCCAAGTCTTTGGATCTCAAGCCGGACATGACGACCGACTCGCTCCAGCTCTTCCTCAAAGACATCGGCAAGGTCCGTCTCCTCACAGCTCAAGAGGAAGTCGATCTCGCTAAGCGCATCGAGCGCGGAGATCTTGATGCCAAGCAGAAGATGGTGGAGTCAAATCTGCGCTTGGTTGTCTCTATCGCCAAGAACTATCGAAACCAAGGCCTGCCCTTTCTTGACCTAATTCAAGAAGGAACACTGGGCTTGGTTCGCGCGGCTGAGAAGTTCGACTACCGCAAGGGGTTTAAGTTTTCAACCTACGCCACCTGGTGGATCCGTCAGGCGATCGCTCGCGCGCTGGCTGACAAAGCGCGCACGATCCGTATTCCGGTCCACGTCGTCGAGAAGCTCAACAAGATTGGCCGCGCCGAGCGCAAGCTCGTGACCGAGCTGGGACGTGAGCCGACGGCCGAGGAGATCGCTGCGGTGACGGGGATCGAGCCAGAAGAGGTCGATTCAATCAAGCGGTCTGCGCAAGCTCCGGTCTCTTTAGAGAAGCCGGTTGGCGACGAAGAGGAGTCTGAGTTCGGTCAGTTCATCGCTGATGAGCGGGCCGAGTCGCCATATGAGCGTGCCGCAGAGATCCTCACCAAAGAAGCTCTGCGTGAAGCGCTTGAGAATCTCTCCTACCGCGAGCGCCGCGTACTTGAGCTCCGCTATGGACTCGGCGGCGAACACCCACGCACGCTTGACGAAGTTGGTCGCACCTTCAACGTCACGCGCGAGCGGATCCGCCAGATCGAGAACCAGTCGCTGAAGAAGCTACAGTCGCTCGCCGAAGCACAGAAGCTGCGCGACGTAGCCTGAGCGGCCGAGAGCCTCTGCGCCAGTGCGGCCTGTTGTGTCTTTACTAGGCCGCGTGGTCTTTTAGGCCTCTGCTCGCTGCCCATCACTGACTAATCTGCCCAAGTTAGCCACTCGGTTACTGCTTCATTTGGTAAAGTCTTGGCGGGGAGAACTGACGATGACACCTAATGACACCTGTCCGGTCTGTCGCACTGCTGACATCGTCTGCGCAAAGTGGACGATGCTCGTGATTCGCGACCTTGCGGCTGGTCGTACCCGTTTCTGCGAGCTTGAGCGCTCGCTGGCCGGGATCAGTCCTCGAACTCTCTCGCTAAGGCTGCGGGCACTAGAAGAAGAAGGGATAGTCACTCGCCAGACCTATCCCGAGGTTCCGCCTCGCGTCGATTACTCGCTTACCGAAAAGGGACTCGCCTTGCTCCCGATGATCAATGCGATGCGCGACTACGGCGATCAGTGGCTCTGCGATGGAGCTGACATTGAGGTCGAGCGCGATCTAGCCGCACGCACGGCCGCCTGACCGACCGGCCTGCAGAGAGTTATGCCTGCGCAGGAGCAGGGGTGCGCGTGGCGAAAGGCACTCCAACGTGCGCAACCGCTCTCTCTACGACGCCATATCAGCCTTCGTGGAGGAGGCAGCCCTACAGCTCTGCGCCGATGCAGCCGAGGGCGAAGAGGTCCCCTTTGAGGTGATTGAGCAGCCTGGCTCGGGCGCTGCGATGTACTGCTACCAGCCACTGACTGCGCAGTTCATCCGCCAGCGGATCGGCGTTTTAGGTCGACTTCCCGGTTACGCGCCTGCCGCGCAGGCGCTCGAACGCCTTGGGGGTCTCGATGGATATCTCGCCGCACGTGGCGAGATACGAATCCCTGCCGAAGGCAGCGAGCGCGTCGATGCTGCGCTACGGTCGTTTCTGTCGAGCATGTATGACGGGACGAGCGAGTTTACCTTCGAAGAGTCGCGCTTTGAGCGTGCCTATGCAGAGCTAGAAGCACGTGCTTATGAAGACCGTGTGGTGAGTTGCGTACTCGTGCCAGTCTTCGGTCTAGAGCTCGGATCGCCGTCGTTGGACCTCGGCGACGGCCTCGTCTTGGCTCGCGGCGATACCGTGCCGGACGCTCCCGCCGAGGCCGTCTGGTCGGGGCCATGGGATCGACCCTCGGTACTCGCTGTACACACGCATGAAAGTGATGCCTCTGATGCTTCAGGTGGGTTGGAATCAGCTCGCCGGTTCCGACGGCTGTTGACCGCCCTACGTCTATTTGAGCTCGGCGAGTATTCGCTGGGGCCGGCGGCATGGATGCGGACCGACGCATCGCCATGGCGGGTATTGGCGCTTGGCGACACCGGGATGCCTAGCGGCTCACCGCTCCTTATTCAGGCATCTGACGAGGACGAGCTGCGCGCCTTTTGCAATCTGATCGCGCGGCGCATACCCGAGCGCGGCGAGGTCGCTTGGGCGCTGTCTAGATTTGAGATGGGTGCTGCTCGCCCAACAGTCTTTGAGGCTCTCACTGACAATTTGATGGCGCTACGGGCGCTGCTTGAGCCGGAGGGTCCGGCCAGCGGTCGGCTCGCCCAGCGCCTCGCGGTGCTGTGTGCGGTCCCTGAGCTCCGCGCCCAACTAGCCGAAAAAATTGCACATGCCGTCGCGCTCGAGCGCGCCGTGATCGCCGGTATCCCTCTGGCTGTGGGGGCACAGGAGCTAGCCACAGAGATAAGCGGACACCTACGCGCCCTGTTGCGCGACGTCCTCTGCGGCCACCTCAACTCCGATCTGCGTGGAGTTGCCGACGATATGCTTGGTTTAGGCGAGGGGTCTCAGACTCCGGCTCACGGATTTGAAGTCGCCTCGCTGAGATAGTGGTGAATCTCCGCTAGGCCGCCTATGTCGTGGACGTCGCCGTCTAAGGCTGGCACTTCAATCAGGGCAGGCTGATCCATCTCGTGGCGGAGGTGGTTGATGTTTTGTTGGTCGCGCTTAGCCATGGTCTGATGCTCAACAAAGGAGCGGCGAACCTTCGTGGCCAGCTTCTCACCGAGTTGGGATTTGAGTTCGTCAACCCAAGACTGATCGCTAGAGCGGGGGGAGTAGGCGACGTTTACCCGATTGACGATGACCGCCCCGAAGGGCATTCCGGCAGCCTTCAGCCTGCCCCAGAAAAAGATCGCTTCGTCGATCGGCTCGCGTTCGGGGGAGCTGACGATCAGGAAGGTAGTAGTCGGGTCAGTGAGGAGCTCTTTGGCGTGTTGGGCGCGGTCCTTAAATCCGTCTATGAGCCCACCGAGCGAGAGGAAGAAGAGGGAGAGATCTTTGAGTAGGTCGACTCCGGTGACGCGCTGCAGGACTGAGAAAACTGCGCCGGTGCCTCGGCCCACTATCTTGGCGGCAAATCCGCCTGGTTTTAGAAATATCTGAAGCGCGCGGCCTTCGAAGAATTGGGTCAAACGGTCGGGTGCATCGAGGAAGTCCAGCGCGTTGGGCGACGGTGGCGTGTCGAGCACTAGGAGGTCGAACTCATGCTCTAGGTTGAGTTCGTAGAGCTTGGCGATCGCCGTGTACTCTTGAGACCCCGCCACCGCCCCTGAGAGCTGCTGGTAGATCCTGTTAGCAAGAATCTCATCGCGGGTTTTGGCATCGGGAGCGAGGCGCTCGATAACCTCATCAAATGTTGCCTTGGAGTCGAGCATCATCGCCCACAACTCTCCTCCTAGATCAATCCCGTAGTCGGCGAAGCGGGCGCGGTCTACCAGTCGTGGTTGGTTATCTAGCTCTTGGAGTCCGAGCGCGTCAGCTAGGCGCTTTGCCGGATCGATCGTCACGACCGCGACCTTTTTTCCATTCGCAGCAGCTCCCATCGCGATCGCGGCTGCGACGGTCGTTTTGCCTACACCGCCCGCCCCAACACAGATGCAGACACGCTTCCCTTCTAGGAGTTCTTCGATTCTCATGGTTTTAGGAGGGTACTTGGCGATCGATCCTTGTCGCCGGGGCAGGAGTTTAGGTCTCGCCTGCGAATAACTGATCCGCAATGCGATTCCCCAACCCGCATCGGAGCCAGCTATGACCACAAAAGCAAAGGTCATTGCGTTCGCCAACCAAAAGGGCGGCGTCGCCAAGACGACAACAACACTAAACACCGCCGTTGCCTTCGCCGAGGAGGGCCACCGCGTGCTTGTCGTTGACATGGACCCCCAGGGCAACCTGACCATGTCCCAAGGCATCGACCCAGATACGGTCGAGACCTCGATGTACGACGTCCTCGTTCATCACACTTCGATCCGTGAAGCTATCCGCAAGCGAGAAGTTGATGTCGCCTGCGCCTCGATCGATCTCGCCGGAGCTGAGATCGCGATGTCCACCCAGATCGGTCGCGAGCGGTCGCTGCAGAAGGCCTTTGTGCCGATCCTTGAGGACTACGACTTCATCTGTATCGATACTCCTCCGAGCCTTGGCCTACTGACAATCAACGCCTTGACGGCAGCTGATCGGGTTATCGTCCCCGTCCAGTGCGAATATCTATCTATGCGCGGCCTGATTCAGCTTCAGAACACTCTGGCGATGATCCGCGAGAATCTAAATCCGAACATCGAGATCGAGGGCATTCTTCCGACCCTAGTTGACTCCCGCACTATCCACGCCAAGGAGGCAATTGCCATCCTTGAGGAGAACTTCGGTGATCGAGTCTTCGCTTCGCGCATTCGCAAGACGGTGCGTTTCGCAGAGGCGCCGGTGAAGGGTATGTCTGTGCTCAAATATGAACCCGACGGCACGGCCGCGGAGTCCTATCGTCTACTGGCCAAGGAGGTCATTGAGAATGGCAAGCGGTAAGCGAGCGAGTATGCGCGAGGGCCCACTGGCCGCACTCTTCCGTAAGACGGAAGAGGACGGACTCGAGCCTGAGCAGGAGCGCCTCGTTGATGCCGATGGCACCGATGTACTAGGTGACGACGCCCGCCCACGCGTGCCTTCGCCGCGTGAACGTCTGCGCAATGCCTTCCCTGCCGAGGGCGCACAAGAACGTGCCGTTTCAGACCCTTATGCGCACTCCTCGGCCTCCTCCGAACGCGGGCGCGATACCTACGACGCAACGCCTGCGCCAATCGGAAAGCCGGTCTTGAGAGTGGTTGGCGTCGGAGGTGCCGGAGGAAATGCGGTCAATCGCATGATCGAAGCCGAGGTTGAGGGCGTCGAGTTCATCGCCATCAATACCGACCTTCAGTCGCTTCAGCACTCCAGTGCTCACACCGCCTTGCATATCGGCGCCGAATTGACGCGTGGTCTTGGGTCAGGATCAGATCCAAGTCTCGGCCGTCAGGCTGCGATGGAGGACTACGACCGAATTAAGTCTCTCTTGAAGGGCTCCGACATGGTCTTCGTTACGGCCGGAGCCGGCGGAGGCACAGGCACTGGTGCTGCGCCGATCGTGGCTCGTGTAGCCCGTGAAGTTGGTGCTCTGACCGTCGGCATCGTGACAAGGCCATTCGGCTTTGAAGGGTCACGGCGTCGCGCTCAAGCCGACGACGGAATCGAGGCTCTCGCTGCCGAAGTCGACACTCTGATCGTCGTCCCCAACAATCGACTGCTCACCGTTCTGGACAAGCAGACGTCGATGGTCGACGCATTCCGTGTAGCTGACGACGTCTTACGCCAGGGCGTTCAGGGGATATCTGACCTCGTCACTCTGCCGGGACTTATTAATCTCGACTTCGCCGATGTGCGCACGATCATGGCCGAGGCCGGTAGTGCGCTCTTGGGCATCGGTATGGGTAGCGGTGAGCGCCGCGCTCTCGACGCAGCCGAGCAGGCCATCGAGTCACCGCTGCTCGAGACGAGCATGGAGGGCGCTCGCAAGATTCTGCTCTCAATCACAGCCGGTCGCGACCTCTCGCTGTGGGAGGTCAACGAGGCAGCTAAGGCGATCAGCGAGGCCGCCCATCCGGAGGCGAACATCATCTTCGGTGCGATGGTTGACGAGAAGCTTGGCGACGAGGTCTGGGTCACCGTTGTGGCGACCGGATTCGGAGAGCAACGCAAGCGCAAGGTTGTTCCAATGGAGGAGCCTCGTGGAGAGCCAAGGGTCACGCGTACAAGTGATGTCCAGAGTGCCCGGCTGCCTAGCCGTCCGGCTCTGGTCACTAGTGACCGCAGCAGACACCTAGCTTCGGTGGATCTCGACGTGCCGGAGTTCATCCCCCGGGGTTGATCTTGTGAAGGCCCACGGTTCCAACATGGGCCGTGGTGTGATCGCGGCGGGCCATCCCGCAACGGCGGCTGTCGGTGGCGAGATTCTGCGCAACGGGGGCAACGCTGTGGACGCTGCCGTAGCCGCAGTTCTAGCCTCTTTTGCCGCAGAGCCTCTACTAACTGGTTTGGGTGCGGGCGGATATATGCTTGTCGCCACGCCCACGGGTGAGGTAGTGGTGCTGGACTTCTTTGTTGAGGCACCTGGACGTGGTGGCGACAGGAGCGCTCGCGCAGAGTTGGAGCCGATTGAGGTCTCGTTTGGCGACGCGACTCAGGTATTCCATATTGGAGCCGCAGCAGTTGGTCCGTACGGAACTCCGGCAGGGATCTGTGCGGCGGTGGCACGGTTCGCTACGCGCCCGCTTTCGCAGCTAGCCGCACCCGCGATTGAGATGGCTGCGGCCGGCGTGCCTCTAAGTCACACCCAGGCCTACGTAATCAAGATCCTCGAAGGCATCGTCACCTCAACGCCCGAGTGTGCCGCCATCTACGCTCCCGGCGGGGTCCTCCTAGGGGAAGGGGACCTGATCCGCCAACCAGACCTTGCCCTTGGCCTAGAGGTGTTGGGCGCAGATGGGGCAGCGCCGTTTTACACAGGCGAGATCGCACAGAAAGTGCTCGCAGCGTTGGAGGGCAAAGGCGCGATGCTGACCGCCGAAGACCTCGCCGCCTATCGCGTGATCGAACGTGAGCCCGTTCGGATGCGCTACCGCGACCGCGAAGTTGTGGCCAATCCGCCGCCTTCGGCCGGAGGTACGTTGATCGCTTACGCCTTAGCACTGCTTGAGCGCAGCAGTGGTGTGCCATCCTCACTAGCGCTGGTTGACACGATGGCTGATGCACAACAAGAACGCACCCCACAATTCCTTGACGGTCTCGATGAAGATGGGTTTTTGGACCGCTTTATGGCAGCTAAGTTGGGGTCCACAACTCATATCTCAGTGCTCGATTGTGACGGCTGGGCAGCGAGCGTAACTTGCTCAAATGGCGAGGGGTCAGGGATCGTTGTGCCTGGAAGTGGGATACACCTAAACAACATGCTCGGAGAAGAAGATCTAAACCCCGAGGGGTTTCATAACTATCCACCTGGGCGCAGGCTGCCCAGCATGATGTGCCCGATGATGGTGCTCAGCGATGGTCTTCCAGAGCTTGTGCTCGGTAGTGCTGGCTCTAACCGAATTAGATCCGCCTTAGCTCAGACCGTCGTCGCAGTTGTCGATCGCGGCTTGAGCATCGTCGACGCTGTCGATGCGCCACGCGTGCACTTCGAGGATGGCGTGGTCTTCGTCGAGCCTGGAGTAGATGTCTCAGGGCTCGAAGAGGCAGGTGCGGAGATCGCCCGCTTTAGCGAGCCAAACCTCTTCTTCGGTGGCGTAGCGGCCGTTCGCCGCGACCGCGAGACGGGAGCATTTAGTGGAGCGGGGGACCCGCGGCGCGGCGGCGCTGCTGAGGTCGTGGCTTGATGTCTGCTTCTCGCGGCTGGCGATCGGCGGTGACACTCTGGGGCGCGTTAGTTGCCGTAGTTGTGCTGGCGGCCTGCGGCACCCCATCGGCAGACCTTTTCGTCGTCAACCGCAGCGGCACGATCCCCGGCGCCAAGATGGATCTATTGGTAACCGACGGGGGTTTCGTGCGCTGCAACGGTGGCCCCGAAAAGGCGATAGGCGAGCAGCGCCTGCTGGAGGCTCGCAAGCTCGCCGACGATCTCGACAAGGCGGCCCGCGAGGGCCGTAGGATCGCCGCGGGGCCAACCTCAGTGCTCACTTACAAGGTCGAACTCGAGAACGGAATCATCCGCTTTAGCGACACCTCGCCGGGGATCACTGAGGATATGCGCCGCGTACAAGCCTTAACCCGCGACGTCGCCAAGCAAGTCTGCGGCCTCAACCGCTAACCGCCGCCTCAGCCGAAGCGGACCTTTCCATTTGACTTCGCGCGCACCTGGGCGCGCTCAACGAAATCCAGACGCTTAGTGGCGGCTAGAAGTAGCCGTGCTACGAGAATCAGCCGGGCGTTCTCAGACCGCAGATCTAGCAGTCCTTGCTTTGCCTCTAGGCCGAAGTCGACGGTGGCAGCCATCTCGTAGGAGCTGGTGGTTGAAAGGTCTCCTGGGTCAGGCTCTCGTTCGGTTGCTTGAAACACTAGTTCGGCGTAGGCGGCGTGGGCGGCGGCGAGTGCGTCGCTATCAACAGCCTCATCGTGGTCGTCAAGAAACTCGATGACCCCGGCGGGATAGGGCAGGTCATCTTGTTGCTCGATCACGCGAAGCACTCGCGTTCCACGGGTGAGGATGTTGAGGCGGCCATCGGCCGCACGCTCAAGCACCTCAGCGACGCTGCATGCGCAGCCGATATCTCTTAGGCCCTCCTCTGAGCGCCAGATGATGCCGAACTCACTGTCGTTTGCAAGGCACTGCTCGATCATGACTATGTAGCGCTCCTCGAAGATGTGCAGCGGTACAACCTCTGACGGTAGGGCTACTAAGTCGAGGGGGAAGAGGGGAAAAGCATGCTCAATATCAGCCATTGCATAGGCGTACGTGCGGCAGATCGCCAAGGGTCACTGCGTTTGTATCGCGTGTCAGGGTGGGCAGCGAAGGCGACTGCCAACTCTCGGATTGACATCGCAGAGCTCGCGTCAGACGTACTGTTGGAAGATGAAGAAGGAAAAGATCGCAATCGTCTGGCTGCGCCGGGACCTTCGTACCCACGATAACCCCGCTTTAAGTGCCGCCGCCGAGAGCTGTGAGCGTGTTGTGGTGCTCTTCGTGATCGATCGGCGCCTGCTTGAAGGTCGCTTTGCCAGCTCACCACGAGCGGCCTTTATGTTCGGCTGTTTGCGCGCGCTTGACCTCGAGCTCAAGGCGCTCGGCGGTGGCCTATGTATACGCAGTGGCGAGCCGGAGGATGTAGTGGTAGAGCTCGCCCAAGCGTTCGAGGTAGCGGAGGTCTACTGGAGCAGCGATGTCTCTAGGTTTGCCCGCCGACGCGATCAACGCGTGACTGAGGGTCTCGAGGCGATCGGAGTCAGGGCGATCCCATCACCAGGCAACTTCTGCGCTGATATCTCGCTGCCGCGGACTAAGAGCGGCAAGCCATTCACTGTCTTCACGCCCTTCTGGAAGGCCGAGCGCGAGATGCCGCGCCGTGTGGTGGTCGGCGCTCCCAAGGCACTGCGTCTGCCGGAAGGCTTGGACTGCGGAGAGCTACCCGCCCACTCGGATTTATCGGAGTATCTGAGCGAGCCGTCTTGTGAGCCAGGCGAGGCCGCCGCTCGTGCGGCGCTCGATCGTTGGATAGACGGCCCGATCGACTCTTACGTCGAGCTACACGACAGGCTCGCCAGTGCCACGAGTGGGCTCTCGGCCTGGCTGCGCTGGGGATGCATCTCTGCACGCGAGGCAGAGCAGCGTGCCCAGGACCGCGGCGGTGACGGGGCACAGGCTTTTGTGCGGCAGCTAGCCTGGCGGGACTTCTATGCCCATGTGTTGCTGATGTTTCCTGACAACCTCAGAGTCGAATATCAGCAGAGGTTCCGCGGACTAGAGTGGGATGACGATGAGCAGCTCTTTAGCGCCTGGTGTGCCGGCCAGACCGGCTATCCATTAGTTGATGGGGCTATGCGCCAACTGTCGATGACCGGCTGGATGCACAACCGCGCGAGGATGGTAGTCGGCTCGTTCTTGACTAAGGATCTCCACATCGATTGGCGCCGTGGAGAGCTGTGGTTCGAGCGGATGCTGCTCGATGCAGAGCCGTCCCAGAACAACGGTAACTGGCAGTGGATCGCGTCTGTCGGAGTGGATCCGGCGCCCTACTTTCGCCGACTCTTTAATCCAATTCTCCAGCAGCAGAAGTTCGATCCCGATGGGGAGTATGTTCGCCGCTGGGTACCGGAGCTAGCCAACGTAGCGACCAAGCAGCTTTCGCAGCCGTGGCTGATGAGCGAGCAAGAACAGATCGAAGCGGGGTGTGTGATCGGGCGTGACTACCCAGCTCCGATCGTCGATCACAAGCGCGAGCGCCTACGCGCGATCGATCGCTATCGCGCTGCCGGAGACGTCGGTTGAGGGCCCTCAGAGCGGCGCCCGGAGATCATCAGGTTGTAGAAGATCGCTGGAGGCAAGTGGGGCTCTAGGAGGGAGCCATCTAGGCGCTGGAGGAGTAGGTAGCCGTGGTATGCGTACTGACGCCAGAGCAGCGGTACGTCGTCGGGCTCGGCAGTCGCCTCCAGCCCGCGATTGGCCCAGCCAAACCAGTTTGCTAACAGCTCCTCGCCGCGCACGCGCACGTCTGTGAACCCAGCATTGCGAGCGAAGTCAGCTAGTTCGCTGGGGCTAAAAGCGTGAACGTCGACATACTGCTCGAGAGTGTGGTCGTGGTCTTCGTTAGGGTCGTGGCTTAGAGCACGAGCTCCAAGTAGTCGTCGCCATAAGGGCGCTGCTACTGAGGCGCCATATTTGGGCACGCGCGCGATGCGATCCCCGTAGCGCGACGGCTCGCCAGCGAAGGCAACGGTTCCTCCTGGACGCAGGAGTCGGTGGAAGTCGACGAACGACTCAGCGAGGTTGGGCAGATGGTGTAGAACGGCGTGGCCCAGCACCAGATCGAAGCTCTCGTCGGCGAACGGAAGTCGCCCGGCTTCGCTGCGCACGGTGCGAACTTGGACCCCCAACCGCTTAGCATTGGCGTTTAATGCGGCGAGCATTCCGGGAGAGATGTCAGTGCATACGGCCTCCTCGATAATGCCCGCTTGAAGAAGGTTTAGGGAGAAGTAGCCAGTGCCCGAGCCGATCTCTAATGAACGGGCAAAGTTCCCACGCCGTGGTTTGGTGCCCAGCGCCTTGCCGAGCTTGAGCAGGACTTGCTGTTGGCCGCTTTGGCCGAAGTCGATACCCCACTTTGCGTCATAGCTGTCGGCTGCGACATCGTGGTAGCGAGTGTTGACGTCTAGGATCTCACCGGAGGTGTGTGGGGCGGCCATATCGCGGGACTGTAGCTTCCAGCGCTATCTGACGGCACTCGCCCACTTTGTGGTGAGCGCTACTCTCGCCATTGATGTCTGAGATATATCTCCAGCGCGATCAGCCTGAAGGGGTGCCGCCACTGGCCCTAACCGGCGAGCGCACACTTCCCGATATTCCTCAGGAGAACTACTGGTATCGCCGTCACGAAGCTGTCTATAACTGGATCGCGCCGCGCATTGCTGGGTTGAGGGTGATCGACATGGCCTGCGGCGAAGGCTATGGCGCCGCGGTGTTAGCCAAGCAGGCGGCATCTGTGGTCGGCGTTGATGCCAACCCCGAGGCCTTTGAGCACGCACGACTACGTTACGCAACCCAGAAGTTGAGCTTTGCTCGCGATCTGGTCGGTTCGTTTGATGCGCCTTGCGACGCGATCACCTTCCTGCAAACCATCGAACATGTTGAAGATCCGGGTGCGCTACTAGATCACTTCTGCTCGCTGCTGGGCAGATACGCAAACGGGTCAGGTGAGGTCGCTTACATCTCGACACCCAATCTGGTGACGCTTGCTGGCCCCGATGCCCAGAAGTCTGAGAACCCTTGGCATGTGCGCGAATACCGTGCGCAGGAGTACATGCAGCTGTGCTGCGCCCACTTCTCCCAAGTCGAGTTATTTGGCCTCTTCCATGCCCGCAAACTCCGTGTTCATGAGTGGGCGCTCCGACTAGGCTGGGACCACCTACATAAGCGCTTGGGAATCACTGATCGTTTCTACGGCTGGTTCACTCCAGCAATCTCAGCAAGCGACTTTCGGCTCGTGCGGGGTGGACCTGAGGAGCTCACCGGTGCCCTGGACTTCATCGCCGTCTGTCGCCCGTGATGGCCGCTCGAGATCGTGGTGAGTTGGCGTTAGTCCTACACACCCACATGCCATACGTCGAGGGGTTCGGAACCTGGCCGTTTGGTGAGGAGTGGCTGTGGGAGGCGATCGCCACTAGCTACTTACCGCTACTAGAAGTGCTCGATCGCCATGCCCCAGATGGCGCAGCTGATTCGCTGCTCACACTCTCGCTGACCCCCGTCCTCTGTGATCAGCTCGATGCAGATGGCATCGGTGAACGGTTTACCAACTTCCTAACAGAGATTCGTGGCGAAACCCACCGCCGCGATTTAGCCGGATGCCGTGAGAGTGGAGCCACTGACCTCTTGGCACCGCTTGAACATTCGGCAGCGGCCTATGAGTGGGCTCAAGCCGCCTTTGGCAGGATCGGCGGGGATCTACTGGGTCGGCTGGGACGCCATGCGCAGTGGACGTCTAGCGCGACTCACGCGATCCTGCCGCTGTTGGCAACCGACCGTGGCGTGGCGTTGCAGTGCCAGACCGGTGTCGCCTCACATATGAGACGGTTCGGCCAGTGGGCGGGGGGGTTCTGGCTGCCCGAGTGCGCTTATCTGCCGTGGTTGGATCCGACCCTGGCTGAGGCGGGTGTAAAGGCCACCTGCGTTGACTTCACAGATATATTCGGGCTTGGCAGTGCCGAGCAACTGCGTCCATTGCAGAGCTCTAGTGAAACCGTGTTGATTCCTATAGATCGGTCCACTCATGAGCTGGTCTGGAGCGACGGCGGATATCCACGAGCGGCGCCATATCGCGATCACCACCGCCTCACAGTTCACGATCATCGCGCTTGGGCAAACGACGGCACGCCCTACGATCCAGAGGCTGCGGCGAGGCGTGCCCGCAGCGACGCTGCTGACTTCGTGGCGCGCGTGATCTCTCGCTTAGATACCTCGCGCGATACCTCTGGTGGGCCGGGCCTGTGTGTCTGCGCTATGGATACGGAGTTCCTGGGCCACTGGTGGCACGAGGGGTTGCTCTGGCTCGACGCTGTCATATGCGAGGCGGCCGCCCAAGGCCTCGCTTTGACGGGGCTAGACGACGCGCTGTCAAGGTATGAGCCAGCGCCAGCTCCCCACGATCTGCCATGCACGTCGTGGGGAACCCAGCGTGATTTGAGCACCTGGGACGGTCCACGCGTCGCTGATCTTGTCTGGCAGATGCGCCGGGGCGAGTTAGAGGTCGTCGGGGCGCGGGCGGAGGTCTCATCTGGTGCCGTCCGTGCGTTGCTGGCACTCCAAGCCTCAGATTGGGCTTTCCTTGAAACACATGAAACGGCCGGGCCATACCCGCGCCAGCGCGCTGATACAAACGCGATCAATCTCCGAGATTCACTAGGAGCCCTAAACTTCGATCTGGCGCGACTTCGTAACTTAGCGCCGAGAGCTACTTTGGCACCACTGCTAGAGCCATGAATCACCGCTGCGTTCTCATTCTTTCTTGGGAGTACCCGCCCCTTATCGAGGGCGGCCTAGCGCGCCATGTTCGCAAGCTCTCCGAGAACCTTGTTGCGATTGGGACCGAGGTCCACGTGCTCAGTCGCGGTGACGACTCGATGCCTGCCGAGGAAGAGGTCGACGGCGTCTGGGTCCACCGCGTGCGCGAGCCAAGCCGCCCGAGCGACCTCAGTGAGTTCGTCGCTTGGATCGAGCATATGAACGCCGACATGCTCGCCGCAGGTGTCGAGTTAGGTGATCGCTTTGACTTTGACCTCGTGCACGGACACGACTGGTTGGTAGCGGTAGCTGGCGACCACCTCGCCAACAGATTCCGCTGTCCACTGATCATGACTATCCACGCGACGGAGTACGGCCGCCATCAAGGATGGGTGGACAAGCACCCCCAGTCCCACATCCATGGGGTAGAGCGCTGGATTGTCAACCGTGCCGACCGCGTGATCGTCTGCTCGCACTACATGCGCGAGCATGTCGTTGACATCTTCGGATTGGAAGAGTCCGACGTGGCCGTGATCCCCAATGGGATCGATCCGTTAGACCTGCAGCCCGTCGATGACCTCGACACCCTGCGAACCAACTTCGCTGCGCCCGACCAACGTCTGATTCTCCTCGTCGGTCGCCTCGTCTACGAAAAGGGCTTCCAGCTTGCGCTCGAGGCGCTGCCTGGTCTGATCAAACGCCTGGGCAACGTCCGGTTTTTGGTCGCTGGCTCAGGTACTGCCGAGCAGGACCTCAAAGAGCAGGCGACGCTCCTGGGCCTCGACGACCACGGCACCTTCCTCGGCTGGATCGGCGACGACGTCCTGCACTCGCTCTACCGCATCGCCGATCTCACCGTGGTCCCTTCTCTCTACGAGCCATTCGGTCTCGTCGCCTTGGAGGCGATGGCTTCTGGCTGCCCGTGCATCGTCGCCGACACCGGTGGTCTGCGCGAAATCGTGCCCGCCGACGAGCGGGTCGGCCTACGTTTTCACGGCGGCGACGCGGTCCACCTCGAGGCGATGATCGAGCGACTGCTCGTCGACGACGACTTACGCGATCGGCTGGTCAGCCAGGCCGGCGAACACGTGCTGCGTTTTGATTGGGCTGATGTCGCGGTCAAGACCGCAGAGATCTACACAGAGCTCGGCCGCACGACGGTCTGATTTAGGTTCCTCAGTCGATTAGCTGCTTGGTCTGGCGCCATATCGCCAAGCGCCACATCACCACGGCGAAGAGCAGGAGCGCTGCGAGGTGGACGAGGTCGATCCAGCCGAGGCCGAAGATCACCAGGTCGCGCACGAGCTGGACGCAGTGGTAGAGCGGGTTGAACTGGGCGAGCCATTCGATCACCGGCGGCAGTTCGTTGATCGGAAAGAAGGTTCCGGCCAGCAGGAAGAGCGGGGTGATGATGGCCGAAGTGACGTAGTTGAAGTTGTCGATCGACTTGGCCATAGCCGAGATCAGCACGCCGAAGCTCGCGAATCCCCAGCCCGTGATGAAGCCGACGAACGGCACCAGCATGATGCCCCACAGCGGGTCCAGGCCGAATGCGATGGCGACGAACAGCGGTGCCATGCAGTAGATGCCAGCCCGGCACGAGATCCAGAGGACCTCGGCGGTCACCAGCTCTTCGACCGAGACGGGCGCCGCCAGCAGCGCATCGTAGGTCCGCTGGAACTCCCGTCGAATAAAAGTGTTGAACATCCCAGCAAAGACCGAGGAGAAGAGCGCGGCGCTGGCCACCACACCTGTCCCGACGTACTCGATGTAGTCGACGCCATTGACGCTGGCGACCAAACCGCCGAAGCCGAAGCCGAAGGCGAGCAGGTAGATCGTCGGCTCGACGATCGAGGAGAACGTCGTCGCCTTCCAGAACTTGCGAAAGAGGTTGATGTCGCGGCTCATCACGCCGACGATGGCGGCGGGGTCCAAGCGTCGGACCTTCTTGTTGGGCAGCTCGCGCCGCGTCTCGGCGGCGACGTTCAATTGATCTCCTGACCGGTCAGCACAACGAAGGCGTCCTCAAGCGTCGCCGCGCGGCGCTCTCCATCGGGTGCCTGGCCGTCGAGGGTTTCGGCGCGCAGGATGGCGACCGCTGGGCCGCTGCGGCGCGTCATCCATCCGCGACTTTGGGCGTGTTCAGTCACCTCGGTGAGGCGCAGCGGCGGTCCGTAGACTTCGATGACCTCCTCACCGGCGTGCTCGCGTACGAGCTCGGCGGGGTGGCCCTGGGCGACGATCTTGCCCTCCGCCATGACGGCGACGGTGTCGGCGAGGCGCTCGGCCTCCTCAATGTAGTGCGTCGACATCAGCACGGTCACGCCCTCGCTACGCAGGCCGTCGATCAAGGTCCACAGCTCCTGGCGCACCTGCGGGTCCAGGCCCACCGTCGGTTCGTCGAGCAAAACGAGCTGTGGCTGATGGACGAGCGCCCGCCCGATTAGCAGCCGCCGGCGCATCCCTCCGGAGAGCTCCGAGGTCTTGGTGTCGGCGCGGTCGTGCAGTTTTGCGATCGTCAGAGCGCGGTCGATCGCTGCCCCGCGCTCTGCCCGAGGAACTCGGTACAAGCGGGCAAAGACGTTGAGCGTCTGGCGGGTGGTTAGTTCGACGTCGAGGTTGTCGAGCTGCGGGCAGACGCCCATCTCCATCCGTGCCGCCTTGGACTCACCGGGGAGGGTGAAGCCGAGCACGGAGATCTCTCCTTCGTCGGCGATCGCCTGGGCGGTGAGCAGGCGCATCGTGGTCGACTTTCCCGCTCCGTTGGGCCCGAGCAGGCCGAAGCAGATGCCGGGCTCAACCTCGAGGTCAAGGCCGTTAACGGCGGTGATGTCACCGAAGCGCTTGACGACGCCGCGCAGGGAGATGGCTGGGGTCACAGGGATGACGATGAATGATGACGTACGGGCCGCGCGAGCCACTGGCACCCCGCGTCTTCGGGCTCTGCTCGGTTTTGCCCTCAGCCCCAGCGCATCCGCTGCGGCGTATCGCGCATTCGGATCACCCGCGCTGGGACACCGCCGACGATGGCATTGTCAGCAACGTCACGGGTGACGACGGCGCTGGTTCCGATCACAGCGTTGTCTCCTACCGTGACGCCGCGCAGGATGCAGGCGCCGTATCCGATCCAGACGTTGTGGCCGACTTGCACATTGCGTTTATAAATCCCTTGTGCCCGGATCGGCCGCTCGACTTCGGTGATTGCGTGATCGAAGTCGATCAGCATGACGCGGTCGGCGATGACACACTCGCGTCCGATCGAAACGTGCTGGAAGGCTGAGATCGTGCACTCCTGACCGAGCACCGTCTTGGCTCCGATCACAACGCTGCCCTCATGCGCACGGACCTTGGTGTCGTGCCCGATCCACGACCACCGTCCGAGGCTCACAGTCGCATCACGACCGATTTCAAAGATGACGCCAGGCATGACGAAGGCGAGCCCGTCTGTCTTTAGACGTCCACGCCAACGCAACTTCAGCCAACCTAGACGCACGAGCAGTCGAAGGTATCTGTGGTTGAGCATCTTCTGTTTATGTAGGAACTTAACCAGCGCGATCGGCCCGCCGCGAGCCGGCGCTGGCGGGATCCTCATCGACGCGTCTGGGGTGTCGGGCGCTGGGTCTCGTAGTGCCTCCATCTTGGAGATCGTAGAGCCATCCCGGAGTTCGGCGCCCGTGCGAGTTAGCCCCCAGTGGGCTTGCTGGCTGAGGGAATGACATCATGACCGCTCAATGTCATCCCAACTCACACTCGCCGAGCGGCTTCTGGCAGGCGACAAGCGCGCCCTAGCGCGCGGGATCACTCTGGTCGAGAACGACGATCCGCAAGGGTGGGCGCTCGTACGGGAGATCTACCCGCACACCGGCCGCGCCAGCGTGATCGGGTTCACCGGCCCTCCTGGCGTTGGAAAGTCGACCTTGATCGGCGCGCTTGTCAAGGCGCAGCGCGCCCTAGCGCGAGACGTAGCGGTGCTCTCTATCGACCCCTCCTCGCCGTTCACCCATGGCGCGCTGCTGGGCGACCGGATCCGCCTAACCGAACACTTCCTTGATCCAGGCGTCTTCATCCGCTCGATGGCAAGCCGCGGAGTCTTGGGCGGGCTATCGGAGGCGACGCTGCAGGCGGCCCTGCTGATGGACGCAGCTGGCAAGGACATCGTTTTGATTGAGACAGTTGGGGTGGGTCAGGCCGAGGTCGACATCATCGATCACGCCGACACAGTTGTTTTGGTCTTGATGCCCGGCTCTGGAGATTCGATCCAAGCGCTAAAGGCTGGCGTGATGGAAATACCGGATGTGATCGTTGTCAACAAATCCGATCACCCCCTAACCGACACGATGGTGCGCGAGATTCGCGGCGTCCTCGCGCTTGGCAGCCATGATGGTTGGGTGCCTCCAATCATTAAGACCGAGGCGTCTAGGGGAGAGGGGGTCGCAGATCTTGTGGCAGCTCTCACCGCTCACCGCGAATACATTGAGTCCGAAGGGACTTTGGTCCAACGCCGCCGCCGCAACCTGATGAATGAGGTGTTGGCATTAGCTACCCATCGGTTGCGCAGACGCCTAGAGGCAGCGATAGAGGCAGATCCAGAGGTCCAGCGGCTGCTCGACGAGGTCGTAGAGCGGAAGCTGGATCCGGCGAGCGCGGCGACGCTAATCCTCGAAGGCCAAGAGCCGCGCTCCTGAGCGGGCTAGGCAGTAGGCGTCGCAGCGTAGGCAGCCAATAGCACCAGCTAGAGCCCTGGCGCTCGCCTCATCTTCACTCACATCACGTTTCTTGATCTGTCCTATGCGCCAAGCGCTTGGGCGATGACCATCTGTTGAACCTCGTCGGTGCCTTCGCCGATCGTGAGTATCTTGGCATCGCGGTAAAAGCGGCAGACCGGGTACTCCTCGATGTAGCCATAGCCGCCGTGGATCTGGACGGCCTCTTCTGCGGCGCGTACGGCGAGGCGGCCGGTCTTGAGTTTGGCTTGAGCAGCGGTGAGGGTGAAGCTGCGCCCCGTGTCTTTGAGCAGTGCGGCTTTGTAGGTCAGCAGACGTGCTGCTTCGATCTCGGTGGAGAGGTCGGCGAGCTTGGCTTGAATTAGCTGGAACTTTGAGATCGACTTGCCAAAGGCCTTGCGCTCCTTAGCGTAGGAAAGCGCTTCATCTAAGGCGCCTTGTGCGAGGCCGACGCCCATTGCAGCGACGCCGATTCGGCCGATGTCAAGAATCTGAAGGAACTGTTTAAAACCTTGTCCTCGCTGGCCAAGGAGGTTTTCTTGCGGCACTCGGCAGTCAGTGAATGTCAGTGGACGCGTGTCTGATGC